>Ga0075439_15329_pt1 | contig 15259 bp, 10 predicted proteins | sample MintriSingleCell_FD_74264 | JGI IMG/M metagenome (GOLD analysis project Ga0075439, IMG submission 74264) | Marine eukaryotic communities from Monterey Bay, USA to study complex ecological interactions - Minidiscus trioculatus JGI Plate_4_G5... | ecosystem: Environmental > Aquatic > Marine >... | reverse complement strand
TGTACTCGATATATATAAGAGCAGCCCCATAGCTCTATATTCTATTCATATCATATCCTCTAACTAAGCAGGATTATCTATCTGGGTAGTATTTAATATGAACGAGCGTCGGAGTAGTTATCCTACAGTGGCATTACCCACAATCTCTAATAATACTCAATCATCAGCATCTTATTATGGTGGCGCATCAGCTAATAACAACTTATATTATGGAGGCAACAACAGCTATAACAATACAGCAGAGAGTAATGGACGTCTATCACCCAAACAAGCTATAAATCTACGATATCGTGATGGATTTGCAATAGTAGCTTGTCTCTTTCTATTACGATTGGCATTCACACCAAACAACACTACATCTTCCACACATCATCAATCAGGGATAATTAATACAGCAGATACAAGTATAATAGCATCCATCCAATTGGCATTCTACACACCATATCAATCACGTTCGTCTAAAGTTATTAATAACAATTCACATCGGTTAAAGTTACGTGATACGACAGATAATCATAATGCAGGTGGTGAACGAACTGCCCGACCAATACCATTAGATATAGATGGTGATAATATCTATGAATCATTGGTTGTTCCTACTTTCCTCAAGCGTAGTGATTTAATCAAAGAAAGAGATATTGAATTAAAAGCCTTGAATACGATAAAACACAAAAAGAAGAGTTATAATAAGTATAAGAAGGATATAGAAAATTGTTATAAAGATGAAGATGAACATTGGAGTGAGGATGGATCGTGGGGATTACGTATATTGAATTTAAAACCATTACATAAGAAGGATAAAGAGGGTAGTACTGATGATAGTATGTTATTAGATGGACCATTTTCGCCACGGAGTATATTCCTATCTCCATTATTACCACCAACAAGTAATACTAATGAGGAGAAGGATGAATCATTAAATGAACAAGCTAGAATAGATCAACATAAAAAGAAGAAGTCTACATCATCTAATAATGATGATAATACATATCCAATAAAATTACTATCCATTCAAATACCAATGAAACGTACACAATTAGGAGAAGAAGAAAGATCAAGACAACGTCATAATGTCAAACAATCAACAAGTGGTATATACGGTAAAAATTCAATGATACCACCCAAAGATCATGAGAATGAACATAATTATGATAGAACACGACATTACTTCTGTGGCAAAGATTGGCATCATGCTAGTGAAAGTTGTCATAAACATTGTGGATCTGGTACTAGTTCGGATTGTGGTGAGGGTGAGACTTGCTATGCTGATACTCCTGTAAGTATGTGTGTGTCGTATGTGAGAGATAGATGCGTGGTATATGATGATAGGGAGTATGTTTAACATGATCAACTCATATTGTCTTCTTTTCTTTCAACTTACTCTTAGTGTGATGCACATATTGAACTAGATTCACAATCAAATGACAGTAATGATGAATCATCAGAATCATCAACTAAAACAACAATGGCATTAACCAAAAGTGGTACCCTACCAGGAATTGCAACGGTATGGTCTGATGGGAGTGTTAGTTTACATGTAATCACAGCTGATGTTTCACCAACAGTAGGAAGTGATGGACATCGTACAAAGAGGGCAAAGCAAAAGAGTTTGAGTAAACAACCTGAATTAGAGCTTCGACAATTATGGAGAGTCTATCCCTTACTACCAAAAAGTGCTGAAGGTGATAATACTATTAATGATTCTACTCAAGTAGGAGAGGGTAGTGCTGTTGACTTTGTAGAGTTGGGTATTACATTTGAATCTAGTGCAATCTATTCAGGTGCCACAACATCAGATGATAAGAAAAAGAGATATGGTGATCACGGTGCTATACTCTTAGGTGGACGATATACTCTCATTACTAAATCTCAGGGATATCCATTGCGTGTATCATTCCATGCACTCGATGTGATGACGGGTATACCATTATGGGATTTGAAGGGTAATCATCGCAACAATATCAAAGGCAATAAAGAAGAAGATTCTGCATCATCAAACAAACAAGATACTGAACCTTCAATACCAATCATACATACAACATCCTCGGCACGACGTAAATCTAATTTACCAACAACTGATATACTTGATACAGAATTTGATAGTGAGAATTCATTCATTGAAGGTGATGATGTAATGACATCTGAGGAATGTATGTCACACTTTCGTTCCTCTGTGTTGGATAGTGAGAGTGGAGCACTACCCCATGAGTTTTGGGATGACGGAGAGTTTGGTAGGATTGGAGTTGGTCGGTTTGATCGTAGTAAACGGTTTGGTGGTAAGAAATTGAAAGCATTAGGTAAGAAGGGGTTGACTTTATTGAACAAGAAGGGTGGGCCTGGTGGTGGTAGTAATCATGGTAGTGGGAACGCTTTGTCTGCTGGTCAAGGTAGACGTCGACATGGTAGAAGTAAATCTGGTGGCAGAGGAGCTACAACAAGTGGTGGACGGAGTTGGCAAGCTGACCTTATCCAACGGGCTGTACCAAGACGCTTGATAAAGAAACAACAATACAATGCGAGACATCCACATATGGGCAAACCAAACGTCATTTTATTTCATGGTAGGGAGGGGCTGGCTGTTTTAAGCCTAAAGAATGGAAGACCTGTGTGCCACATCTCTCTCATGGATCACTCACTATATGCTGATATGGATGCAGATGGTGTGGTTGATACAGTACAAGTGGTGACATCGCCAGATTCACAAACCACCAAGTCAAGTGGAGTTCAAAGTTTGATACACCGTATTACTAAAGAAGAAACACATGAGTCAAACACACCAACCATCTGCCATGCGCTAGTCACGAGTGGATTGCCACCACGAGAAGAGGTATTCACTGCACCATTATGCGGAGGTCCAATGGGGAGCCAGTCGCATCTCATTGCAGCTCCACCACTTTTACTAGAAGGTTCGCTAGGGTATGGGAATGATGTTGTCTTTGCAATGAATAATGGAGTGGTAGTACGATATGACTTCAATGGTCAAGAAGTCTGGAGAAAGAAAGGAGGTTTGAAAGATGGTACTCCTTCTTGGTTTACAGGGAAATCTGCATTCTTGGGACGAGTTCAATTTGGAACAGTTAGAGAAGCACACTCGTCTATATCAGCTTCATCTCATAGAAATCAGCATAGACCTGGTTCGCCAGTGAGACCAATCTTACTGTCGGGAGAAAATGGAGCAGCGCTATTATCTCCTATTTCCGGGAAAGTACTGTTTTCTGTTGTCTATCCACAAGGTGTATCATCACAGCCATTACTAGCAGATCTCGACGGAGATGGTACAGATGATTTGCTAGTTGTTAGCAACGAGGCTATCTGGGGCTATAAAATTGTTGTTGAGACGGATCGAAGTGGAGGTTTTGTTATTGTTGTTGTGACTCTAGTCCTTGGAGTTGCAATCTCGGCTTTGATAAACAAGGCAAACACAAGTGCTAAAAGAAGTACAGACTAAGTCATATAACGATTTGTCTACAAACCATACACATATATGTATTCTAACTTTATACTTTTACATTACTATTCTTATGCATCATCTTCCTTTGCAAACGGTTGGTAGTAGCATAGTACTCCTCCTCTTCATCTCGGGCCTCTTCTTGTCGAATGTCAAACAGGAACTTGGCCATTTCAGCCCTAAGATACCCCGCATCTATGCGTCCACAAAATCCTCTCCATACACGTGCGATATCAGTGGCACTATTATTCCTAAGTCTCTCCTCGTATGCAATCCTTTGCTGTTGCTCAGCAAGTACAAATGCCATCTTTCTCCCAACGTATCCACGCCATATTCGTTGCAATGTAGTCGCTAGATTTTGCTGCTTTGTTGCTTGCTTGTTGTGCCATTGCCGAATCTTAGTCTAAGGTTTAAACATATTCTGAGTTGGTACATGAGGAGATTCAGAACAACACAATCATACAACAACTTACCTTCTCTAATTGCTCCTTCTCCAACCTCTGTAACTTGCGTTCCTCTCCTATTCTTGCCTTTTCCATATATAGTTCGATACGATTCCTTCGACACTCTGCACTCTTTTCTTCTTGAATCATTTTCTTCTTTTCTTCACTGATTGCAGGACCACTTCGAAGTCTACACAAATTATTACTACCATTCCATGTTGCCTTCTCTTTACGAACTACATGTAGGGCCCTAAAGTAAGCAAACGTCAGACAGAACAGGCCGTACTTCATTGTGGTCTCCGTACTATGTAGGTCTTCTTTAGTCGAGTCATTTCTCCTAGCTTCTAGCAAAGCTTCAGAATTGGAGGTTAATTGTACACTCGATGCCTTATCCATCAAGCTACCTCGTTGTTCATGAGAGGACTCATCCTCAACCGACAATACTCGTTTATCTTTTGTATCTCGTTCACCAAAGTACCATCCTTGAAGCATCCAATCTAAAATACCTTCTACTATTTCAATTGAAACCAAGTTAGCAATGTGCCTGTTGTGCTCATGCTCTAACGCCAGTATACCATCACGCCGGTTTACTGTCATTTCATATCCATGAATAGAACGAATTGTAATTGAATCATCTTGACAAGCATAGGCATCGTGTAGTTCACTGTCTATTTGTGCTAAACTCAATTTGGTATCAATCTCATGTATCTCATCTGACAGTTCTTTGATAAGATTACTACGAATAAATGTCGTCTCTCCACCATTGAGAGAACTACGAGCTACTATTGATTGCAATGTCTTGGCATTTGTTTGTTTCTCACTTGATTTTAATTCACGATATAGTTGCTTCTTTCTTCTTGAAAGAGTATCAGTATCACAGAATGGTGACCATGTACATTCACTACTAGTGCATGCCAAGCAGCTGTTTGGATCTACCATTGGTAAATTAACAACATCATTGGTCGGTGTATCATGAGCAGCGGAAGTAAACATACGTTCCTCCCGTAGTATTGTTTCAGTTAGTAACCGATCTAATTCTTCTTCCAATTCAATGCATAATTCATTTGGTACAAACGTTTGAGGTACATCATTGTGTAGAACACTACTCTCAATATATCGCTCGGTATGGTTGTTACAACGATCGATCTCGGCAAGCACAATTTGACATCGATCCTCGATCTCAATGGATGTTAATGTACTTGCTGGAAGTGATGATTTACTAGCAATGCTTACATTATTATTTGATAAAAAGCCTCCATACATTTTTCGACAACCATCTGTTGGTATCGTCTCCTGAATGCGAGTCTTCTCCTTCCTCATATTGTTTTATTCGGGGGAACCGTCTGTTGATATTGTATCATCAAAAATTAAATAACAATACTAATAATATATGAATAAGAGTGAGATATTATACATTCGTACTGATACGTATATTGTTACGCGGCAGCTGCAGGCTTCTTACACCTATCTGTTGCCTCTATCTAACACACCTATCTGTTACCTCGAGTTCATTTAGTTATTAAAGACTCCCAATTGCAATGAGTGAGTGAGACAAACAAAATGCATCAAAATTAGGCAAATCCTTGCGCACTTTTTTGCTCAAAATTAGCCCTAGTCGCTTCTAACTTCTACAAAGCCTGGATATACTTGTAGTATCTTTGTTATTTAGTTCAAGCAGATAGTCGCCGCACGCAGCAGCCGCAGCAGCAGAGTTATTAATCTGATATCTCCTATTCTTCATAAATAATATTATTTTGAATAGCTCCTCTTCTTCATAAATATTATTTATCTTTGATATTATTGAACATGTCAAAAGTTAAACAATCTACCTCTGCTGATGACGAATGGTCTAAATTTACGGATGATGAAATTATATCGGCGGCTAATCCCAATACAATATCATCACGACACGCAGCTCTTCAAGAGTTAAACCGCCGTGCTGATATAAACATGGGTATCGAAAATTATCTAAAAGCTGAGGTATTGTATGGAAAGGGTATAGACATATTATCGTATGACTTGAGTAGTGCGGGAGAAGAGGCACAACGAAATTTTGATATTGCATCTTTTCATATGAGTCGGTCATTAGCTCGATTCGAACTTGGTAAATATATTGAAGTGTTGAAGGATTTAGATTTAGATAAGTATCTGTTTGAACCGGACCTTGTTGGCAAAGTATATTTGTATCGTGGTTTGGCGTTGTACGGATTAAACTACAAATCAGAGGCCCTTGTCTCACTTGAAAAAGCACCAGAATCAGATCGTGAGGATTTGAAGACCAAGAACATTCAAATTGTTAAAGATGAGTTATCTTTCATTGAAGAGATTGCTAAAGAATTACATGATGATGATGTACTTTTTAAGGATCCGCCAAAACCAGATGATTGTCCAATCTGTTTCTTACCGATGTCACTTACCACACAACATAATTATCAAACATGTTGTGGGAAATTTATATGCTGTGGTTGCTTGTTAAAGCCATCTTTTGATATTCAAAACAAAATAAATGGAAATACACCCGCACATAGTATGGTTGAAGGAATTGCTCTGATTGCTCTTGCATCGAAATCTCTTTGCCCTTTTTGTAGGGCACCGACTGTAACCAGTGCAGAAAAGAATAGGAAATTGATGGAGGAGCGATTAGCTATCAATGATCCAGATGCCTTTTATGCATTAGGTTGTGAATATGCACGTGGAGGTCCTCTTTATGAGAAAAATCTAAAGAAGGCTTGTCAGATGTGGTTAAAGGCAGCTGACCTTGGGTCAAATAAGGCCCATTATCATCTTGGCAATAAATATCTTGGATCGGGTGTGAGGAGTGATGCTGATGGTGAAAAGGCAAGGTATCATTTTGAGCTCTCTGCAATTCGAGGTCATGAAGACGCAAGGTTTTGGCTTGGCAAGGTGCAGAAATTTGTTGGAAAGTTAGACAGGGCTTTTAAACACTTTATGATATCAGCATCAGCCGGGCATGATCCAAGTTTGAATGAAATCAAAGATGGATATAAACTTGGTCATGTGACTAAGGAAGAGTTTGCAAAAGCTTTGCGTGCTCATAAGGTCTCCGTCGATGAAGGGAGAAGTGATGAAAGGACAAAAGCTAAAGAGCAGCTGGCAGTAGAGAATGCTCCAATGACTAATGAAAAAGCTGTGAGATTAATGGCAAAGATTGAGAAGCTTGGCAATATTACAAAGTAAGGTTTCATTATGATGTGTAGTACTGGTAGTGATAGACAAATAATATAATATAAGTCATGCTATATAGATATGTATATGTATAATATATGTATATATAATTGATATAATACCGATAGATGAGAAGCTGATAGACAAACATATAACTTTCTTCTTTTAACACTTATTCTTTCCCTGTCTCTACTCATAGACTTATAGCATGCATATTATGCACACAACCCAAAAAAAATATACAGAACAAACCTTATCTTGATGTCTCTATGATCTCAACATCACTATCCGGACCATCACGACCTTCTGGGCCTTCAGGAGAGGTAGGAGGCGTCTTATTCTTCTTCTTATCTTCTGCCGCTGGTGCACGCTTGAAGAAAGCCTGCAGTCCAGATTGAACACCACCGCCTCCTAATTTAGCCTTCTTCTTACCCGTGCTTGGCTTACTCTCCGACCCATTAGATTTGCGCTTTTGGACAAGTTTCATCATCTCTTCGGTGTCGACAATACCATGAAGCTCACGGGTGAGATGATTCACCCTTGTCTGAGCGGTCGATCGAGTAAATGTCTTTGATTGATTATTGCCATCTGCAGCAAGCCGCTGGCAGAATGGAAAGTCGTGCAACAATAGAGAGTCAAACCCTCCATAACCATAATCAAGAATACCCACAAGAAGATCAAGGTCATCTTGGCATTCATTGCTCGTCTTGTTTGCATTCCACCATGATGGACTGGCATCCCACTCAGTGTGGGCAAAACCAGGTAGCTTCAGAACTCGGGGGATCAACTCTTTAGACAATCTCTCAGTCTTGATCTTTGTGAAGATTGATCGAAGCCTAGTCTGTTGAGCAATTTGAATAAAGACAGTTCGGCAATCTCGCTTAGTCATCAAAGCGGCATCGTGAGATTGTGGGTGATCTCTCGAAGCAGTAATACTTGTCTCGTACTTTATGCAACCATACTTGTCAACGAGGCCAAGAGGAGCTGCCCACCTCTGCAGATCCTTTGAGAACCAGCTCAACACTTTCGTACCAAGGCCATTCTCTGCTTTGTTCAATTGTCGAGTCTTCTTCTCTCCAGCGTAATTCGTATCAACTGAACCCATACTCTTCCTAAGTGCCTCAAGTAGCTGAATACATTTCTTGGCAAAGGATAGAGGGTTGCCATTAAAGGCTTGAGCTTCACTCAAAGTTGCTTCTTTCGACGTGCGATCCTTTTGAAGGACAGAAATCTTTTGTTTCTCTTTCGCGGTAATGTTGTTCATATTATTGACTTGTGCCATTTCTGTTTCAAGTTTTTGAGTTGCAATCTTCTCCCAGACCTCAGCTGCTGCTTGCATAACACCACCCATGGCACTGAAGTATATTTTAAAGTCCTCCTCCTCTCCATCTTGATCAACATCTAACATCATGACATCACTTCCAACTAGAGTGCTCCAATCCTCCGAAAAAACGGGCAAGCCTTGACTTGCTAATACAGTGAGTATGAGAATCTCAGTGGATGTCAGACGAAGACACTCCTTGATGCCGTCATCTCCTTCAACAACAGAGGACAAGGCACGGTTGAGGGCAGAATCAGCAGCAGTAAAGGCTCTCTTCTTCTTGAGCTTGGTTGCTGCTGCCTTGGCTGCCGTTGATGACGCAGATGGCTTCTCCTCCACTGTGGGGAATAACTTATCTGAATCTGTTGAAGCCTTTGCCGCTTGCGGTTCCCTTCCAAGCTGCCAATGAATAGGTATTGGTAGAGAGAAATAAAGATTAGAAGTGATGTGTATTTTTCGAACTTGACTCGCAACAAGTCTTACCATAACCCTAAGGATGTTTTTGGCAACACGTGCCTCTTTTCCTCTCTTCTGCAGATATATTTTGATATCCTCCTTGGTCTTCTTCCATTCTTTGACTAATGAGGCTTTGTCATCTGATTCGCCAGAATTAAGGTCATCAATACGAGCATTTATTTCGTTGAATACCAACTCTGTGTAGGATCTGACTGGTTCTGCTTTCGTCTTATTGTTCAGAGAAAGAAGACCGTGTATCATATTATAGACAAGGATATTGTGGCGATCAGTCTGGTCAATGAGCTGATATCCAAAGTTGTTGTTGGACCCAGGGAGGTCGTTTGATGTATCTTGGGTTTCCTCCGTTTCCTCTTGCTCAGGCGTGCCACCCTTGCCGATAAATGTCGCCGCAAGTCTCTTAATCCGTTTCAATAACTTTCTTTTGGACGGAAGTGATGCGCATTCGTCGGCAGCTTTGTCTCCGGACGGTTTGAGGAGTTTCTTCAACTCACTTTCATCAATCTTCCACTCCTCATCCAACTCGTCTTGGGTTAGGCCATATGAGTCAATAAGGCGTTCACGAATCTAAGAAGACAACAAATATAATACACAGTATAACATTAGTATATAATATAGGAAGAATTGCTCTTATACAAACAATAATTAACTCACCTCATTCATCACTTGTGCTGGTAAATTCTCCGAATGGGTTCCAGTCAACGCCTTCATGTAGGCTCCTGCTCGGGTGGCTGAGCTACTCAGTTTGTCGTACTCTGCTTGAAACTTCTTCTCTGTTTCAGAGTCAGATGCATCGTGCTTGTCATTTGTTGCAGCCTTAGACGAATCAACTTCAAAGGGGGCACCCCAACGAATCGACTTATCACTGGCAACAGCGGCCACTGCAGCGTTTGAATCTATCCATCCATGTTTTGTAGCAGCTCGGGTTAGGATTGCATCGTGAAGCAATGTCCATTCAGGATGAGGGCGTGATGTACGAGGATTGATTTTGATTAGTGTACTCAGATGTAAGTTGCGTTCTTCAATCGAGGCGTCTTTCGCAACACTTGCATCGGAGGTTGAAACAACCTCGTGCACAGCATTGATTAGGACTAGTTTGTTTAGTAGTCGTTTTAAGTTGACCCTCTTTGGCTTCTTACGATCAGCAAGCAACTGCAGAGGGGCGCAATCCATAAGGAAAGTCTTGAGAGACTTTGCTGTTATATTAGTAAGATCAAGAACAGCAACAGGAGCAGTCGAGTCTGCTTCCTTACAAGATGCTGCCACCGAAGAAATGAGTGACTTCGTCATGTTGGTCAACTCAGGATGTCTCTTTGGAATAGCATCTAGCACTGCAGTAATCGATTTGAATGTCTTCCCTTGATGTGTGAAGCCTTTTGCTTTGCTTTTCCTTTCATCCTTCCACCCACGTGATCGAAGAGCTGGCCAGACATTCTCATTAAAGTCAGCGGCTAGCTTGATCTTCACTGGGTTTTCCTCGTTAGAAGAGCTCTTGGCAGGGTGAAGGCCATCCATGATTTTCTGAACGTGCTTTTTATCTCTAGCAGATGTAACACTTTGGGAGTAAGCCACAGCATCAGCAAATGCCTTCTTAGTCCATGATTCATTATTAACCAATAAGGTCTTGAATGATTCCTCGAGTAGATCCTTTGTTTCCTTTTCAACTGGTTTGGTCGGTTCCTCCTTATCCTCCATGTCAACATCAATTACTTTCTTGTCATCTGTTTTGTCACTTGACTTATCATCCGACTTATCAGCCGACTTATCATTCGACTTATCACCTGATGAAGCCTGTGCCAATACACCTCCTTCAACTTGTTTCTCCTTTGAGGCAGCTTCGGCCTTGCGATTGGCCTCTTGTGCGTCATCCTCGGCGGCTTCAAGCAAGCTAAGGAGAGGCAACGCCCAAAGCATTCTCTTCATCTCCTCAGGCTTCATTGACTTTGATAAGCTCAGTTTGTCAATGAGTTGAGAAAATGGAATATTTCCATATCCATATAATAATAGGGCCTTGTTGACAATCTTCTCTACATCTCCCTGTTTCCACTCTGATGAAGAAGATCCTCCCCACTGATACCGTTCATCCTTTCGCTTGGCCTTAGTAGCTTTTACGATTGTTACCAACGCTTCATTATCAAGGTTAAGACTTTCGTCTTCTGACTCCCCGAAATCACTAAACTCACTCGATTGGGATGCATCGTCGCTGTCAGAACCCTCATCGACACCATGTTTGATTTGTGCATCGAGCAGCTTCAGATACTCCTTTTCGTTGTAACTCTGCTTGGCACGCTTACGCTTTCCTAACTCTTCATCCTCTTCTTCCTTTGCTTCTCCAACAACCTTGGTCCAGAAATCGGGATCATCAACATCAACTTCTCCTTCCTTAGATGAAGAGCCAGTGTTTTTGAAGCTCGCCTTGGAGAATGTACCTCCCTTGGCAGTACTATTACTACCAGTATTGTCGTGGACAACTGTCTTGGCACGGCGTTCAAGGATGGAATCGATATCTTGGGACACAAAGTCGTTGGACTCCTTCTCTGAGGTACCATCTTGGTCCTCCTTGAAGATATCATAGGCACCGTGCTTGAGAAGTTTCTCCACCTCTTCTTTCGTCATGATATCCTTCTCTCCACTATTCTCAATCCCTTGCAGCACTGCCTGATCAAGACCCATTTTCATTGAAGACATGTGAAACATTTGCATCTCATATGTTTTACGGGTGAGAAGGCGGTAGATCTTGACATTCTTCGTCTGACCAATCCTGTGACACCTCGCCTGGGCTTGCAAGTCGTTCTGGGGGTTCCAATCACTGTCAAAAATGATGCAAGTATCGGCTGCAGTGAGGTTGATACCAACACCTCCAGCACGTGTTGATAGCATCATAATAAATGGCTGTTCCCTCGATCCACTGTCCTTTGCCTGGAACCTATCAATCGCCGCCTGACGCTTCATACCGGTAATAGAGCCATCGATACGTTCATTCTTGAAGTCACGTAAGTTCAAATAGTCCTCAATGATGTCGAGCATGATTTTGAATTGGGAGAAGATTAGAATGCGATGGCCATCAGCTTTGAGACGAGGGAGGAGCTTGTCTAAAAGAACAAGCTTTCCGGATGCATTGACTAATGAATCAACATCATCAGTATTGGGACTTTGTGATCGCACTTCTGTCTCAACACCCGTCAGAAGAAAGGGGTGGTTACAGCACTTTCGTAGTTGCATTGCAAGGTTGTTAATGCTTGGCCCGTCTACAGCGCTCTTCTTATTGCGATGAAGAAACTTCAAATTCTTCTCATATAAGGCACGGTAATACTGTTTCTGCAATACAGTGAGCTCGACCTCAATCAAGGTTTCCTCCTTTGGTGGTACAGATTTTTCCACATCCTCCTTCAACCGACGAAGAATGTAGGGGCGAATTGTTTCATGAAGTTCATCCACTTTCTCCTTACTCTTAATATCACCATAATGCTCAAGGAAGTCATCAAGATCGTCAAACGTATCGGGGTTAATAAAGTTTAGGAGTGTCCATAATTCTTGCATATTGTTTTGAATTGGTGTCTGTAAAGATTGATATTGAATATGTGTTAGGTAAGGATCCAAACATGTACAACAGCAAAACAATGAATGGACAACTTACCCCAGTCAACAGCAATGAGCGATTGAATTCAAAACGAGAGTCACGAAGGTTCTGGGCCAACTTGGAGTTATGATTCTTAAGGCGGTGGGCCTCATCGACAACTAGAATCTCCCACTTGATGGCTGCCAGTTCCGCATAGTCCTCCGTAACCAACATCTCTGGGGTGGTAATCACAACATCAACCATCCATGTCTTCTCCCACTTGCCACGCCACTTTTTGGCAACCTTATGAAGGTACCGTTGGTTGAAGGCGCAGTCTGATTCTCTATCCACGGGGTAGGCGAATTCGTCCTTACGAGCAAAATCGCGATCGGAGGCTGACCCATGATAAACAATGGCGTTTAGATCTGTCCATCCGGTAAATTCACGGTACCAATGAGGAATGGTAGAGAGGGGGGCTACTATGAGGAAGGGACCACGAGTAGCAAGTTGTTCTGACACGGTGTTAACATAGGTGGCCGTTTGGATCGTCTTTCCCAGTCTATCAATCGAATAGTGAAAAACATATAATGTTAGAAAAGATCTGAACAAGTGACGCATATTATATTCATACTGTATTCATATTGTACCAACTTACCCCATCTCATCAGCCAGGATGGAACTTCTCTTGTTGACATGATTGGACATCATCCACGATACACCCTCTGCCTGATAATCACGCAATTGTCCCCCATTCTTGAACTCACGCGCAGCAAGAATGTCCTGATACTCTTTCACGTCTGCCTCCTGCTGTTCATCCGATACGCCTTTAACATTATCCCCAAATATCTTGAATAATCTCTTCATCTCAGATTTACTTTCAAGCTTTTTCATTTCCTCCCTCGTTGGTTTCACCTTGCGTTTGTTATATGATTCAAGTTGCTCCTTATATTCCACCTCATTTAGAATCAAATCACGTTCAAATTCATAGGAACTTTCTGCATAGTTTTTGTTTCCCCATTTGATTTGGAATTGTCTTCCGGTGCCAGACTCAAAGTTGGGGTCGTTCACATCAAGAATGATTGCTGTTTCCTCCCCGTCTTCGTCATCTTCATCCTCCTCCTCTACCTCCTCGAGAATTCGTTCAATTGTAACCCATGAGGGATCAAAGTAATCCTATAATATACGAAAATAGCCGGTGGAAGTGTAGGGGGTGAATATGATATTACAGAGATGTATGAAAAGTAAAACACATTATGTGCATAAAATTACATAAACTCACCCCGTCTAACCGTTCATCTGGTTCATACAACATCCCATCCGTCTGTTTCCTGAAGAATGTACTCAATCTTCCTTTAGCACCCTCGCAGAATTGTACTAAATCCTTTTCAGTCTCCCATGAACAATGTAAGAAACTTAATTCATTCCACTTGATTAAAAATCGTTCTTCATACTTTGTTTCTTCATCAACAGACTCATCAGTTTCCTCTTGTATCCACCGTGATCCATTGGTAACCTCGGATGTATTCATTTTCGAACATACCACCTTCCACTCCTTCAATGTCATTGATTTACATGCAATAACTTTATTCATCTTCATTTCCATTTCTTCTTCTCCTCCTTCCTCATCAGACTCTTCATCTTCTGTCATGAGACTTTCATCCTCGGACGATTCAGAATCGGGTTTATACTCCACACGTGTGGATTTACGACGTTTGGAATGACGTTTAGCAGGAGATTTAACCACAGGTTTTTTACTAGCTGCCTTCTTCTTATTCCTTGGTGGAGAGTCATACATATCTTCATCTTCACTATCACCATGTTCTAAAGATGAACGTTTAGCTTGACGTTTCGCCCTACTCTTCTTACCACTACTACTACTCTCTGGTTCATCATCTCTAATTAAACCCTCAGAAGTAGTTGGATCCCTCATACTAGCACGATAGGCATTAGACCTAGAAGACTTACGACGTACAGGAAGTTGTTCATCTTCGGAAGACTCATTTGACTCTTCACCCTCACTTGCCGATCCGCCGTCACTATCCTCCTTGTCATCCCTTTCAAAACTTCCCTGTTGGGTGGTATCTGTAAAGAATTGAGTTTGGGCCCGTGCACGTTTTGATCTACGTCCTTCAGTTTCATTATCCTTTACATATACATATTATGTAAGATGGTGTATGTGACATGTGAGACAAAAAAAAATATTTTTATATGTATGAAATAGATATGATATAGAGTTGGCATATGTATCATTGCAATTGTCATATAATCTAAAATAATACAAGCATATAATACCACAACTTACAGATGATGATGCAGCAGCAGCAACTCGTCTACTAGTTCTTGTCATTTTTGGTTGCTAAAAAAATTATGATGGTGCACTTGTGATATTTATACACAATTTTTATACTTCCACCGCCGATTAATACAATCGCAGTTAGAAACGATTTACTGAAGTGTCTATTCGGTACTATTTCCAATGGTAATTGCAATAGTGGACGGTTCACCCTAAAACTTTGGGTGCATGAGTTTTGTTTGTCTTTTATTTTGCTAAGCAATTTCCATAAAAGGGAGTCCATCGATCAGTTGTGAGAGAACGCTTTCTCTTTCTCTCAATTTGAAAACATCCCACCTCCCTCCGATTCTTACCCAAAAACCAAAATAAGATCATGACCATTTTAAAGCATGTAGCAAGTCTATGCCATATATAATGAACAAAAATAATGACAATAGAGGGTCTAATGAATAAAAGGTGGGATTCTTTGAGGGAAACTCAAGTTGAGATATGTCGGTGATGGGCATAGAAGTCGGCCTTGTTAGGGTGCAGGAGG
>Ga0075439_11429_pt1 | contig 15262 bp, 14 predicted proteins | sample MintriSingleCell_FD_74264 | JGI IMG/M metagenome (GOLD analysis project Ga0075439, IMG submission 74264) | Marine eukaryotic communities from Monterey Bay, USA to study complex ecological interactions - Minidiscus trioculatus JGI Plate_4_G5... | ecosystem: Environmental > Aquatic > Marine >... | reverse complement strand
CATAGTATGTTGTATTCAACTACCATTCGTAAATAGCAACGATCGCCATCTAATATTGCTCTCCTTCTTTGGGTCTCCAAAGCCAGAGCAACGATATCACACCTGATATCACCAAGCTCTCAACAGCTCTCAACTCTCATAATAATAATTTCTCTCTCATTCATTTGTTTAAGATACCCTCATAGGGCCACCAACATCAGCAAATAATGACATGGAATCTATCTGCCACCCCGAAGTGCACGTTATGAGTGTTTAGCATATTATCCCGGGAGTATGTATCAACTCAAATTGTGTCTTATCTTAGCTTAATACACCATCATAAATATAATCAAGAAGATTAAAATACCAAATACCTTCAATATCAATCCTCGATTACCCTTCGTCATACCATACACCTTGACTAATTCATCATGTCCAGCATCAATATCTAATTCGGCAGCCTCTAAATCATCTTCAATCCGTTCCAATAACTCACAACACTCTCTCCGAATATCAGCCATTTCTGCTTCAAATGATGATATGAAGTCATCTATATACTCATCATCATACTGTTCAATACCATTATTATATTCATCATCTTCGTCGTTGTTGTTGTATTCATCACTACCCCCTCGTATTGAATATATCAATTGTGTATTGATTTTATGATGACTAAATCTACTTAGAATACCCTTGTTATTTATTGTTGATATTGGCGTAATTGATCTACAACTTATCCGTCTAAATGCAGTACATTGTATGCACATGTATGCCATCACAAGGATGGTATACAACATGACGTACATCATACTATAATATCTTATGTTGTGTTACCCCAACAAAATTTGTCGATATCTATTTTTTTATGCCAATAAATGTTTGATACTAGCAGTTTAATGAATTCCACACAATTGGCGCCGATATATGATAGCCTCAATAATACTCTTTAATATGATGTTGTATAGCTCCCCCCCCTGATATGTAAACGATATCGGAGTATGAATTGTAAATACGAGCACTTGAATTGAAGATTTAACTTGTGGATTTGGTATCCTAATTGGTACTGTTTTGCCCTCACAAAACACCGACGATGATCAAATATACTAACGATGATATATATTAGCACAAGGATGATGCAGATCTTTATGGCGTAAAGGCAACAGAATGGCTATGAGCGAGGTTTGTACGATATTTGATTTGAACTTCAAATCCTCAAGGTCTGTCCGTCGCTAGTCGCATTAGGTTTCATTATTGTTTGCTGGTGCTGGTAGGTATGTAGGCAGGGGTTCATATCAAAAATCTGGCGCTGGGGAGATATTTATATATTGACACCGACTTTGATTAGTTCATGTCACTACCCAATTGCTTGAGCTACAATATCGTTTCAGTGTATCAATTGCAATACAACATCAGTGAACAATACAAAAGTGAAGAAAGTATGTCACAAGATAATTCATCAAGTATTGACCCATCAACCATTGCAGCTGCCAAAGCTGAGGCTAAAAGAAAGGCCAAAGAAAAGACTATCAAAGAAAAGGAAACGTGTGAAGGATATGTCGCTAGTGGTATTAATAGAAATGTTACAGTGCAGTTCTTATATGATAGACTAACAAAATTGGGGTGCAGACCACCAGATAATCTCATTCGATGTTTAGACTGTAAAGATGCTCCACGAGTTGGTGGTTTTGGTGCAGTAGAAGAAATTGATGTACCGTCTACAGTTGATAATAGTAGTAAGAGTAAGAAAACAAACGATAAGAAGAATGATTCATCATGTGCTCAAACAAAACAAGATATTGATAAACTACTTGCAAAGCAAAAGGATGGTGGAGCAAAGTTGAGACTAGTTCCAGAGATATATCTTTGTCAGCAACATTTACGAAATGAAACACATGCTCATGAAGCGATGGTACATGAACTTATACATGCTGTTGATATGTGTAGGTAAGAACCATTACAGCAAATTTGCATTTGATCTGTTATTGATATGTTTTCTCATCCTTTCAACTATATTATGCTCGTACAGAACAAAGATGGATCCAATCAAAAACTGTATACACTTGGCATGTACTGAAATAAGAGCAGAGAATTTATCAGGAGAATGTTCAATGCTTCGTGAGATGCAGTAAGTTCTATCATATAATTCTTTTATTATATCATCATCAATGCGATACAACCTATCATATGCACAACTCAACTATATCTTGTATAACACCATAGAAATGGTAGACTAATGACTGATTTTATAGGCCATGGAGGTAAATGTGTCAAACGTCGTGCTGCACTGTCAGTGAAAGCAAATCCAAATTGTGCCGATAAGGCAGAGGAGTATATCGATGCTGCATTTGAGAGATGTTATAAAGATACATATCCCTTTGACAGACATCCAAATCTGCGGTAGTGATAGTAAGGTACTAATACAGTTGAATCTTTACTACTAAAATTAATACTTTAAGAAGCGTAACGCTGTTTGTTTTGTCCGAAGATGAAGTTGTGTGCCATATTTGTTCACTTGCACTTATCTAGTCTCGACACCTTAGCTCTTTGCGAAGTATGTTGTATTCCTTGCAACTTAACTACATAAGACTTCTCTCTGCAATCAAGCACTCATATCCTTGGCTTGGTGGACCATGTATGAACTGATCTTCCCTGTAAAGGAACACCGCAGATATCGTAGGCTCAGATTGTGGGATGTATATAGCAGGAAAAACTGTGCCTCGAAACTTCGGAACTTTAGAGTCGTATTGACATTCCCCATTGAGATACAACTGTATCATCGGTATTTCTGATTGCTGCATTGCTACACCAACAACATCTCCATCCTTTAAGTTTGGTATATCACACATGAACTTTGTGCCATGCTTCTCGGGAGGAACTGTAGACTCCGAAAGTATTTGATAAAACTTTGCATTCCTTTTATTACTAACACCAAACAAGAGAGACGGAATGTCACCACTTGGATTTAATATCTTTATTCTCCACTCCCAATAGGCTCGATCTGGCTCGGCACTAACATCCGCTAGTGCTAATCCATATCCATATATTTCATTTTTCAGTTCACCTCCTATTCTGATTGATGGAGCAGACATGTCACTATCGATTGAATGAACTTGGGGAGCACTTTCCATTAAATCCTCTTCGGTACTACCCATTTCTATGGATGACCTCGATAATTGTTTGATACATGAACAGCACTGACCCATCTTACTAATTTGTTTGGAGTTCTCTCAAAGATATTTTTCTGTGGCAAAGTATTATGATATGTTTCTATGTACAGTGAACAGTGCGGAGCGGGGTCAACTCGGCAGCACTTACGAAGAATATTAACGAACCAAATGGCAACTGCAATAACTGCTTCTGTGATATACGCCAGAGACTATTGCAATTGGGAGCTAGATTAGTATTGAATTCATGAGAGATCTTTACTCAAAATCTTTTGCATAGGATACCAGATCCTCTCATTTCATTGAGCCTGCTGCCCGTTACTGCTCTCCTTACATATATCTCCAACCCCTCTCCCGACAAGTGAGACCGATGTGTATAGCTAAAAGGGATGTTACTTCTACATATAATGAAACATGCCATCTTATCTCTTCCTTGCCTTCTCCTCTCAATCAACACATACAGCAAGAAGTGAAACGAATTGGTACAGCTAGGGAAGTTACTTATAAAAGATTATTATTTACCAGATGTTCTACTCGTAAATCCCTTCTTCCAATTGCATCACGCAACTTTGGTATCCAATATTCATTTAATCTCTCATTTGTGAAGCAATTATATCCAAATCCCTCAGGTGTTGCTGTTTCACTACCCTTATCATCATTCTGTGGCCAAGGGAAACCAACTCGACAATCCTTGCCGTGACCAGCATTAACACCGTCTTTACATCTTGTTTGCCAATCAGTTGTGTATTCTGGTACGGTTGTCTTTGTATGAAGCATTACAGCTTGATTGATTTCATCAGTGCTCTTATCAGTCTTCTTAGTCTCACGGAAATGCTGATACCAAGGTTCCCCCATCTTCTTTGCTTCATCCTTTGTTCGTACTAGGCCACCACTAACGGTTGCATAGTGTACATAGTGAGCATAGACATAGTCTGCACGATATAATTGCTTCTTCGCTCGCTCAGCCCACGACGGCTTGGGTGATTTCTCCGCATTACAATTGTATACTTGTGCAAATAGACTTCCTTCTCTAACACTAAGACAGATAGGGTCTGATTCACTACCGCAATCCTTATGATCATGAAATGGTTCCATATATGAACGAATTGGAATTGCTCTCGTGCTTTTAAAAGTCAATATCTGAACGCCCGACTTTGTTGCACCATCAACCATGTCTCTCATATTGTTGTATTTACCCATTGGCACTAGATACTCATCTGTATCAAACGAAGCCATCCATTCAGTATAAGGTCCATACCTTGCTCGACAGGAATTCTCTGCAGCGTACTGAGAGGAACGCTCCCCTGTGTTCTCATGAGCAGGGATATTGTTGTTACACACTCGATATGGCCAGTCAATACGAGTCACTTCCGAGTCCAAGAAGCGAGGGAATAGAGTAGATTCCAACGATATTTCATCTGTATGAGCGCCAGTATTATCATATACATATATGTGATCAAACCCAACAAGCAGATGAAACTCTATCCATTCAATCAATCGAGTTGTTGTATCTGATACCGCTTGGGCATTACCTCTTGTTGTAAAGGACGCAGAAGCCCATAGACAGGCAGTCAATTTGTGTTGTTTTGGTACTTCTTTTTCCTTGCTTTCAATTTCTTCTTTAGCAGGTTTAGTCTCATCTTCTTTGGTTGTATCATAGCCAACACCGGGGTGTTTGCACACTGGCAAGTTTTCCCATCGGCCGCTAGCTTCAATTCTAGGCAAAACATGTTTATCGCCCCAAAACAAACGAGGATAGAAACCATTTTCCATCAAACCAGGAGGATGTTCTGAGTTAGTTGTACCTATCTGTTCATTGTTGTCAACTCTAAGGATGTTATCTTCCATAAGATCTCCCCAACCAAATACATCCTTATTCAAACTTTCAATTGGATTGCCAGCCATATCAGGTGTAAAGTATGACATTCGTTTACCATATCTCGGCGCAGTTCGTATTGGTACTACGTCAACATATACACTCGGTGTACCATCGGATAGCACACCCTCACCAGATGCAATAACTGATTGCAAATCACCACTATCTTCTGGTACTGGACAATCAAAACGAAATTGAGATTGCCAAAACATTGGATTGTCTTTCCCTTTTGGAGTTAGCATACTCAAGTCTCCAAGATCTTTACGATAGTTTACATATTCGTAGTTGTATGGGTATGTTGATAAGGATTCTCCAACAACTACTTGCTCAGGAGGGGACTTTGTATAATCCATTGCTCTAAATCTGCATATAAATCTCGTGAACATACCATCAGAATCAGCTTCTTCATGCGGTGCAAGTCTATACCTTGTAGTAGTTGTTGTGGCATTATTAGTTGTTGAAGGACTCCATAATTTTGGTGCTAGTTTCCTTGCTGTTGCTTCATCAATTCTCTTTACACTCACTGGCTGCATATTCGTTACTTGCGGTTCCAATGCATGTATATCTTCCCAATGAATCTTTCCCGAGTTACATCGACGCTTATTCTGTGCAATAAAATGAATGACTGTGCCATCTTTATTTGGAAACATATCATGCAACCAAGGTAGAAACGGATCTGCATTAACTGGACAACCCTTTTCTGCTTCTTCCAACACATTTAATTTTCCAGAGGAGAATGTATCTCTGTTGTTAACGTTCCGAGACGCATGATTTCCAAAACCACGGTCTACGGGTAACTTTGCAGGCATATCATTGCAAGATTTAAGACGTTGTCCATATTCAAACATTCGAAGCTGTGTGATGTACATTTAGTGAGTGATTTGATTAGATAGATGATAACGATATAACATTCAAAGCACATACTACTTACATCTTCCGGTGAACCTTCACGAAGTGGTAGCGGGACATACCATTTACCAGGTCGTCCAACTTCTACTTTTGGTTTCTTTTCATCCAAGTTCCCTTTATCAATAGTATCAGGTACTGTATCATTCAATTTCTTCTCAATATATGCACGTAGTGATTGATATATAACATCGCGACCATATTGAGCAAGTGCATCCTCGGCCAACTTTCTATCGAATGAATAATGTTTTATATGTTGTTGAAAATGAGGTATAGCATCGACAACTGCTTTATGTTGTGAATTGGTTATTGTTTGTGTGGTATCATAACTGTTTTCTGCATCCGGTATTATATCAACTATATTACTCAGTCTTTCTGCAAGATAGAAATTAAGACCTACCCACATGACCATTAGTATGCCGCATACTCTTTGCCAGTATGACAATATGGACTTGCCCATATTATTATGTTGGATAGTATGTTTTTAATAATAATATTATGTGCACGAAAAATTAGCTGTGATTAATCGATGATTAAGATCAATACTACCAATGCCGAGACACTACAATTCTAATAGCATTAGAACTGATTTGCAACTATATCAGCTACTTGGAATTGCAAACCTTAAAACATCACCACGACAATTGAATGCAGCTCTCAACTCTCAACTCTCATGGTGCCCGAATATTGTCGGGGCCATCACCATTCGTTTTTTTGTAAGTGACTTGGTGCATGGGAAATAGATTGGTGCTCACCGTCATATGAGCATTTATCAGAACCGATTCTAGATTAATTGAGAAGACACAGCTTCCTTTTTACAAATAGTGAAAACAAACGAGTGATTCTAATTTCTGAAATATTCATCTTAAACATTGTACACATATTTTTAAACATTACCTCCTAATACCCTCTCCATTGCCTTTCCCATCCAAGATACAATCAAAGGCAACAGTTCCTTCATATCGCTTCTTAGTTTCATCAAGACTCTTCTTTGATATTCCACTGTAACGAGCCAATACAAACAAGTGCCCAGTCGATCCAATCCCAGCCCTAGCCTCCAGCAAACCAGATAGTGAAGACACATTAGTACCCCGAATGTCAAGTACTGCCAACTTGGGGAGTGTACTGCCAAGTGACGAGACAGCGGCATCGTCCATGCCTGGGCAAAACGGCACTGCGAGTCGATCTAATGTAGATGACAACTTTGACAATGTAAGACTTAACCCGGCACCTGTAATATATGGCGAGAAACCAACGCCTAATCCTCGCAGATATCCCACAGTTGCATCAACCAACTCCTCCAGTGCTACATCCGTCCAACCCAAGCCGCCGGCATATATCTCTGTGAAGACACCCTTCTTTGTTGACGGATGTCTTTCAACCAACGACACAACATCATTAGGAAGAACGTTATAACATCCTCCAACATCCAATGCTGTTAACCTTGTCAATTTTACCAACGATGCAATACCCTTACCGGTTAGTTTACGACAATTCTTAACACTAAGACGTTTAATCCGAGGAAATGATCCTCCGCATATAATATTTGTCAATATAGAATCAGTTAATCCATGCACCCCTGATATATCTAGAGTTCCTAGACAACTGCCAACGTTTGCCTTCTCCATACTTCGAAAGGTATGAATGGAACCAGCAGCAAAGTTGTGTAATGACAATGAACCCAGTGGTAATGATTCATCAATTGCAGTAGTTTTAGCCGATATAGATATCTTCCTTTTCTTGTTAATCTTCTTTTTGGGTATAATTGCTTTAGGTTCTTTCCCAGTAATGGCATAAACCCATTCACGAAAGAAATGTACACCCATACGCGTATCATTTGCACGCCCTGATTCAACAAGTGCATCAATAAACTGTTGGATTGTTTCAACAGCATGGTTACTATTTTCAATTGCCAAGAATTCATATGATGTATCATCGTTGTCAATATCCATATTATCAACGCCCTCAGCTGGGGTAATTAAAGGTTCATTATTACCATCTTCACGAGGAGGATGAACAGTCATTATCCAGGGGTGGGCAATATCAACATCATTTGCATTTGGACGAGCTAAGCCTTTATATGCTTGCATAGGTGACTCTTTATTACGCAATTTCTTAAGTAGTACAGATGTTAGTGTCGGTTCTTCAGGAGGGATAATTTTATCCACATCACCATCACCATTATCAGTTTTCTCCTTCTCAACTATAGCATTAGAATTATTATCTTCATTATCACTATCACTATCGTCTGCAATTCCACTCTTACTTCTCTTTAAAGCGGCTGCCACACGCGGGCCGCCGAATGCAGCTTCTGGACTACATGTTGGAGGACCAACAGCTCGAAGACATAGAACACGTAATGAAGGGATCTCTCTCATATTACTATGTTGTTGTGCCGTCACTTATCGTGAAAACAAGTTGAACAATATATCTAGAGTGTTTGCTTATTGTGTAAATACCGCAACTAAATGAAACAGGGTTAAGCAACTATTTATTGAATTTATCGGCAGTATACGAAATACAATAGGTATTGAATGAGAGGGTTCCTTCAGTAGGCGTCTAGATGCTGTAGGCTGTATGTACCTATTGAGTTGAGTTTGTCCGGTTAATAATTTTCGCACAAAATATAAGAAAAATGGTACCTAACCCACACAGCCCGTCTACTCATTCTGCCTATCTACCCTAGAGTAGAACTATATATACTAAACTACTATCGATTTATCTAACTAACCAGCCACTGCTCTTTCTAAAATGTCATTAATCAATCGCGCTGCAAGTTTATTTGTGCGGCGGTCTTGTGTATCTCGGAGAAAGAACATATCATATGCACAATTTTCAGTTGCTTTGCAACAACCACAAAGAATATTAGACGATTGCCATAGAAATAATATCACGCAACAAACACCATTACCTGCTCATGATATATCAATAAAATATACATCTCATCAAATTAGAAGATCCATGGTAATGGTAACACAAACAATATCATCGGAGGAAAATAATGAAGATACTAACAGTCCCACATCACAACAACAGCAAACTAGTGATAACATAGATACAACAACAACTATAAATAATTCAGAACAAACTCTAAATATCACTGGTAGTTGTGCTGCACGCATTAAACAACTGGCATCGACCCGTCCAAACCCTGACAAAGTTTTCTTACGCTTATATGTCGATGCAGGCGGATGTAGTGGCTTTCAATACAAATTTCTATTACTCTCAGAAGATAATACAGAAGATAATGATGATGAAGAAGATGGTACTATAGATCCAGAAGAGGATATAGTATTAGTTCAAGATGGTATGCGTGTTGTTGTTGATCAGACATCATTAGATTTATTACGAGGTAGCACTATTGATTATGTTCAGGAGATGATAAGAAGTTCATTCGCTGTTGTTGGCAATCCTCAAAGTGAAAGTGCATGTGGATGTGGTAGTAGCTTTGCTGTTAAGAATTTCGAGTCTAATCCTGCATTAGATTGAAGAGACAGCTAAGTAGATGAACAATAAATGCATTCAAGCTCAAGCTTTCACTGTACATAATCGTTTAGATAAGGAATAAAGAATAGAACTAGGTTGAAGTACAAAGTCATCATTGTTGTTAAGTTTAACTGGTGCTATTCATTATGGTTTACTCTTTTCTTTCCTTACATATAGTGTTCTCTTTCAAAGAAAACAGAGTCCAGTGCTTACTCATAGATCCACCCCCTTTGTTCTCCCAACAGATGAGCCCGACGGACATATACCTTTGCTGCACCAATTTCACAAGCAATCAGATTTCAATGGTGATGTTGCATTTGTTGTTGTATTGGAAGGGGGTTTGTTGGAGGGCTTCCGCCACCGCCACTTCCTCCTCCACCGCCAATATTACTACTCCCTACTTCTTCTGTCTTTACTCTTTTATTTGCTGGCTCCATAGTATTTTATGCCGATCATCATCATCGAAGTACCATATAAGATCGGCGGGCAAGTAAGATTGATTCAATTGTCATTTTTTGTCCGCCCAGTATATATTCCTCAGGTAAAAATCTTCTCGAGGTCTAGGTGCACTCTCATAATAATTAAAGTTGTTAATAGTACAAAACCAATGCCAACTTCAAACCTTCTACTCTCTAGACCATGTTATCCTCATCCAATGTTAATAGGCCGAATAATAATAGGCCACCATCAAGTGCCGAAGGCGCATCCTTATCATCTGAACGCATAACTCCACCACGAGCCGGAGGAGGACAACAGCAACAACAAGATTTAGCAGATGATGCATCAGAGGTTGCCAGAGCTGCAGCTGAGGTATCAGTTATGCCAAATGTTGGACCGCCTACGGGTATTGGTGGCGAGGCTGGTGGTGGTGGAGGGCGTGGTAGAGAGCCTGGACAAGAAGCGGCGAACGCTGCAATTCAGGGTACTGCTGGCGAAGGCGGCGAGGCCACTGCATTTGAAGTTGTAGATGAGGGTGGTGAATTAGTCAAGGTTCGATTTAATGAGTTTCTCAACAGTTAGTAAGTATTGTTTTGATTGGTATAAATCAATTTATGCTTGTAATTTCATGTATACATTTACTATTATTGTTATGTTCATATGATATGCTAACATTTTATTTTATAAAATTATATGTTGGTGCACCATCTCATATCTCAGCTCTGAGATTGTTAATGAACAATCAACAGATGAAAATGATATGGAACACGAGGAGACACATACATACTATCCATATATTGAGCAAGCTCAACAATTAGCTAAACGTCAATTATCAAAAGGATCCTCTAAAAATGCAGATGATAATAACGATGAGGATAATGACGAAGATGATGCCGATGAAATGTCCTCCTTCTCAAGTACAATATGTGTTAATTATCGTCATTTACATTCCTATGATCCAGATTTAGCCGAGGCAATTGAGGGAGAATATGTTCGATTTGAACCATTCTTACGTCGTGCAGCTAAAGAATTTGTATTGGGTTATCATCCTGAATTAGATAAAGAAGTTGCTGGTGGAGGTGGTGGACAAATGAAGGAAAGTGATGTTGTTCATTCCTATTTTGTGGCCGTGTATAATTGTTCTACGGTATTACCCGTTCGGGCATTACGAACTGGTACTATTGGACGATTTTCTGCAATTAGTGGTACTGTTACCCGTACGTCAGATGTCAGGCCTGAGTTATTGGTTGGATCATTTAGATGTCAAAAGTGTGGTTTGGTAGCGCCTGATGTATTACAACAATATCACTTGACACGTCCTCCATTATGTCGTAACCCTCGATGTCAGAATCGTAATCCAGGTGACTTTCACTTGGAAGTGTCAGGAGGAGGGAGTACTGATGATGAGAATACTGGTGGTGGAAGTGAGTTTGTTGATTGGCAGAGGTTACGTGTGCAAGAGAATGCAGATGAAATTCCTCCAGGGTCAATGCCTCGTACTATTGATGTAGTTGTGCGCAATGAAATGGTTGAACGTGCAAAAGCTGGAGATCGTGTGGTACTTACTGGAAGTTTGGTAGTTGTACCCGATGGGAGTGCACTTGCTCGAGCTGGCGAGGCTGCTAGGGCTTCCAACTCGGCAGGGAACTTACGTGCTGGACGAGAGGCTGCTTCGGGCGGTGGTGGAGGTGTTAAAGGCCTTGCTGCATTAGGAGTACGCGAACTAACCTACCGTACTTGCTTTGTCGCATGTTGTGTTTTGCCCTCGGATGTTGCTGAACGTGTACGACGCAGAGGTGAAGAAGGTGAGATGTCAAGTGAGGGGCATGTCAATGAGTCTTGGTTGTTTAGTATGGGTGCCGAGGCGGCTGACAATCCAAAGACGGCACAAGAGGTGGCAATGGAGTTTACTGAAGAAGAAAAGGAGGAGATTCGTAGGATGAAGGGCATGAGTCATTTATATGATAAGGTATGTTTGTGTGTGTTTGATTCATCTATTGCTTTATGTTTCCCAATCTCATTCATCTTATCTTACAAACATTTCAGCTAGCGGATTCGATTGCACCCACAACTTTTGGTCATCAAGAAGTCAAGCGTGGTATCTTACTAATGCTTCTATCTGGTGTCCACAAGACAACATCTGAGGGTATTCGTCTTCGTGGAGATATCAACGTATGCATTGTGGGTGATCCATCTACTGCCAAATCACAATTTCTAAAGTTTGTTCATGGCTTCTTACCGGAACGATGTGTATATACCTCTGGAAAAGCAGCAAGTGCTGCTGGTTTAACTGCCGCAGTTGTCCGAGATCAAGACACGGGTGAATTTTGTATCGAGGCTGGAGCCTTGATGCTCGCCGATAACGGTATTTGCTGTATTGACGAGTTTGACAAGATGGACCAGACTGATCAAGTAGCTATTCACGAGGCCATGGAACAACAGACAATTAGTATTACCAAAGCTGGTATTACGGCTACTTTGAATGCGCGAGCTTCAATATTGGCAGCCGCTAATCCCATTCATGGACGATATGATCGATCAAAGACTTTACGAGCCAATGTTCAGTTATCGGCACCCATTTTGAGTCGTTTCGATTTGTTCTTTGTAGTGCTGGACGAGATGGATGATGTAGCCGATTATAATGTCGCGAAGCATATCATTGATGTTCATCGATGTGATGAGGCGGTAGTTGACCCACCTTTCTCTAAAGATCAAATGCTACGCTACATTCGATTTGCAAGAACATTGAACCCTCAGATTACTGAAGAATGCCGTCGTGTGTTGGTTGACTGTTATCGCAAGCTTCGTCAGGGAGATACGATGGGACGCAGTCGTACAGCCTATCGTATCACTGTACGTCAGTTGGAGTCGTTGATCCGACTTTCCGAGGCTCTAGCTAGGCTTCATTGCGATGATTTGGTTAGGCCGAGCTATGTCAGAGAGGCCTTTCGATTATTGAGGAAGAGTATTATTCATGTCGAGACTGAGGATGTAACATTTGATGAAGGCGATGATGAGTTTGACGAACCTCCTGATGGCTACGAGGAGAATGAAGAGGAAGCAGCCGCCGCCGCTGAAGCTGGAGGAGATCAAGGTGAAGAGGATGGTGCGCAACAACCACCAGATGCTAATATGGAGGAAGCCAAGGAAGGCGATGATGAGTCATCCCAGCAGCAACCACCTAAGCCCAAATCAAAGGCCAAGAAAGCTAAGAAGAAGAAGACCCAAATTACATTTGAGGAATATGAGACTATATCAAATGCAATTGCAACGTACTTGCGTTCACGAGAATCCGAAGCCGAAATAGTAGAAGGCGAGGAGCAGGAAGAAGCTACTTACCTTACTTGGAATCAAGTAGTGGAATGGTACCTCGAACAATGTGAATCGACTATTGGCGACTCGTTGGAGGAGTTGAATCGCATGAGAAAGCTTACCAATTTAGTTTTGAGGAGGTTAGTAAAGGTTGATCATGTGCTTGTGATTATTGGTGATTCAGAAATTCCAGAACCAGAACGGAAGTTGGCAGTCCATCCAAACTATGTTGTTGCTTAAAAGTGAAATACTTGCTGTTGTTTGTTGATGGAGGCTTATCACATATTTTTTTTGGATCAAGAGTATAACCTGCATTATTTAAGCAATTGTTACCCCGAGGCATTCAATGTTTCTTAGTCTTTGCCAAAAGTATTAGTCTAGATACTGGTAGGTAGGGATGGACTTGTAATGAGTATTGTAGTCAAAGCGGCAGCTCAACAACCGAATGAATGATTAGGAGAGGATACCGCTAGCGGTATCCTTGAAATGAAAATAGTGAAATCGAATCCTGATTCCTGATTCATCACTCATACTTACTCAAGCAATATATACACCAATACATATTTGTTTGCAGTTTCGTATACTGGTGGTACTGTATATGGTTCAGTTATTCATGCTCTATTGAATAGTGTGGTCTGTGTGGCGTTGTAGTGCATGCTAAAAAGATACCACATCACACTTCATTTCAATGACGATGACATTCCTCATAAGTATCTCTCTATTGATTGGAATATTAGTAATATCATATAGTACTGCATCTGCAGCTGTTGTACATATTCCTCCGGTTGTTAAGAACCTGGCTCGTGGATCTTTTCTTAAATGCGCAGCAGACTTGACCGGCGGCTTGGTAAGTGGAAGATATTTTTGTTGATGTTTGTCTTTTTGCATTGTGCATGCGTGACAAGCTCTACTCCGATATCTCGTGTTTGGGTTTTTCTTATCTTATCAACTACTGAACATGAAAACCAATTTAGATTCTTCTTATCTCATCACATTAATTGAACATTCTACAAATCTTAGCCATTGGAAGTCTGGAAAAGTAGTGTCGTCTTAACAAATATTAGATGTCGTCAAGATGGTGAAGTACCGCCTCCTACATTCTCCGTCTTGAAACAAATCATAAATGAACAGGGAGTTAAATCATTATGGAGAGGTATCTCTCCTCGAATGGTTGAGGGATTATTGTCCGGTGGTGTTCTATTGGCAGCAAAGGAATCAATACATACAATACTTGATAATGTAGCAGCACCGATGCTTTCAAAGAGTATAGGATTGAACATACCTTCTAGTCTAATTGGATTTTGTGCAGGTGCCGGTGGCGGAGCCGCACAAAGTCTGGCAATGGGCCCTACTTCTCTACTTGTCACTGCATGTATACAAAAGAGCGACGAGAACATATCAGCTTTGAAAGTTGCAAAGCAAGTGATAGAAGAGAAAGGTATAAGAGGATTATACAGAGGTACTCCCGCAGTTGCAATGAGACAGGTATGTGATGAATAATATATGTTTCTTTTGACTCACATATATTACTGATAACAACAATACATCAAATGTGTCTTGCTCATGACATCTAGGCAAGTAACTGGGCTTCCCGGCAAGGCTTCACAGAGTTTATAAGGCCAAGGATTGGCATTGATGGTCCACTTGGCGAATTGGTTGCTGGTTGTATAGGAGGAACATTGTCGGCTTGGAATACCCCGTTTGAATGTGCACGTATTGAGAGTCAATCAAAAGTAATGGAAGATGGAACCGAAGGTAAATCTCTAATCAAAACTATGTCAGACATTGTCAGTGAGCGAGGTTTTGGTGATTTGTTTGTCGGATTGGGGCCTCGGGCTTGTCAGGCCTGTTATCAGACTGTCTTTCTAGTGTGTATACCAAGAATGCTTCCATCATAAAGATTGCAGATACTTAACACAAGTCCGTATTATTTTATACATCTTCTCGACTCAACTTCTGTATTTCTAGGCGCCGACACCATCTTTTAAACCCTTATCTTCCTCTGCATTATCATCTCCTCCTCCTTCGCCGTCTTTCAACTTGTCTTTTAACATGGTCCTAAAGTCTTGTAGTAATGCCTGCTCCTTCTGTTGATTCTCTT
>Ga0075439_10363_pt1 | contig 15263 bp, 16 predicted proteins | sample MintriSingleCell_FD_74264 | JGI IMG/M metagenome (GOLD analysis project Ga0075439, IMG submission 74264) | Marine eukaryotic communities from Monterey Bay, USA to study complex ecological interactions - Minidiscus trioculatus JGI Plate_4_G5... | ecosystem: Environmental > Aquatic > Marine >... | reverse complement strand
TAACTTCATGTTATCAAGTCCAACCAACATTGTTTCCTCTGCCTATCTTTGAAATAACAAATATCACACTTGAATTCGGTATCAATGCATCATCTTGTGATGCCTTTACTACCTTTGGTATTCTCCTAAGTGGTCCCTTTGGCAAACCACAACAAGGTCGAGTAATGGCAAAGGCAGCTGAGCTCATATTTGCCAAGCCATTTGCAACTCGGATGAAATCTCGATCGACTTTTGGTATTCAAGGATTTATTAATCATTGGACCATGCTCCTCCGGGAGACTCTAACTCCATTGACTGAGGGGTATCAACACGGGCGTGATATTGGTGACTTTGAGAGTGCCAAGCTATGTCTAGGATTTAGAGTAGTACATACGTTTCATGCTGGTATTTCTCTCAATGATGACGTATTCGCTGAAGCAATCAATCTCCATATCAACTTTCTCCACGCAGATATCTACACGGAGTTGTTTCTTCAAATATATCTTCTGGCGATAAAGACGAAACTGTGTAATATCGAGCTTGAGGAGAATGAAAAGGACTTTGACGGCATAATAGAAACATCGAATGAGAATTTCAATAACCTTCCGATGAAGTGTTATGTTGAGACCATGCAACTCGAATTGTATGCATTCTTTGGGAATTGGGAAGAAGCAAAAAGTCTTCTGCTAACAACTTCTGATGTACGCACTGTTCTTAAATCTGTTTATCCGGTGGTACGATACACATTCTTCGAAGGGCTTATATGCATTAAAGCAGCCCAATCATCAGTGGGGGTGATGGACAGTTGGAAATGGAAACGAAGAGCACTCAAATCAATGAAGTTTATCCGCCGTTGGATGAAGTTAGGAAACGTAAACATCATACACTGTCTGCATCTGTTGGAAGCTGAACTTGCTGTGTTGAACGGCAAGAGTGAGAAGACAGTAGAAGATTGTTATAAGTCTGCAATCGATATAGCTTCAAAGAACCAGTTAATCCAAGATGAGGCTTTGTCAAACGAATTGGCAAGTGAGTACTTTGATTCTCGAAATAAACGAAGCCATAGCGACTACTTGTTGAAACAGGCAATAGAATGCTACTCGAAGTGGGGAGCCACCGCTAAAGTTCAACAGCTGACATCTCGAAGAAGCTTGATAAGTTAACATTGGTATATCTCATAACTATCTTTTTACATTGATTCTTTGATATAAACTCTTCAATGCCGTGTTTATTAAGATACTGGTTAGGATACCGTATCTTGAAAAAAAAAATCTGATTTTGAGGGGAGATACAAATAGGCATGGCATGGCTATGCAATTAATTCAAGCTTCATAGAGCCATCAACATAATATAATCAGCTGTGGACACATTAAGAAGCAATATATCAAAGTAGTGTATCGGCGGAGCGGATCTTGACACAAACATAACATGGTATCTGAAAGCACACCCCTTTTCGCAACAACTTCTGATATCGAACCAAGTAACACAAACAATAATGATAAGACAAACAATAATGATAAACGAATATCACTCTTCCTCTTCCTTGAGGCAAAAACACCAGCCGGTTTAAAGTATGAGTCCTTCACAATCATACTAATATTAATATCAGTACTAACATTCATTTTATCAAGTTTATTTTTACCTCAATACAATACCGAATCAACAATTGCAACAAAGTGTGGAGGACAAGATGGAAGTATATGTGATGCTCTATTCTTTGGTAACTATCCCAATAATGCTCTATCATTCTTGAATATTGGTGCTACATCTATTACTGAGATATTTATTGTATTGGTATTTAGTATTGATTATATACTACGTATATATACAGCTGATTTAATCAGTCCAAAGTATAGTGGATTTATTGGAAGATTACGATATATACCTACATTCTTTTCATTGGTTGATTTGGCTAGTACGGTACCGTTTTATGTAGATGCTTTCCTGTTACCGAATACTGATATTGCAGCGTCAAACTTTCTGCGAATGTTTAGACTATTGAGAATGATGAAAGTTGAAGGAAGGTTTGACTTGGCATTGGGGTTGATTGACGATGTTTTCTACGCCCAACGAGGTGTTTTAGGTACTGCCTTATTTGTTGGAATGACTGTATGGGGAGTATTAAGTTCATTCTTCTACTTGGCAGAAAGGAAGAATGTTTATATGATCTATTGTGGCGGTGCTGAGAAATATGGTTGTGCTGCTGATTTAGATACAAGTCTTTGTACTGTTGATGAGTGGGGTATTGCTGATTGCAGTGCAGCAGGATGTGAGAATTTAGATGATGGTACTGAAGTTTGCTGGAATCTTTATCGTTCAATTGTTGATGCTTCTTTTTGGACACTCACAAACTTGTTTGGAGAGTTTCCACTTATTGAAGAACACGGTTTCTGGGGAAAGATACTTGCAACATTCACGGCAGTGTTTGCAGTGGCTGTATTTGCCCTTCCAGTCGGCGTTATTGCTAGTGGCTTTGAAGATCAAATTGCCAAGAGAAGAGAACAATTAGCTTTAGATGTACAAGAGGTAGAAGATATTGAAGTCGAGGAGGAGTTTGTTGGAGATGTAACAACCTTTCGTGGTCGAGTATACAATTTGTTTCACCAAGAGAGATCTCCAAAAGCCAAGCTTCGAAAGACTTTTACTGACATGCTAATCATTGCAGTGGCGATTTCATTCATATTTGATTCAGTCGCTGGACGTAGCAGTGGAGCAGTGCACCATCTTCTAGTGTGGTTTCAGTTCTTTTCATTTCTAGTCTTTGCTGGAGAATATATGTTACGCTTGTATTCTGCAGGAGATAATCCAAAGTATAAAGGAAGTGGCCTAGGAAGGTATGCTAAACAAACCATTCTACTCATTGATGCCTTATCGATCTTCCCATATTCGGTAGGACTTGTGACACTGAGTGAGGTCGGAGCTGGTTATTCACTCTTCCTACTTTTTAAAATCTTTCACGTTGGTAGTACGAACAAAGCATTTGCTACCTTTGGCAATGTAATCAAAGAGCACAAAGGTGTCCTGACGGTCACTGGCTTCAGTGCAGTACTTTTATGGATATTCTTTAGTTCAATCTTATACTATACAGAACGAGATTCACCTGATGAGGAAATGAAGACATATTACAATACCATACCAAACAGTATGTGGATAACCCTTCTAAATTTATCTGGAGAGAGTCCCCTCGCCCACTACTCGAGTGCAGGAAAGGTTATAGTTGGCATTATTGGTTTATTTGCGACTGCAGTCTTCGGAATACCAATTGGACTTCTCGGGGCTGGCTTCGAGGAGCATGTAACAAATAAATACGAGGATACTCCAGATGAGGAAGAAGACGTTGGTATGAGCTCATCTAGAACACATAGACCAGTTGGGTTTCAAATGAAATGTTATAACTTTGTCAATGGCATCGGAAGCAAAGCGGCCACTAGATTTGAACTTTCAATATACATCTTAATTTTGACAACTGTTAGTGTTGGCATCTTACAAACCGTTCAAGGATGGGAGCACTTTGGTGAACGAGTTGAGTGGGTGGCAGTCATCATCTTCACAATTGAATACATTATACGCTTCATCGGGGCAGGCGTCGATCCTGAATTCTGTACTGACTCATCCAACATTATGACCAGAGTCAAGTATGTCTTCTCGTTCTATTCGATCATTGATTTATTAGCCATTGTACCATTCTATTATGCATATGCAATGCCACTTGGCTGGGTCGATGCTCATGATGAGTACTTTAGAATGCTCCGAATATTGAGATTGCTCAAGCTTGACAAGTATGTACCATCTATCTCATTGATTGATGATGTGGTCAGGTTGAAATGGAAAGTTCTATATGTGGCTGGATATGCTGCTACAACACTTTTGTTCCTTTTCTCGGCTGCAATGTATATTGCGGAAAGAGAAGACGAGGAGATTGAGATAGATCCTCTACCTTTGTATGGATGTGTTGAAAACTGTTACATGTCAGACCGATACAAGAACTTCTTCAGCGCTGTACCGTTAACAGGTATACATTTAACTGGGGACTTTCCTTTGATTGAATATGGAGGTATCGGAAGATGCATCTTGTTCTTAATTGTCATCGCTGCTGTCGGGGTAGTATCCATCCCCTCGGGAGTAGTTGCGTCTGGCTTTGCAGAACTTGTTCATAGCAAGACAAGAGATGCGGACGAGAACAATCAAGGCGACGATTGGTATGATATACAGTATCGCAAGCTGGAAGGACAAGCACCGCTTCCGTCACATTTTGGGCCTGATATAGATGCACTTCAAGTCAAGGTTAAAGAATACCTGGATGGCAAGGTCGATGAAACAAGTGGAGAATGTATAAGAACACACTTCTCAAAAGTCGGCAGAGTGTTATTCTTTTCACTTATCATATCAAATGTGGTAGCTGTTGTGCTTGAATCAGTACCAGAAATTGACAGGGCAGTCGGCAACGCACCTGGGAACTTCTTTGATGTATTTGAAGCTGTTAGCGTGTTCTTCTTTACTATTGGTAAGCCAAGTACATGTCACATGTCTGAGATCTGATCCGCCATCGCATACTTACTCACCCATCCTCTTCTTATGATACTCCTCTTACTCACTTGCCACTGCCAGATTACGCCCTTCGACTGTTCTCTGCAAGAAAGAGCCGGGAGGCACTGCATTCACCTTGGGTATATGCTACAACATTCTTTGGGATTGTTGATCTTGTATCTGTTCTCCCGTGGTATGTTCAGATTGTACTAGCTAAGGCTGGCCATCTGAATGGTGATGAGGCGAAGATCTTTAGAATCTTCCGAATCTTCCGTGTACTTCAATTGGAAGACTTCTTGGTGGCCTTTAGTAAATTGGATAATGTCTTTAGAGCCTCAAAGGATGTATTAAAGGCTACAGGATTAATGGCCACTATCATCTGGGTTGGTAGTTCAGCTCTATTCTTTATATTCGAGGAAAACAACCCAAACTTTAGATCATGTGATGATTCACTACCTCTTGTCGGTAATGAGAAAGAGCCGGGTTGCTTTGATTTCAAGTCTACAGCAGAATGTAATGACTATTATCCTGACATGTGTACTCAAGTCATGTTTACTAATATGCCGAATACAATGTATTATGTGGCTGTTTTCTTGGGTGGCGAGTGGGGAGCTGTAGATTTTACTTGGCAAGGCAAGATTGTATGTATGATGCTTTGTATTGCTGGTATAGCGATATACAGTATACCTGTTGGTACATTGTTTGATAGCTTCGGAGCTGTAATTGGCCTGAGTGAAGAGGAAGAAGGCGAAGGGGAGGAGGGGGAGAATGAGGGATAGAGAATTTGCTGATGTCTTGGTATCTGTTGTAACAATTAGTTTGTGTAGTGTCTGTATCTATAAAAGTATGAAGATATGTGTTAGTTAACCAATAATGTGAATGATTTGTAGCCTCTAGAGAGAGAAATCATAATAAGTATCTCCCCCATTCTAGCTAGTCTAGTTCTAGCACTACATACACAACAAAAGGATACCAAAGAAGGTAAGATACCAACACCTACGACATGTCTCTAGTCAAGACCAATAAGTATTTTGCTTTACTTCAATGTGGGAAAACATTCTCATTAGCCAACGTCGATTTTACTCGCCACATACTCAGCTACTTTTCATCTTGGTGTCAATTTTTGTTGATACTTTATTCTTTTTGGATGAGCATGAGCTTGCCATGATATGGTCATAATTCTTCTAGTGCCGATGAATTAATTGCCAACCTCATCATTATCATCATATCCAGTTCATAAGCAGACCCGTCTCCCCCTTTTGCAATTCTCATTTCTCCCCTTTTCTACTTTCTAAAGAACAAAATGACAAAGATATCAATGATCAAATGCATTGCATTGGCAGCACTTATTGCAATACCAACATCCTTGGCATTTACAACCTCGTCAAGTAATAATCGTTATGCTACTGTAACAACAACACCACCACTGTATTCGACACCGTCACCAGAGGAGGAGAGAGACTGGCGTCGTCAACGTTTACGAGACGGACTCTCTTCATCACCACAATCTTCATCGTCACAAGAAGAACAATTAAGTGACATGGAGTTTCCATCATACTCCTCTCACTCTTCTGAATCAACAGACCCCTCCTCCTTCTTAAACGATAACACTAATAACAATAATGAACCACGCTCCTCCGAATTTCACAACCTAGAACCACTATCACAATCACCAACACGTATGTCACGTCTTGAAATGGAGGCTAAGTCTATGAACATTTATACAACATCGGGTTCTGATCACTATTGGGAATTGAAGGATGAGATTGCACAATTGGAAAGTGATTTAGCAACGGCGTTGAATGTTGGTGTTAGTGAAAATGCCGTGAATGCTATTCGAGATATGTTGAGAAAGGCACAGAGTCGTGATCCACAGCATGGTAAGTTCTCTAGATAATCTTTACGTGTATCTTGTGTAGTTCGATGTTCTATGTATCTTTGAATATAGTTTGATGTTCTAGAGAGAGGCATGATTGTATGATCTATCTTTGCAATTCATCTTCTGACACTCCTCTTATACTCTCATCATTATCTCTTATGACAGTATACAAGTTGACACAGGGAGCGGCATGGAGTGCAGGAAAGATGGGAAGAGTTGATGAAAGTCGTCGATACATGGAGGAATCGTTAAGGGCAAGGAAGATGTTGCCACAGTTCAATCTTGAAGGGCTGTGGGTTGGAAAGTGAGTATCTCTTGCGCACATACATCTTGGTATCTTCCATCTTTTGACCAATCTAACTCTTTCTATTCTTATTAATCATCATTTCACCATTAGATATGGAGCGCATGGCTTTGAAATGATCAATGTAACCTACTCCGGAGATACATTAGTCGCCTACAAAGTTACTGGAGACGCCAATATACCCCGAGGTGAAATTAGTTTCACAGCTGACTTATCACCCAATAACCCTAACCTACCACACGGTCCAACGAGTTTAGAACCTATACAACTATCAGAGGCATCTGCCAAGAAATGGGGTACGAAACGACTACCCCGTTTCCCAGGACAGGGACATGCAGCTGAACCGGGATTTATAAATCATCAATTCATGGAAGGTCAATTAGTTGTTATTGGTGAAGGGAATTACTTCTCATTTGCTTGGGTACCACTTGAACATCAAATATTCTTTGGTCGGTATGTATTTTCTTTTTGTCTTTTCTCTATTACAATAACATACATTATATCTAACACTTGCACCTCTTGACACCCTGTAGGCCATCACCTGAGCTTACATTGAAGATGTTACGTGAGGGAGGAGGATCAGCGTTGACTGCGGGTGTTGGATTAGAAGTTCCTGGGTTGGAGGCTGATGTCAGAGAACTGACTGATTATGTAAGTCGTTGTTTGGAGGTTACATCTGATGCATTCTTTGATGAACTGAATGAAGGGAAAGTGGACCCAATGAGCTGTATTTGGCATGGTGATGATGACGAATATTGCTACTTTGAATGAGAGGTCTATTCAGCCATGTGAAAGAAGTACACTTTGTATATAGTTTTTGGAGAGAAAGAGATGATGTCTTCAAGATAGCGTGTATCTTGATATTATGATGTAATGTAACTACAGTACATGAATATAATGAATGCCTAAGTTTATCTAGATAAGCATTCATTTAATACTAATAATAACCTTTCATAATCCTTTCATTTCCCACAAGATCCCCGCTCGCATACTTTCACTTTGAACATGTAATGTATTATACACTATACTCTATAGTCACCTTAGATATGTTGTAAATATCTTCTTCTCTTCAAAAGCAGATGGATTACATTCTTCGATAGCTTTACTTAGTCCATAAATATCCTTTGCAATATATGCCGATGTCTTTGTCACAGCCCTTGTACAACTAGCTGCACTGTCTGGACACGTATCAATAGCTTCTTTGACTTCACCTACTGTTGATTGTATTTGTTTTTCTAACTCGGCTACGTTAGTAGAACATGATGAAAGATAACCTTCCTACAAAGAGATGACGTAATTGTGAGACATATTAAACGTCATATGCACAAAAACAAAACAAATAGCATGTATCATGAAACAGTACAACTACAAACTCACACCAGCACAATCTTCACTCATTGCAATAACTTGTTCATTAACTTCTTTCATCTTATCCGATACTTTAGATAGATTAGATAGACACTTTTCTCTTTTAGATGGAATCATTGACAATACTCCTCTTGGCTTTCTTCAAATTCTTCCTAGCGTTTTGTAGCGAGCTTCCGGCTGTTGCTGCATCCTTACTACAGCTAATCTTATTGGCTGACCACTGTACTAAAGAGGGTCTTATGATGACACTGCAATTGATTTCATGTTGCTTTGCTTTTGATACCTTATCCCATGATTCACCTCCCCCCCTTGACAACTCTTTTGTCCAGGGGTAAAATATTTGGTACCTATGTGGGGTGATCTATAAAATTTTTTACTTACTTGTGCTTAAATATGGATCATACATAAATGATCGCCCCCTTCAGGGATTGAGGGGTAAAGATTTTAGGGATGAGATCTCTGATCTCACACACAAAAAGGTAACAAGAGATGATGATATCATCGATTAGACGCAGTGCTACCACTCTCCTAGCTATATCCACACGTCGTAACCTCATCCTATCCTCATCTACATTTGCTTCATTAGTCGTCACTGCATCTCCTTTTACCTCATCTGCAATAGCGGCACCGTCAAGATACAATAATAAATGTACTGATACATCATTGACCATGTCATTAATAGATACGGGATATTTAAATGCAAAGGATGCTGCTGATTTGGATGCTGAATTAATGTCTACACCGGGCTTTAGTTTAGGTAAGCTTTAGTACCTTGCACCTTCAATCTCTGTGTATATATCCCTGCTCACTATGATGTATCTTTGCAATTTTTACACAGAACAACTAATGGAGTTGGCCGGGCTGTCTGTGGCAGAGGCGGTGTATGATGTAGCCAAAGATATTGATACCGGTGATAGAAAGAAGAAACATGTACTTTTAGTTTGTGGGTGAGTTTGTAGGTGTTTTCATTGTATATATGGGTATGCTCATATCATGTGCTCATTTTTATCTTCTTCTCTGCTAGTCCTGGAAACAATGGCGGTGATGGATTAGTAGCTGCTCGACACTTGGTACACTTTGGTTTTGATGCAACAATAGTCTATCCAAAACGATCAACTAAAACTCATTTCATCAACCTAGTTAAACAATGTGAAGATATGGGGATACCAATACTAGATGAGATTAATAATGTTCATTGTCAGCAAAGATATGATATAATTGTGGATGCTATATTTGGCTTTTCATTTCGTGGTACTGCTCCTAGAGAACCATTTTCGTCTGCAATCTCTAATATGGTAGAGTTACAGAAAGATGAAAAGAAATTATTGGTTAGTGTAGATGTACCGTCGGGATGGAATGTCGATGGTGGTGACTTGACGGGCACTAGCTTTAGTCCAGATGTATTAATTAGTCTGACAGCTCCCAAATTATCAGCCAAGAAGTTCAAGGGTAGACATTTCGTTGGTGGTAGATTTTTACCTCCAGCTATTGCCGAGAAGTATAACATCAGAGTAAGTGCTTTTGGTTTTATTCTGTCAGTGTTGGGTAGTTGGGTTTATATATCTAATTACTTTATTATGTGTGTAGATGCCAGATTATACCGGAGTATCTCAAGTGATGGAATTATAAAATCTTGCATTTATCTAATACCTTTTTGTGTCAATTGTACAACCGACAAAAGATGCCTCCCTATCCGGAAATTTCTCAAGTAGTGGAAATTGCAAATAATGTAGAAGATAATGAGGAGGACTGGGGTGTCCAATACCAAGCCTATTTAGAAGAGCAAGAGCTTAAAAGTGAAAATGATATAAATGAAGAAAAGAGGGAAGCAAAGGGAGAAAGTAAAGAGGAAGATTGGGCCGTTCAATATCAAGCGCATGTAGAAGAGAAAGAGAAGGAGTTCTTTGAGTCTAATAAGCCAAAGAGAATAGGCTAAGAGCTAAGAAAAACAAGCGGTCCTTTATCTTTGTGCATGGCAAACTCTCTATATCTCTATTCCTTAAACATGGAACAAGTTCGAATAGTATGATGCTCCCACTGTACATGTTTGTTGTCAACCCTTCACTGCATCAGTTCTTATTTGTCATCTTCCAAATCAATCTTTGAAAAGTCCACCAATTCTTTCCATGACTTTGCTTGAATAAGAGTGGATCGGCGTTTCTGCTTGATCTCTTTGACTTCCTCTGTATCCTTATCATCATCTTTAAGTGCTGGATTTGCAGCGAGCTCTGCAAAGATCTTCCCGATTTCTTCCATGCTACCATTGGCCGTCGACTCTGCATCCCTTGCCTTATCCAGGGGTAAGACCTTGTCACAAATGCTTTCATATGTCCAATCCGGTGAACGAGTTAATCCTAGTGCCTTGTCGAGATTATCACAGTGACTAATATCTCGTCCAGATACATCTACCTTCTTCCAATCACTTGGGCAAGGTTCAAATGTACCAAAACAATCTCCACCAGATTCGGCATATGTCTTCATCATTGCCTTGACAAAAAGATCTTCCGTCAACTCATCTCCTTCATACTCTAAGCCTTCACAACTTTGTTCGATTGTAATACCTTGCTGCTCCGCTTGGCGTTTAGTACGATGATACAGGAATCGCAGTTTAACTTCAGTGTCGATCGTTAGTTCAACCAAGGTAATATGCTCCCGAGGTACACCTCCCTTCACAATTGTTTCAATAACTATATCACGTGGCACCTGTTGGTATGTAGCATGGCTTAATACAACTTTATCATTATCTTTGGCTGCATCGACTGCTTGCTTTGCAATCTCTTCAAAGTAGGGTGCCAATAACTCCTTCTTGTTATTTGAAGTGAACATACCAATAACCATCTCTCGGTATTTAGGATCTACGGCACAATTCTTCAGTGGGAAATCTCCATCGACATGCTTATACCCATGTACTACCTGAAGATAATCACCAGTAAATGACTATATGTATATATATATATACGTACACAATAATTAGGGGCATGCTTGTAATGATACTACATATCATATGCACAAAATATAATCATTTGTATCAATATCTACATGTTCTTACCTTGCCAGTCCCTGAAGATCCCACCACATAAACAACTTGAGCAGTTTCGATTGTCATATTGACTAAATGAATTATATTGTAAGCAATAGTAGGGGCTAAAGATGATGTTATGTTGCCGTCGACTGCCGGATTTAAGAAAAAATGAACGCTTGTATTAAGCTTGTAAGATCCGGTATCTTTTTGGATCTTTTGCAACTTTATTTGCATGCAAATTGCAAAGTTAGTGGGGGATAGATTAAAGCTATTGCCTGCCTCTTCTATTAAGTACCTAAATCTCCAACAACAATCGATATTTCATAGTCGATATCAATGCTGTCATTAAGATACATTGCAATCGATATCTATCAAAGTCGTTGAGATCTAATTTACTCAGTTTACCAGGATATAAATATATGCTACTCATATAATATGGTTAATACGATAAAGACATTATTCCAACCAAAACATCGACACAAGATTGAAGAACCATACGTCAGACATATCAATCGTCAATGGAGATATGGTAGTCCCATCCTCTCGACGATACTCAACTTGAATATACCCACAATTATATTCCTCGGTTTCGTCCTAAGTCTTGCATGCGTGACTATATTTGCATTGATCTATTGGTCTATTGATCAAAAATGCTATGTGGTTGGATACAACTTTGCAGGTATCAGTAAAGGTGGGCATGAATCTATAAATTTCCAGAAGATGTTCGCCCTCTCTGCTCAAACTTTCACGACAGTAGGATATGGTGGTATATATGTTAGATGTTGGCATACGAATATATTAGTCACTCTAGAATGGTACATATCGTTGATTGTGGGAGCTACAATATCGGGCGTACTTATTGTTAATCTATTATCGCCACCGCCAATGGTTAGATGGTCGAAGAATATATTATTAACGAATTGGAAACGAAGCTTATACACTGAATTCTTGGAGAGTTACAACTATGGTATCAATAACATTAGTAACCGTATCTACGAAGGCGCTTCTTTGAGAACCATCAGTAGTACTGATAAAACTGAACAGCAGATAAATCATTCTAAGAATGCTAATAACAATGGCAATTTGAAAGCACTATGTCTTCGTTGTGCAAGTGAAGCTACATATCAATTAACATCCTTCAATGTTGAGGCAGTAGCATACATATTAAGAATTGATACTGATAAACGAGTACCAATCGGCACGTTCATAGAGCCATTGCAATTACTGCATTCAAAAAATGTTGTCTATCATCAGTTTGGCATTGCACATGTAATTGATGAAGCTTCACCTTTATACCAAATAGAAACTGATGGGGAGTGGAATATGCTTCAAAAGGTAGTATGCACAGCAACATATCACGACCCGCGGTTCAAGACAGACAATGTATCTTATCATACTTATTGGAATTCTGACTTGATACAAAATGCAATCTTCAAAAGTATGGCAGCGCCTGGAGACGGAGAGACAATACATGACCAATGGAATAGTAGAGAATATGACCATTCCTTGATTGACGAATATATAATGCAAACAAAGCATGGAGATAGCTGGGCACCGATGTCTAATGAAAGTCCTCTTCCTGACGGCATGGCATAGTTTGATCAAGGATAAGAAGGTTCAAATAGCAATATAAATGAGTAAGCGCGTTAGAACAGAAAAGTACCTACTTAGTGACCCAGGCAGGGCATAGTGGCATTGGTATCCTTTTCAGGTATCCTGGCTGGTCACGATTTACGAATCACAAAGTAACGACAACAATGCAATATACCTATCAACATCATATCAATATCATATATTAACGAGGTAGATAGTTCCTGAACTCTACAATATCATCAGTATAGATTAGAGATGATCAATAATGGTAGTATGATCAACGATACATCTTCATCCAAGGTACCAACAACAATAACAAATGAAGACGACATTTACAACAATTTAGATGTTGAGGAGCAGTCCGAATCTAATAATGATGATGATGTAGATAATGACAAAGAAGAATCATATGTAAAAGATTCAGTGGTTGAAGAACAACAAACAGGTGGTGATATAGATGATGACGATGACTTTGATGAGAAAGAACAACCTCCATATCTTAAGTTCATACACAATAAAACAAGAGGATATGGTTGGTTCTTGGCAATTGCAATTGTATTCGCCTATTCATTATGGGCATTCATAGTAGACTTTTCACGGTCGTATCCGTTATTAATAATTGAGGTATTAGTAGTAGTATTGGTGTTATTTCGATACTTGACAAAAAAATATTGCCCGGAGAAGAGAGAGAAGGCAATTAATGATACTTTATTACTATCAAAGAAGATGGGTGAAAGTAGAATCGCTGCTATTTTTTGCATTATACTGATGATTGTGATTGCGGGCGTTATGGTCACAGATGTACACAATTTGGTTTCATTACTGGGCATTGTGGTATTCATCCTTTTCACATGGATAACTTCATTCAAACCGAAGCAGGTCAAATGGTCACCTGTCTTAACCCTCTTCAAGGCGTACCATGAATGGGCGTTACAGATGTACAATAATATCCTATGGATATCCTAGCATCGTAGACGAGACGTATAGATTCTGAGGTAAGGCACGACAACGTATTGTCATACATTAATATTATTTGATGTTGATAAAGTTGATATTGGTTTAAAAGATAAATTATGATTTAGATTCTACATGTGATAGAGTGGGCGTTACAGCGGCCACCTATCGTGTCAAAGGAGTGTTAATCCCATTTGACCTTATTGAAATGTGATTGGTCAAGATTGTCGTATCGTGTCAATCTAACCATTCAAGTTGAGATCTATTTAAGTACGTTTCTTGCGGTAGCCTGTAGATCCGTATCTCTATATACGTGTATCTACAGTTGGTATTCAAGCTTATGTATCTTGTACTCAGCTTGTGAAGTATCCCTTTCATAGAGAGTCCTTCTAACATTCCAGCCTAAGTAATGGCTATCTTTATATGTCACACAGGTAACAATCATGTCGTATCAGACACGGGTCATGACATCACCTATATTATCCGGCATATTAATTCAATTCATATTTGGTGCGCTTATATTAAGAGTGGAAGTTAGTAAGTTGATGATTCATATTCATGTATACTGTTTGTATTTCGTGGTAGCCCTTCTTACACACATGATCATACCATATACCTCTGTTGATCATAAGTTGCAAATGCATGTAAGTTAGCGAGTTTCATTTTCATTTGCTTATAGACTCGTATGTCATGCTCATCTATTACTTGTTATACAACAACTAAAAGTCGAATGGGCAGGACAACAAGTGGCAATCTTCTTGAATTACACAACAGCAGGTTCTACATTCGTATATGGATACTTGGCTGATGTAAGTGTTGCAAATGTCGTTTGCGTTGACTGATCTTTTTGTTTTGTTGTCTTCGTATTTCTCATAGTAACTTTTCAATCATTAATGATACGATATGCAATACTTAACAGAGCTCTCTTCTACCATTTGTCCAAGCCGACGGAACTGAGTATTATCTATACTCTCCGTTTTACTTCAGTGTCCTGAGTGTTATCTTCTTCTTCTCGGCTTTTGTCTCTGTGTGTAATTACCTTGGAATAATCAGCTTTGTTGTAAAGAAGATTGGCATGACTTTAGCGTTGATGATGGTGAGTTTAAGACCTGCCTGCACGTTGTGCATTGTGTGTGATTACCATCTGACTCTTCTTTTATAATGTAATGTAGGGTACATCTTGTAGAGATTGCAGCAAGTGTTTATTAACTTGTTAGGTACCCAGGCAATGCCAATCCATCAGTGTATTTGCTAGCCTACATCTCTAGGGGGGCGCTAGACAGCCAAACATTGCCCAGATGTTGGTCAGGTTTTGAATTTTCTCACAGGATTTCTGCCAACAAGTGGCTGTAAAAGTGTTGCCCTCATCTCTAGAAATGTGCTGAAGGTGGTAAATGACTGCTGCATGGGGACTTGATTGCCATTACAACATTGTACATCTGCTATCATCACCACAAACCACCACAACAGGGGTTGGCGTGGCCAAATGTTGGGCTGATTTGGAAATTTTGGCCCAATCTGAGGTGAGATGTCGACCTGCACATGGCTGTAAAAGTGCAACCAGCACCTCTACAAAGGTGCTGCAAGTGTTTATTAACTTGTTAGGTACCCAGGCAATGCCAATCCATCAGTATATT
>Ga0075439_15349_pt1 | contig 15306 bp, 13 predicted proteins | sample MintriSingleCell_FD_74264 | JGI IMG/M metagenome (GOLD analysis project Ga0075439, IMG submission 74264) | Marine eukaryotic communities from Monterey Bay, USA to study complex ecological interactions - Minidiscus trioculatus JGI Plate_4_G5... | ecosystem: Environmental > Aquatic > Marine >... | reverse complement strand
ATCGTCCCTAAATGGGGTCTAACCTAAAAAAGCTTAGGTTTACCACCCATAGCAGCCAGAAGAGTAGTAAAAAATGACATGGATTCCTTCTTGGGAGTAAAGTGTCAACCGTTTTTCTTTTATTAGGAATCTAAAGAGATCATGGCGGCCAACAAAGAGGCTCACTAGAGCATCAATGCTGCATCTATTTAATTGAACTCTGTTTTAGAAGACTATCCATTACTTACTTCCAATTACCACTTGATTTGCCAGATTGACCATAAGATACTGTACTTAATGTTCGTAACTTTTATTACTCATATCATACATGGGGTTCAATGTAAACTCCAATAGAATGTCTCCTTTGTTGTATGTCAGTCGTTCGTTATTGCTTAGCCTAAAGACGGCAACGGTGTCACTAGAATTGTCAATTTGTGAACTGTATTTACCTCCATTTGGATCGGAGAAGCGTCTCAAAAGACCCGAAGTAGCTTTTACCTCAATGGCATCGCAGGATAAGCCAACTTCATTTTCAAAACCCCATTCTGCAACAAATGAAATTGTTATGTTTCCTTCGTCCCTCGCTGCGTTAATTCTGAAAGATTGTTCATAGTTGTTATCTGATGGATGAAAGGCGGACACATCGACATTTCCATTTAATGGATTCTTAAGCACTCTGACATGACTCGATGGCTTTCTAATCGGTCTATTCCTCGGAATGAATCCCCACAATCTTTCATGACAGGTACCGTTGTGAATTTCAAGATTAAGAAGTGTATCAAATCTATCATAGTCCAAAGAGTCCATAGAAGAGAACAACGAAGGGCATCGCCGTATATCAGTATCGCCGCGGTACCGTCTGTCAGGAACATTGGAGACAAAGGCAACTGCGCACAATATCACTGTTGAAAATAGAGTGATGAACTGATAGATCAACTGGGAACAGATCTGTTTCTTCATGTGTGCTTCAACAAAAGAGTGGTGTTTGCATACTTGTTATTAATTGTGATGTGTATCTTTTTTATCTGGGATATCTCTGCAAAGAGTCACTATCATCCAGTACTGTCGTGTGCTATAACTAACAATATTCAACAGGCAATTATTCGAACGGAAAGGTATTATATTGATGACACTGGATAATGATACAAATACTGTATGTATTAATGTGATAGTGATGGGTGGGTATATAATCTTTCTATAGGGTATCTTTTGCAATGAATCTCTTCTTGCCCCCAGTAGCACCAATAATATACTCTTCTAAGAAGAGATCAGATCTATTAGCCGGGTATAGAATCAATAGAAGTGCCGCCGTCGACAATAGAGTTGTAGAAGTAGAAGAGAAATGTACTCTAGAGCTAAGATCTATTACCGGTATATTAAATAGGCGCCGTCAGCAATGATTGATAGTGCATAGTGAGGCAAATGAAGAGGAAAAAATGACGGGTATCCTTCCTAAGAGTAGAAAGTTAACGTTTTTCCTACGTTAACTCTCAATAGATGTGGAAGTATGGCAGCTAAACGTAGGCTTGCGGCATTAATGCTAACCATTGTACCACCACATCAATCATCAGTTTGTGCTACATCAATATTTTAAACTAAAAGTTATGTCGGCGGCGGCGTGAGAAGAACTAGTAGAAGAAAAATGAGATCAATTGCAAAAAGTTGCTCCTCTATTACACCATCATTACATACATGTTGCCCTTGCTTTGCAAATCGATACAATGAACATACAAATCTAAAATATAAATATAAAAGAAGTGATTCATTAGCATTCATCAATCGTCATCATCAGTCTATAATATCATCACCTCCAAGGATACCCTATCAATCATCTCCAACAACATCAACTTTTATAAACATTAACAATGTATACCAAAGCAACCACTATACACAACTGCAAATGTCACTAATACCGATACCAGTTAATGAATTACAAGATATATTACCAACACCGTCCAAATTAACACCCAGCGGTGATCAATACGTGACATATCTAGGCCGTACGCCACAACAGCGATTCAATTCTCTCTTCGAGGGAGTTAGTATAGCGTTTTTAGGTAGTATGTTTGCCTACTTTATATCATTTGTTATTGGTCAATTCTTTGCAACATTGTTGGGTATTATATTCCTATTCTGGCCGATATTAAGTCCCGAGTTTAAGGCATACAATCGTAATTGGGAGTTGGTTGGTGGACGTGATTTGGTAGATGTTTGGATGGATGAGGAAGATTATAACAATGGATATTATGACTTAGTGCCCGAGGATAAACGGGGATTGTACGGTGCATATTATGTTGCACAGATTGAAGATGTATGTGTGGTAGATGATGTACGAGCGTCTAGCGAAGAGGAGTATGACTTAGAGGAGTTTAGTGGGTATACAATGGCAACGGATGAGTTGCAAAGTGTTACCGGCCTGCCTTGGAAGTTACGTCTTCGATTGCTTGATGATGAAGGAAGGGGAATGCAAGTACATTCTAGAATGTCGGAAGATTATCTAGATATACAACCAGGTATGAATGCGGTTGGAGTGTTGCTCAGTACTAGCAAGAAGTTTGGAAAGTTGGCAGGCATGAGTGACTTTTGTATACTAGATAATGTAGATGGAATTGCCGTTTCATGGGTAGGTGATTATCCATATTTAGATAAGGATATGTTCTTGAGGACGAATGAGAATGGTGTTACTGATAGTTTGTTGTTAGATTATGAGGATGATGGGGATGAGATAGAGGGAAATACCAAAATAGAAATAGACGACAAAGACGAGGCAGACGAAAAGGAGGAATACATAACGATTAGATGATGTTAATCTATAATATAATGTCTGTTTACAAGATTACCACAATATGACTATGGAAGATCATCAATGGACACAACTAGATGGATGATTGATTCATCGTGTAAGCGTATCTTCTCACTTCGGCATTAGATAAGGCAAGACGTTCCTTATGATAATATCGGCACCACAACTAACACGGCACTGCTCTTTGTAACTAACATCGCCATCAATTCTTGCCCTCTTATTTCGACTCTCGTCAATCTTTGCCTTCCATAGAGCCAGTTCAAGTACCGGGGTGCCCTCTTTGATCGATTCATATGCGGCTAGCCTATCGTACACGGCTTGGGTATCACTGTCTCTGCCTCTGCCATTCTTCTTCTTAACTGCATCGATACTATTTTCTAATTTCTCACGCCATCTTCTAATATCTAATGAATCTAATCGTTTGCTAATACTGATCCGAAGGAGATATCTAAATGTCTCATCAGATGTATACGCGTACGAGATACTTCTGAATCCTTGTTCGTTACAACTTGCCAATTCCGTTACGACTTGCTTCGTACCCAAGTATTGATCTGGAAAGTATTTTAGTTGTGTATTAATCAACTTCTGAATCATTACAAGAGGCACATTACGCTTTGCCATTGTTTGGAGCATACCTCCCCAATCAAACTCATAATAGGGATGTAATGATTTGTAACTCTCCACTAATAATTCAACGACTTCCGTCGAGGCGCTACACCATATGGAGTATAGTAATGGAATGTCTCCCCACTTATCTTTTATTATTAGTGCTTCGGGGTACTTTTCAATCAAGATCTGATACATATCAATTGTAGGTTTAGTTGAGCATGCCAATATATGTAATGGAGTCATCCCTAAGCAGTCTTGTTGTTTGCCTGTTGTATTCAGCTGACCGGGCGGCTTTGACGTCCATGGGTTGATTTCCCGTTTGAGATGTTGCATTGTTGTTTCATTATCATGGTATGATTGGTAGTAACATATCTTGTGGATTGGTAGATCATCAAATCTGTGTTGTAATGCGTCTGTTATTGTATCATTATCGTCATCAACCAATAATGCTAATTCCAACATTGCACAGTACTTTATTGCAATCGTATCTATCACACCTTCTGATGGTAAAGCAATATTCCGTACACTCAGATCTGTGAATGGTTCATTTGGGCCATTATATTTGTCTTCAAGCTGTTCGACAGTTTCGGGCAGTTCAAGAGATACCAAGGATGTATTATTACCCAAAATACTCACATCAACAACATCATCTATTAAAGGAGGCATTCGAAAGTTTGTGAAGTTGCAGTTTTTGAATGCTCTTGCTTGTATACTCTCCATAGTATCAAGCATGTGTACCTCGGTCAATCTACTACATCCTTCGAATGCCTCTACCCCGATGCCGATATGTTTCAATGATGATGGAAAAGTAATTGACGTCAAAGATTTGCATCTACTGAATGCATCCTGCTCAATTCGTTGAAGTCCTTCTGAAAATGATACATCTGCTAAACCCCAACAATTGCAGAATGCTCCATCTTTAATCACTTCAATGTTAGAAGGAATGTTGATGCTCTTCAGAGATTCACAATGGTAAAATGCATAATAACTCAATTTTTGAAGTCCATCTGGTAGAGTAATCTTATCTAAGATGTTACAACTTTCGAATGCACTTTCACCGATCTTCTTAACCGTAGATGGAAGGTTGATCCTCTTCAATGATGTACAATTACCGAATGCACGCTCATCAATTTTTATCAGCCCCTCGGGTAGTTCAACTACTTCCAATCGATGACGGCTATGGAACGCACGTTCAGATATAACTCTAACAGCTTGATCCACCCTAACATGTGTAACATCATTCGGCACTTCATCAACGCCATTGTAAGTGTAAATAGATGGTACATTCGATGAACTGTCTTCCATTTTTGCAAGCCCAAATATTTGACACAAGATTAAGATGTGCACAAAAATGATGATGTAATACTACTACTAAATTACGACACAACAACAAATAACACCGCCAATACTAATATCAACACTCAATTCTGTAACACATTGATGGTCTCTAGATTATAAGAAGAGGTCGATAATATGTATGATAATCATGTGATGAATATCGTACGTTACTCGCCTTTTTACGTGCGCAAAGCGGGGTTTCTATGGTGGCCTCACGTAAAAAAGCACGTAAAGTGACGAGTGTACTATTTCACTTGTCTACACAAATTGGTCGATTCCTATGTAGATTTCGCTGGTGTGACAAATATACTCAATCATTTTACGTGCAAATTCACGATAAAAGAACATCTTAGAACAAATCTCATGCACAGAAAAAGGCGAGCTCTCTCTCGGCTCTTTGCTCGGCTTTGACGAGCTTGACGACGTTGATTGTTGGCGAATATGGTACTATATATCATGCAAAAGATATATGTAAACATATTCTACAATGGGATGACTAGATATCTGTTTATTTTATGTTCTACTTATACATATGTAATGAGTGTACATAATCTACCTTTGAGCATTATTTTGCTTCTAGATAAGTATGATATTCGTATGTAGGATATGAATTCAATGTTTAAGCATCTCATAATGTATAGAATCTACTTTATTGCAACGTGAACTGGTTTGGGGTATATTGTGGGAGGATTCTTATGAATTTTCTATGCATATGTTGTCGTGTGTATCATACGAGTATATTGCAATCCAGCAACCACCGTGTTGGGCTATTACTCGATTATCCGTCTTCTGATATCTTAATAATGCTCATCCAATCACTTCCACATCATTTAACAGTAGGATGATGCAACATAACATCTTTTGTGCATATCATATGTACATTTTGTCGATCAACCTCTATCGGATCCTCTCAATATCCCCATACGGCCAAACTGAACTAGATATGCGGTAGAATATGTTTTCGTATATCTGAAGTTGATTGTAGTATGTTATCTTTGTTTTTATACCAGTATTGCTTCGTGTAGAGTTGTTACTGTAGCAATACAAATTTTCGAAAAATGAGAGAGGTAGCGCGTGTCATTGATGCAGCTCTATCTCGAGCATGGGAGATATATAAACACCATCCGGCGCTTCAGTAATACATAATCGTTGATGGGTATCGCATAGATATATATCAGATACCTCATACGCTTCACAAATGGAGCCGGCCGCTCAGTGCATCATCGTCTATCATTTTTTGATGGGCGGATAGAAGTATACATTTCTTAGCAACAACAGTAGTGACAGTATTGATAATTGCGGATATTATAGAAGAGTAGGTCCGAATTATGATACTGGATTGATATAATACCGATCATTGATAGTTATTGAGTAAGCGTCGAATAAGATAGGGGGATGTGCGTCATGGTGAAAAAGTGTCTTTGTGAAAAAAAGTGATGGAGGTGAGCAGAAGTTGCTTTTGAGATCAGAAAGGTTATCACCTAATAATATTAATTACATTACCTTGGCACAGCAAGGATAGGATACCGCCCAGAAAGTGCACGTAAAAAGCCAGTGATGAAACGATAATTAACTAGCTTTTTATTGTGCAGACACAGCGAGCGTACAGCTAATCAGCTTATGTACAGCTAATATATCCAAATTTGACATTAGTGTCTAGTGTTCTCGTTTTCTGGGATTGCTATCCCACATTGGTATTGGGAAGAGCTGATAATGCAGATATCTACAATCAGCTAGGTATTGGGTATTATCCTGTCTACTGTCCTAAAGGGATGAATATCTTAGCTATCGTGCATCAGCTAACCCTCATTGGAGGATTCATAGTACACAAGATACAAGCAAATGATCAAGTAGTTATTGAACACGATTTCCTCTTACGCCCGCTGGCGAGTCCTCAAGGTAACTTCTCATCACAATGTTTGAGTAATTATACATCACAATGTAAGATATTAAATGGTGAAGATGGAAAATGGATCGGAGAGTTGGTAAGTAACTAGAGTGTATATGTATATGACAGTTCGCATTTTTAATGCTTCTTGTCTCATATCCTTATCCATTGCAATCTTATAAGTTTCAATATGCAATATTAGATCCACATACACCAACAACAAACATAAACAATCTACGTCGTATGGGTACAGCTCGTGGATTTGGATTTCTTCTTACAGCACCTACCAGTTGGACGCCGTTACTTCCTTCTCTATCAGATGTAATGAATACCAATCGTCAATTCTTTCTAGAAAATGGAGATCAGTTAGATTTGCATAATGATGTTATTGTTGCTGCGTCGGGAGAGTATTCTAGGTATACTGGGGGGGGTGTAGTTGAAAAGGAGAAGGTTACAAATGATGGAGATTATGAGATTGAAATTACATTAGTTGAACCACTACCTGATATAGAGGAAGATGATGACGAAGAATCAGATGAGACATTAACATTATGGTTTACAAGTGAAGGAGGATACTACAACCCATTCTTGGCAGTTAATGAACCATTTGAACAAATTGGTGAATCATTCCGAAATCCAATCTATAATGATACGAATACATCATTATCTACTAGAGTGGGTACCAATCAAGGCTTTAGTTATCAATTTCCAAACGTTACATTCAATCCAACATTAGTTCCATACAATGGTAATCGTAAATTCATCATGGATGATGGGGAGATGGATATATTTAATGTAGTTGTTCTTGGTGGTACTGGTCAATATCGAAAGTTTACGGGTACTGAGTTCAAACAGGATATTATATCCCCCGATCCTAACTGGGTTGCCACTGCTACCTTCTCTACTGCAACTGAACCGTCGTCTACTCCAATTACACCACAAGAAGAGGAAGGAGAAGTAGTATCAGATGGCGATGCCAAGGCTACATATGATTTTAAGCTAATCGGTGGCGATGCTGGTTTCAGTGATTTCATATTAGATTATAATACAAAACAAGAGATTGGCAACCGATTTCAGAATCCTGTACTAAATCCCAGTGGAAAAAGGATTGGTACAAATCAGGGATTTCGATTTGACTTCCCACCCGATGAATATACCAACAACAAACCATTCTATATGGCTAATCGATTCTTTCAGTTAGAAGATGGGGAACTCAATGTGATGAATGAGGTGATTGTTTTAGGAACGGGTATTTATTCCAAGTATACAGGTGGGTACTTGAATGAAACGTTAATATCAGTTAATCCGTTTGAAACGGAGATTACCCTTGTCGAGAAGAGTAGCAGTAGTACATCAGATGATGTGGATATGGATGATACATCAAACACTGACGAGGAGGAAGTAGTGGAAGAGGTAGAAGATAGTGGTGGTAATGATATCAAGTCCGAGGCGTGTACTATGAAGAAGACTGGTAGCTGTATATTATATGTTGGAGCGACAGCTGCTTGGTTGGTCAGCAGTAATGTTATATGGTAAAGACGTTAGATAAGGCTAAGAACTCAAATCTAGTTTAGATCTATCATACCTAATTGAACTATTAGTTCTTTCATTCACAGCATCAACATATCACTCGCCATACATATCATCGTGCCTAATCAGATCGGGTTAGATCAACAAAGTCACATACACAGATGATATCAGGACCAGTATCGGATGATAGTTTCCTTTTCTTTCGACTTCGAGCGTCACGTAGTGCTTGGGTTGCCTTCTCGATGGCGGCCTCATTCCCGATAACTTCGTAATTGTTCTCGTTAATCGTCCGCTGCAGGTATCGGCCGCCGAGACTTGCGATGATTGCAACAATAGTCTGGGGAATACACTTCTTAACTTTCTTCTTTTCAGACGCATAGGCTTGCTCCATCTCGTCAACAAGCTTTCGGTAGTCGTAGGTGCCGCTATACTTCCGTGCTACTGCACCTTGGCCGAGAATGACATCAACTTTGGGATCGACTTCTGTCTCAGTGATTGTGATGGTTTTTGATGGCATGGTAGACATGATGGGTCGTTAAATTGCAATGAAATTGATTTATGAAAGTGAAAGTTGAGGTTGAGGTATTTTCAGATATCAATTACAAGGTCAATTACAAGAGCAAGACCCTGACAAAAACTAAGACTAAGACCCAACTCGGTATCCGATTGCTTTGTGCTTTATATAGAAGGGTTGAGTTCATCGCCGGTGATTAGTTCCCATTCACATTCTGATAATGTTATAAACATTGTAGTGATATGATGGTATTTAGAATTGTGGGTCTCTCCGATCTGTGCAAGAGAGGAGATGTGTGCATCTGATGATCGACAAGCTACTTGAAATTCGCCATATCTTGTCATATCCCATTGAGGTATCCTTTCATTTGCAATGAGATGCATAAAATGTGAACTTCTTCGGAATCGTAACCCCTTATAGTTGATAATAGCAATATGGAATGGATAGAATACATTGTATTGAATCGTTATTGATAGCCAAAACTCGAAAAGCAATCGTATTCACTAATCGTTTACACATCTCTAACAATATTGGCCAAAGTTGTCATGGTGTTGGATGGATAGCTTTTGACTCTCTATGCATTGATCATATTATGTGTGTGTTGTGTATCAGGCATCATTTGTTGAATAGCCGTCATTCCACCCACACTATATAACGATCAAATTTGTTGTATGAGTTATGAGTATTTCTCCTTAAAATCCTCAAGACAATCTTTTATCTCTTTCATACACTCTGTCCGTAACGCTGCATTCTTTTGAAATAATCTCTTCTGGTCACCACTCCATATCATAATCTTTGTTGCTGTATCCCCATCTTTTGCATCACTGTCTCCTCTTTCGCCATTGTCTACTACTTTTGCATGTAATGTAATTCGAAGTGGATACTTATTCTTACAATGGGTTTCAAATTCGGCATTGGGAAACACTGAACGTAAACATTCGATTACTGTATTGCGTTCTTGTTCCCCTCCATCTCAGTTCTTACACTATATTATGTTTATTATTATTTGTTGATATGTAGAGTATAATGAAAAGAGTCGAGGTGAGATTGATTATGTTGCATTGCAAAGCTGACAAACAGATATAGACAGAGATCTATAAGCACGACTACTAAGGATACTCACAAAACGAATGATGAATGAAATGATACTCATTATATATGGTTGTTGATCGATATACGATGAGTGCACTACCAAGTCTACTCTATCATCCTATTGCCTATCCTCATGTTGATGGATTGGCTGACGAGGCGGGTGATTATCAACAACGACAAGCTCTTCATCAAAAGCCAATCTTCGCCTAATTTTCAATGCCAAATAGGCGCCAAGCGCCAACGATTTGGGAATTGTCGGATTTACTTAGATGGCAAAATGAACATTCATATCGGAATAACAATACATCAAAGATGAATATAAATCAATTACTACTTTTAAAAGTTGATATTGGTTTTGTTTATATCTGTTCGGTCTAGGAAATGGAAACTTGTCCAACTTATGAATAGTACAGTTGGTTTAACATGCAGCTCATAATCATAAAGTGAAGAGATATGAATGAACTAAGTGTAGAAGTAGAAGAAGATAAGTAGATAATCCAAATACTTATCTAGCATTGCCGGCCAAACTTACAATCCTATTGAAAGCACATGTGTGAGTGTGTTTGTTAGTTAGTTATTCTGGGCGTGTAGTGGGACGCACACTTTTGTCACTACCAAAAAGAAGATATTTCTTAAAGAGAAGTTACAGTATTCTAAGATGCTATTCTGGGAATCAGCTCAAACAGTTGCACTATTGCCCCTTTTGAGCATGAGTAGAGTTTGTATGGGCAGTAAGAAGCATTTCACAGTGTGTTGTGAGAGAGTAAATAGTACATCATCGTTACATACATATGCTCAACATGAAGGCTATAATAATCGCTACACTAATCTCCATAGTAGCTGTAAAGGGCGACGCCGCACAACATAACAATAACAATAACAACGACGATGTGGAGAATGACTCGACAGTATCACAGAAGAAGTCACCGCCAAATAGAGGGTTAGGCCATCGTCGTAGTAAACCACCGCCATTTGCAACAACAAACAATAAACAACTAGACTGGCTACAGGGAGAATGGTTCTTATGTGATGAGAGACAAACACGCCTCCTCAATAACATTAATGATAGTGATAGATTCTTAACATCAACTAAACCATGTTCTGACATCTTTGGGTTTAACATTACCTCACTCACTGATGATAATATGAATTTCAAGCTTGAACATTTAAAAGGATTTAGTGTCCCGTGTAAAGCGTTTGGTATTGAAGCATTGACTGATGTAAATTGCAGTACTAACGATGGGAAGATAGAAATTAATGAAGTATTTGTCGGAGCTAGTAGTATCAACCCAAAATGGCAAAATGAAATGACATTCATTGGTAAACGATTGGAGTATAAAGACCCAAATGACGGATTATATAAACCAATTACAACATTTATTGATGGATATTATACTACTTTAAAAGTTGATATTACGAACAAGAGGCAGTTATATGTAGATTGGGTAGATGTTGATCGTCGATATAATGCGATACAATCAACTTTTGATATACTATCTGTTCGGTCATGGAAACTTGTCAAGGATTTAACAAGTTGTGATACATGTCCTCAACCATCGACTCAACCTTCTAGTCAGCCGTCATCTCCATAAAAGAAGTGTGTTCGTGTGAGTGTAGAGAGTAGAGTAGAAGAAGAAGATAGTAGATACAACACGATGATATATGACTCTAAAATGAATCTAGTATCGGCCACAATTTCTAGGTTTAAAGGATAAGGAGCAGAATGTATATTAGCTGATAATCTCTAACCCTGATGTATCATGCTTGTAGAATCATCCTTCTCCATTCAAGTTGAGATCATCCAAAATCGTACTAACATGTTGCTCCGTCGATAGTCGAGTTCTTCTTCTACCAGTATAATCTCTCGGCCATGGATCATTCGTACTTCTATTACTATCAGTGGTATTATCTCGAGAAGTACCAGTAGAACCTCCATCATATGTTTTTGTTAAGACTGGTGTCTTTGGGCCTAGTTGTTTGTTGCTATCTCCCTCATCCTTTTGTTCCTCGGCCTGTGTCTGTTGTTCTTCGTCGGCGTCGGTATCCTTATCTACATTTGCTTTTGACTCGTTGTCATCATTTCCATTAGTATTGGATCGTTGTGCTCGGTACGTATGATTTGTGCTGTAATGTAAGTTGCTGTAGGCTGTATAGTTGCAACAAATAGAGGTAGGTAGGAGAGTGTGTCTCTATTTTAGTCAGAGGCTATGTATTGTTTGACATCCGGTATCCTGGCGGCTGGTATCTTGTGGGCAGTTGAATAGGCGAGAAGGAAATAGAGAAAGAATCAGAAGGGGAAAAGCAGTGGTACCGGTAAAAATGACATCACGATGAGACAATAAGACAAGAAAGAGAATACAACTACTACAAAGGTTTGGTTAGAACCCGAACAATCCACCCACCCAATAGTGCATAGGCATAACCCAATGAGTGTTGCAACTCAAAGCATGCACCAACAATCAATGATGGGTTTAATGATTCCTCAAAGTATGCACCATCAATCAATGGGTGTAAAGAGGGAATTGTTAAATGATAGTGATATATCGCATAATAATCCGGCGCCGGCTGCTGCGGTACCACGTCGTGGTCAGTCATGTTTCACACGCTATCAAGGAGAAGAAGCTTGGATGAATGATATTATTACTACTGAGGATGGAGAAGTGGGGGGTAAACGTACACGTGTGGAACAAAATCATCAGGGGCAGCCTCTAAACAAGAAGCCACTTCTTGGTATGCCTGGGGGACCATCTGATATTGGTCTTCCAAAACTACCTGTTGATGATATCCTAAAGATGAAAGGCTCAGATTGTACTAAAGAGTTACGAAAAATTAAAAGTGCACAAGACAAGGCAGGATTACCCAATAAACACCAAATACACATTTCAGGTAGGGCACATGAACTTCAAATTCGGCTAGCTGATTACTATTATCCAAGTTATGATGGGATAACAACAGTATTGTTACCAAAAGGATGTTGTGATTTTGATGTTGAGAAGGTGAATGATTGGATGTTAAAAGTTACAACGATTGGGAAAGGGTTTGAATTGTTTGGTGTGGGTAGTATCATCTTATCAATCAACAAAGAACCACTTAGTACTAAATATACCAATGGTAGCGATTTAATGGGTATGGCATGTATGTTGTTTAAAGGGGAAGTCAAAAACACCTCAACCAAATTCCTTGAGGTAGTTCCATACACTCCTCCTATTACATCGGGTGTTACTGCAAAGTCCAAGTCCACTGCAATGTTCACAGCATCCACTGATGTTGAGGCACCAGAAGAAGACTCTGTGGGTTTAGGTGATGATAATCATCACGATGTAGATTTCAATGATATCGAGGCCGAGGAGCCTGCTAGTAAACCTCCCGCTGAAGATAATACCAATCAATCGTCGGAGGCTGAAAGTATGAATAGCACGGGTGCCGCTGGCTGCTAAGGAATCTCCTCCTGATCCAACCACCAAGAAGACCACCGCATCGTCCGTATCTACTTTAGCTCCATCTGTATCCACCGCTTCGACACCCTCTACTAAACAACCAACCAACAATGTATTACCAACAGCCAAGTCTACCAAGGGGACAACAACATGTGGTTCCGCCGTAACTCCCGCCGGGGATAAACAAACGTACGCCGGAAATAACAATGGTGCCGGTAATGGTATGGGTGTCAATTTGAGTATCCCGGCGACCCCATTTGAGTCCACAAATGCATCCACACCCACTAAGTCAGTCAATATTGGTTGAACTTGTCTGGGTAGTTGCATAGAGTGCTAATTTTACCTAATTTTCTAAGTTGTTCTGTTCTGTTCTAAGCCTATACCCGTATCTGCTTCATCCAATGCCTCAGAAGGATCTATTCCCTTGACGGAAAAGACTGCCACACCAGGGTCTAAGTCTGCTACTGTATCATCATCATTACGTGTCCACGATGCAGAAAACAAAGAGACGGAGAAGGAAATCGAGGGTGCCGTAAAGTTGTCAAACCAAGACGGTCTAAGTGGTAATGGCAAAGAAAATGGTAGTGATAACAATGGCTCGGTGGATTCTATCAATAACAAGTCTAGTACCGAATCAGATAGTATCACCGCACAGTTGACAACATATGGCGAGAATTGGAATGAAGTTATGAACGATGAAACAACACGAGCCTTCACTCAAACCGTGGAAAGGATTGACAACAACAGTGCCATTCTGATCATCCCATTTAGATACGGACACCCGTTTATTGTTTAGTGAAGATACCTATATGAAGATACCTTGAAGAAGATCCTACAGTTGAATCGCTGTTTATTAAAGAGGAACGTACACCTCTCATAAGTAGGATAATAGTAAAGAACCAAGTAATACTGCAAGGTAGAGCCGTATATCAGTCTAGGGATATACAACCGTAGCTATGAATAGCGTCACGCTGCATACTATGTCGGATAACGAACGATAAATCCACTGTCGTTGACAGATTAAGCAGTTTCGAGACTTTATCTCCTAATCATAGATTAGCTGGAATTGTTTGGTGTATATTGTGAAACAAGACGTCTAAGCTCTGTGGCAATATTACAGTCAGTTAATTATTGCATACTTTGAGAAGGAGGATCTACCGAAAGGGATCACCCTTTATAATTCAGGTGTGGTAATTATCGTGGTAAATATTCATTATTAATTTTGGAATCATGTCGTCTACACGTCATCATGATCAATATCAGCACATCAGATTTGTACTGCTAGCTGATACCGAGAACACTGATGTTGAATATTTTCTCCGTAACGAGAACAAAACGAACATCCGTACGTTGAGGAACCTGATACGTAATCCAGGGTTAAATTTGCAGAATAGAACATTTACCAATGAAGAAGGAGACCAAGTTAACCTATCGAAGATACAGGTGGAGGAACTGAAGGCAATAGAACCCTACGAGACTAATTGCCAGAACTGGTATGGACCGCCTGAACTTGCTGGTTACTTCGATATTACTACAACCACAAGAGATGACTTCCTATCATTTATTGCTAAGCATCCAGACTTAGAAAACAACCCAGTACAAGAAGACAATGACCTCATGATAAAGGCATATGCCATTAGAATGCAAACACAATCCAACAACAGCAACAATAACAATCGAACTAGAAGTAATTCCCGAGGGTCTTCCCGTTCCACAATTCCAACAACAAGACGTGTTGTTAACCATCTCCTTGTCCAGTTCCTCAAGAAGAAGAGGCCGGTAACTGATTACACAATGTCCCTTGACAATGTTATGCAGTGGGCAGAATGGGACCGCCAACTCCGTGCCCTCGTCCATACTCACGGTGTGGAAAAGGTACTTGAACCTCTCTATTCCCCTGTATCCGGATCAGATGAGGAGGAGGTATGGGAAGAGATGCAGGGTCATATGTACTCTGTATTCGTCAAACTTGTCAAGGAGACAAAAGGTCTTCAAATTGTTAAGGCGCATCAGGGTGATAGGGATGCACAGGCTATATACAAGGAGTTGTCTGAATACTACGCTGGGGAGGCGTCACAGATGGCAATTTCCAACCTCGATGAGATGGAGAATAGCA
>Ga0075439_12400_pt1 | contig 15317 bp, 14 predicted proteins | sample MintriSingleCell_FD_74264 | JGI IMG/M metagenome (GOLD analysis project Ga0075439, IMG submission 74264) | Marine eukaryotic communities from Monterey Bay, USA to study complex ecological interactions - Minidiscus trioculatus JGI Plate_4_G5... | ecosystem: Environmental > Aquatic > Marine >... | reverse complement strand
AATCTATTTCTGTTTGGATCAGAGCTTTCATCGGATGATATTATATCATTAACAACCTTCTTACTACTCTTCTTTTTCTTGCTACTGCGTGATCTTGATGGCATTGTTTTATTATTATAAGGTATGATATCGATGCCAATAATATCAATACTATTTGAGCGGTATATAACTTTTGCAAGGCAAGATAATTATTCTACACCTTGATTATATTATGATCCGATGCCTATATCAAGAAGGATAATATTAAACCGATGCCAATAACAATAATTTATTGAGTTATATCTTTTAGCAAAATTTATGATACTATGTTGATACCTACTGAGAGAGATATTCTTTTGCGAGACAATACTAACCGCAGCGATATAATTGATCTGAAAGATTTGGGAGAGAGATAAGAGCCCGTAAGTGGTGATCAATGCCCAATGCGTAGATGGATATATCGATCAAGAGTAGCACTATTCAAAATGACTCCAATTTTGCATTTTTTTTCGGTGAAATCTCAGGTGCCGATGAACACCACCACTTGAATAGTTCTGTTTTATCAGTAGGTATACAAAATCGATCTCCTCTATGTATATATCTCTCTATATATATCTTGCATATTATAATACTCTCAGACTCTGTTCTGGACGATATGGACGATATTATATTATATTAATATCCCCGCCGTTCCTTTAGGATACCATTGGGACTCATCACTAACTAAGTATTGTGAGATCTAGTTTATAATGGTAGCTCCACTGTTATCAGTAAGAAGACCATCATCTATTATACAATACAACATTTCATTTCATACCTCATCTTTCTCTCTTACAACAAGAGCAGACTCGACCTTCATCATTGAGTCTCCTTCTCTCTTCAAAAAGGTCAACTCCTTGGTCACTTTCTCTGCATCCCCCACCGAGAGACCCACATAGTTAACCAGTTTCTCTATGTCACTACCGTACTTACATAATAGCTCGCCATCTATACCCGCTTCCTTCAGTTTGTCTTCAATATGGTGCCGCTTAGCCTCAGTAAAGTACGATGCTCGGTACATATTTGCCTTGTTGATCCAGAGAATGACATCATCTTCATCCCATTGTTCGAGTGGCTTGTTTAAGAGCCCTTGAACTTTAACTAAGTCTTCTTTGGCATCATGTCTTCTCTTCTTAACTAGTCTATAGTCAACAAAGGCTCGTAAAGAAAGCACTAGGATAAAGCCGACAAGTATGAGATACCATGCCCAGGTCTTGGTGCTTTGTTCACCGTTACCTTGGTCAATAGAGTAAGCCGACAAGAGAGGTATGTATATGATTAATGCACACCATCCACCAAGTCTAAGATATCTGAAAATTGTCCTTTGATGTAAAATGTACCATTTGTTCCTACTTAGTCTCTTCTTGCTCTGATTAATTGATATCATGATTACAACAGTTAAGATCCATAAGCCATAAATGGCATAAGCAAGAAGTAAAGATTGCCCATATATTGTAGACCGGCCAATAAGCTGTGTGTTTTGTGTAACTAAACTATTTACACCTAACAATGTTTGGACCTAAAGTATAGAAGATAGAGTAAATGAGATTATCCAGCTGCCGGAGTCAAGAGGAAGGTAGTATGAACTTACCATGGTAGTTGCACCGATCTCTGTTGGACTTGACGACACGAAGTTGGCCATTGCTGCAATACTAACGAACAAAATCGGCAGCACCTCAAACCATCCCTTAGATGAAGGATGATCAACGATCAATCTCAAACCCAATCTCCGTTTAAGATTACTTCCTTTGCCAAGCACTGCCCTTTGACGAGCCCTTCCATAGTAGAAGTGAGATGATATATTACCTTGAAGCCAAGGTTCCGCTCTAGAAAAAGAGAGAAGTAGCATGAGTTGAGTTCTATTTGTAAGATGAACAACCTACTAACATGGACATATTCTCTTACCTATCATATGCTAGAAATGGAATCATGGTTAAGGAATCCGATGTAATATGCCCTCCTTCTTTATCTGAGCCAAACACGTGATTACTAAATCCACTGTACGCTGGATGTAGACATAGGAGATTACTCACGATGAGTTGATCTTCATCTATCAAATCCGTTGATGACATGTCGAAGAAGATATCTAGCAGATCGATCTGTACTGGAAAGTAATTGCGGTTGATTGGTTTATACTTGAACTGAGCTCCCAATATCTCTATGAAGCGTAGATTCCCTTCAGTATCGAGAACTGCAGTTGGCCATATTCTATTATGTAGATGTGGCAGTCTTATAAGTTCCATAAGACTGTCATCGTATTTAATGGGTTCCATTGATGACAAGGCTTTACCGCTACAAATGCCATCAGGCACCACGGTTTCATTTGTTTCTGTAGTTCTCTCTTCCCAAGCACCTGATAGTTCTTCATCATGAAGTCGATAATATGACTTTAGATTCTGGTTATCACTTCTTGTTGTCATGGATGTATCTTTGTATATTGTATTGAATGCTTCCGTCATACTGGAAAATGGACTATTCTCCGTGATTTCATACAGATGTATCCTGAGATTTGTCAGAAATCTTCCCTCTATTGTATTGATATCTGAGATACTCGTTATCACCACTCCCATGGCCATGGCACGAACTTCATACTGAGTGCTATTCTCTGTTGCCGTATATCCCAACCATCTATTCGTTGTGTTCGGATTGCTATCAACATAATCTAAAGTAGCATCAATAAGTGGCTGATATGATATCCCAAGGTCATCTAATATGTAGTCTTCTCTCTCGGTACCATTCATTCCTGTGAAAGATAGTGCATCGTTATTTGTATCAAGACAGTATATATCCCTTCCCAACCTGCAACTCTCTTGTAACACAAGCGTCATCGTTTCTAATGTTGAATTGTAACTAGTCGGTTCCTCTGATGGAAACTGTGATGGAGATAGAGTTTCGGGTGATATAGTCGGAAGGGAATTCTCTTGTGGATTGTTGTTGATACTACTATTATTGGGTGCCTCCGTTGGGCTATCTTTTGCAAAGATTCCATCGATAGGAATCCCTTCTTCTGCCTCCTCAACTTGTGCATTGCAAATAAGAAGATATGCAATATATAGCAATATAATATACAATCCATGCCGGCTGGATCGAGAAAAAGATGATAAGTTGGCTATCCCTCCTTTCATGCTTGATATGCTATCCAGTATGCTACCAAATCACACATTATACCAACCCAATCATGCCAAGGGCCGATTATATGAGAGCTCAACAAAGCTAATATCATAAGATCTCGTGCTCGGATTGGCACTAACTGCACATGCAGAGAAAGGGAAGGATACCTTTAATTTATTCTTGTGAATGGAAGATTATGAATTGAGAAGTAGGAAGAGTGTGGCGTGCAATATCAAACTCAACAAAGAGAGGATGAATACCCTTTTTATATATGCGGTAACAATATATCTGATCGCTGCTCTATCTTTATCGGTAGTGGCCTACACAACGGTACCAAAATCATCAAAACATAGTCAACAAAATTTTGCAAATCGAAGAGCATTCTTATCTACCACTCTTGCGTCAATAGCTGCAGTTTCAACTAGTAATCCAAACCGTGTACTTGCGGCTAATGATGATCAAGAGGAGGTGTATTTTGGTGCAGGATGTTTCTGGCATGTCCAACAGTACGTATATTGATATGTGCACATCTTGTGCACTTTTCTTTGCAATATTGTGATGTGTCATTCATCATTCATCTTGACTAACTCTCTTATACAGTGAATTCATAGCAGCAGAGCGTACTTTACTAAACAGAAAAGATAACGAATTGACAAGTTTAACAGGATATGCTGGTGGTCTTGGTGGCTCTGACAAAGAGGGACGCGTCTGTTATCACAACTTTCAATCAGTAGCAGATTATGGAAAGCTTGGACATGGTGAGGTTGTTGGTATGAAAATACCACAGTCGTCAATTAGTGACTTTGCTATTGAATATTTTAAACTATTTGGGGACAAGGGAGAAAGAGCAGATCCGATGGATAAAGGCGGAGAGTATAGGTCTCTTCTCGGTTTACCTGGTGGGAGAAATCATCCAATGTTTGAACAGGTTGAGGCTGCAGCAAAAAGTCAAGGAATGAAATTAGTCGATGGGAAGGGCAGTGATCCTGATACACTTGGCAAACGACAAGTATTTGTATATGACACGAAAAAGTTTCCATTTTACCAAGGAGAGTTCTACCATCAGTATCATAACGATTTCTTGACACCCGCCTATGGTAAGGCATATAACGATCTTGCCGAGCCTGCACTTGATGACGGCAGAATCAAGATTACTGGATGTCCCGATAGAGTGTAAGTTTGGTATTATTTCATAAATATATGATTTGGTTATATGGTAGACTAAACTAATAAGACCATCTAACCATTATCCTCTGATCATTATTATTGACTCTACTATCTCCTGATTAACACATTGCTACAGACACAAAATGAAAACAATGATGAAAAAGAATGAGCCGATAATATTGGGCAGTATTGGAATAGTTACCATTTGCCTATTACTTGGAGGTATATATTTGGTCTCGACAAGGCCGAGGTTCTTATATATGCCAATTTACGAAGCGTATGAAAAAGACTCTGATATGGGGACAGAAGATATAGAAACTGAACTGACATAACACCCATTCATAGTATTATTATATGCCTAATGTTTATGCACTGTCATCTGTTGCCTGCAAGTCCAAGCTCAATCACTTGTTGTGAAAGTCCATTATCATCACTAATAGAATCATCATCAGCCAACTCCTCCTTGATAGCATCCACCAACAAGTTAATCTTAGCGGGAGTACATTGAAACTCTCGTATCTTCCCCTTACTTCCTTTATACATTATAATATATGGAAAACTTGTAGCATTCAATACATTACAAATTTCTCTATTTTCTTCCTTGTCATATTGCATTTCGGCAAATCTAACTTGTCCTCTTTGATTATTGTCTGTTTGTTTTTTATCTCCATATTGGGATGCAATCTTACGATATCTTAGATCAAATTTCTTACATGTTGTACACCAACTAGCATAGACTTTCACTGTTTCGGAGTGTGATGTGTGTTGCAAATACATTGGGTATGTTATTATAATATGCTTAAGATGACTGTGAACGATATCAAATTACTATGACGTCATGCCCGACGAAACTATGAAATACTACTTACCAACACATAATCTATCATCTTCAATAATGAAATCAAGTAAATCTTCTTCTGGAGTGATTATACTAAATATATTACCACGTACTTTCTGTTGTTGTTGTGATGGTGGATTCCATATTTTTTGTTGAGTGTTTGATGATGGTGTTTGTATTGCAAATGAAGTAACGCCGCTTGGTAGGTGTAGGCTAATGAAGATAATACATATTATATATAGAGGGGAGATGATATGTGGCATGGTATATCGATAGTAGTAGTCCTCTCGAACAACAATCGCAATAAGCTTGGCGAATGAATTGAGAAATGATATGAGAGAATTGGCGAGCAAACGAGCTCTTTCAATTGGTGTGGGGCAGTGTCCGGTGACGATGATGAATCAGTTGTTTGTCAAGTGAGCAAGTTTGATAAGGGTTGTTGTTGTTGTTGGATTGGATTATCCGATAGAGCGCGGGGCACTATATGCAATTTATTAAATATCTCTTTAATTTTTGAAGCTGCCGTTTAAGTGCGACTAAGATTTTCTTTGCAACAAAAACTGTATCTTTTGTGTATCTTTACTTTCCTCCAAAACTCTGATATTGTATAATCAACATGCCAAGAGCATTAGGATTAGCCGTAGACTTGGCTCATGATGATGATGATGAGGAACAACATTCCCTCATTGAATTATCATCCAATTCTGGAGCGTTCAATCCAGAACATAGTACATACTCACCAAACAATCAAAGACGCCGTAGATCATTCACAACTACATCACTACGACACCTTGGATCAGCCTCTTCAACAACTAGCCCATTCTGTAAATTAATGGCTGCATTATTTATATTATCAATTATTTGTGTATATAAATTGGGATTGCAGGAGGGTCGAAATGTTGCCTATGAAGAAAGTTCGAATGGTTATATTGAAGATGTTGAAAGTAAAAATAGTGGTGATAGTGCTGGGTATCAAGTGTTGAAGTCAAAGGGAAGTGGTGAGAAGAGTGAGAATGAGGATAGTAATAATAATCCGTGGGTATTATTTCATGATAAAGATGATAATGGTGGAGGAAAAGTTGTACAACCAGAAAAATCACTTCCAACTCCATCACCAACCAAGCTGGAGACTCCTCCACCCGTACCAACATATACACCAACTCAACAGGAAGAACCTTCTGATGCCGAAGAAGAAGAAGAAGAAGAAGAAGACGAAGACGAATCATCAATTTCATTCTACAAACCGCCATCAAACCCCTACATTGACAAATTTAAATTTAATACCTCTGCCTTCCTAACATTCCATCAAAATCAATGGAAACAACGTGCCCAAAATGCTATAGATATAAAAACAAAGTATGGATCATATTGTTCTAATGTTGATAAATTTCCAGATGATAAACCAATGTGTCCACCATTACAAGTTGTTGATAATACAGCAATTTATGAATGGGATGTAAAAATATTAAACCAAGGGCCGACTGTCCAATGTATGGAAACAGGCACAAAAGATATACGATGTGGTCGATCAGATCCATGGTTGAATAAGACTATTTGGCCATTAGTACGTGGTCCATTCTGTGCAGTACAGGATAAACAACGGAATGAAAAAATTCCATTACCTGAAGAGCTTAAACCGTATTATGAACTTGGTTATGATCGAGTTGATCCAACAAAAAGTACCGATGGCAAACCATTCAATGGTGGTACACCATCACCATCAAAGAACAAACTATTCACATTCGGTCCAAAGATAGTACAAGATCATTTATTGAAATTTGAAGCAATGTTAGATCATTATTATCAAGGATTATCAACTCAATTACTTGAACGACAATTATCACCAACACCCGAATCTGAATATTATCTACCAATGTTAACAAGTTATGCTAATCAAATATCACGTATTATACTCCGCAGTACTAAGAATGGAGGTGATATAAATGATGAAATGAACAAGTTAGTGATTGGCGTATTGGGTGACTCCGTAACATCCGGTACAGACAACTGCTACTACGATGCATGGCCAGAACAACTCCGTCGTCAACTATCACCAATCTTCGCATCAATGAATATAAACATTGAAATACGCAACGCCGGTAAGAATGGAGGGTGGAATTTAAGTCCACAAATGTTATGTGCACATGATATGCTCGGTGTGAATGATGAACGTTATATTGAGAATGATGGATTAGGATTAGACTTTTTATTCCAATGTAATAACTTTGTCAAGGCGACTGCTGTTGATGCTGAACATTTGATACGTCGTGCATTACTTGGTGGAAGTGGAAGTCATAGTACTACTGTAATATCAATGAATTTACAAAAGGACATGGACGGGGATGCATTCATTGAACGATATTCCAAGTATGGATTGTCAATTGGTAATGTCTATCAAGATGCATTACCGGAACTTGGCTTGCCAGAGTCTGGATACAAGTATTGGTTTCCAGCAAATGATCGTGCATTTTGGGGTATGCAAGGTGATGGATTCTGTCACTTAACTACTCGGAGTGGTAGTTCATCTGTTGTGAATCGTAATTGGCATTGGGGTCCCAAGACACATCAGACTTATGCTGATGCATATGCATTATTATTGGTTCGGGCGACACGTATGGCTATAGATGACTTAGTAGCGGGACGGATGCCACCTGACAGTTTTCCTAAGCCGAGTGATGTTGAGGTACTTATGGATGCACCATCTGAAGATACACCGCCTTCATATAGAGATCTCTACATATCTGATATGATATCCGAAAAGGCTGACAACAATAACAATGGAGGTATCTCCGGTGTCCGTTGTGCAGTCGGTGCAGCTAATCAACCAAACTCTACATTATTATCACATTGGCTTCGTCCAGCAGAGGGTTCACCATTTGAAGAAAAGATGAAGTCAAGGAATGGTGTTAGTTTTGTACCTATTGATCATCTCAACTCAACTGGTTTCTACAAGGTGTCATCTCCAATATCACCTCCCAATAATGCCGTGGAAGTTGGAGATTGGGTAGCTGATCCAACGAGCTTTGGTGCCGAAGCGCCGAGGACTCGTGAACAGTGTTTACATGTTGATGGGAGTACTTTGGTTAATATGAACAATAAGCCTGATATATCATGGCTAGTTTGGGTAAGTAGCTGGCGTATATGTTTGAGTTATTAGTTAACTCGTGCTGTGTCTTTGATGAGTGTTATGTTGTGTTGAGGGCTAGAGCGAGTTAGATTTGATATGGTATCCTCACTTTGCTGGCATTCAATGCTCACGCCTCACGATCAACTTCCCATCCATACACACATACAGGAGGTACCACCAGGTGCAATAACGATTGGAAGAATACTAATATGTCTACCGAGAGGGAAGGGACCAAAGTTAGAGGAGGATTCGTTCAGCAGTGGTAATGTTCGATTCCATATTGCATTGCCAGCTGGGGGAAATGATGGGTATAAGATAGTCGAGGATACACACAAAACTACGCCTGTAACGTTTGTCAATGAGGAATGTGTTCCCATGGTTGTTAGTTTGGATGATGCCGACTTGAAAGTGGCAAGAGAGGGAGGTGTTTGGGCAGCTGTGGAATGGAAGAAAGAGGGTATCTTTGATTTTGACTATCTAGTGGCAATGTAAATCAAAATGGAAGAATGCTTAATATATGAAGTAAGCAAGTACCTTCATACTAGAAGAAGAAGATACTTTGAGGAGATATTAATCGATTGAAAGATAACCACTAAAGGACACCCCAAAAAAGGTATCCTTTTTGCTCTCATACATATCATCTAATGGAGACAAAAACAGCTGCCTGGGCTGATCTACATAAATGGGCAGTGATTTGGCAGTAGATTATTGCTCCACTGCCACGCCATAAATAACTTCTTGGAGAGAAGATAGGCAGTTGAAGTAGTCATTTCGGATATGACTCATACTCGTAGACCGGCTGTGATTGGGGCAGTTGATTCAGATATACGATTACACAACACCGCCGCATTGCAATTACATTGGCTTTGCAAAGCTCATATTTTGTTAAGTTGTTGCAAACACAGCCGTCCAACAAGATATACAACTCATTCATACAGCCGCTCAAGTATACTACTACTATTCAAACTCATCATGCGTGTTTCATCCAAGCATACCATCCTATATGTCCTCGGAACATTCATCCTTAGCGCCGGTGCCTCCTCATCTACGCTCGTCGTCGACGATAAGAAGAAACTCCGTGGCGATGCCTCTCCCACTTCCCGTCGTCTCAAGAACAATAACAACAAAAACAAAAAGAAACTCGTCACTTCATCTACTTGTATTGAGACTCATATCACCGAAATGGAGTATGAAGATCCTACCAAAGAAGATGTATCATTCCTCACATGTGAAACAGAAGAGGGCAAGTTCTACAATGTTGGAGGTCTTTCCCAAAAAGAACTCAAGATGATGGAGAAGGATGTTGCAAATAAGTATGCTGAGATGGATATTCCTGAGGATAGTATGATCAATGACCTAACTGGTACCATTGAATTGCCACCTGGCAAAAAGATTAACTTCAAGGGTAAGGAGAAGCAAGGCAACGGCAACAACAATAGCAAGAAGAAGAGTCCCTGGGAGGATCGTAATCGTCGTTCACTTGTCAGTGGCGACCGATCTGTCCTCGTCGTACGAGTTATTGCCGCTGATGGCCAGACAAGTGCATCCGAGGCACGTTTATCTGATAGTGTCTTTGGGAATGGCGCCGATGGTAGCGTTGACCCTGTAACATTGAAGAGCCAGTATAGTGCTTGTTCCTACGGGGCTCTAAACTTTAATGAAGTGGCAGATCGCGATGGGGCTAGTATCAATATTCGTAATGGTAAGTTGTTTGATATACTCATATAATGATACTGCTATTCATATTCACTAACCACCCTCTCAATCTGCAACAACAATACACACACGTGCAAACAGGAGCAACAACAGTTACAGTATCCACATCAACAAGTGAAGGTGATGTTGTTATGCGTAACGCTATTACTGCCGAGTTGAACTCTCAATTCGGTGTCACTTCTCCGAATCAGATTGCAAACCACGTATTATACTGTTTACCTCCTGGAAGTATGGAAGGCATTGCATACGCATTTATCTATTCTTGGATGTCTGTATATTCGGATAACTGGTAAGAGAGGTTGTAACCTCTACGCTTCGTTGATTTCTATTCAAACAAAACTAACACACATCTTATGTCCTTCTTTTATATGTGTATAGGTGCACCTACTTGTCAGGTCTGATGCACGAGGTTGGGTGAGTATCACAATAGAGAAGGGATTGTGAATTAATTGTTAAGAATGAGACTAATATTCATATCTTTTGTTCCATATCATCATTTTTCCTTCCCTACACAGGCACAATCTTGGCCTAGCACACTCGAATGAGAATGGAAATACCTACAACGATCAATCAGGAATGATGGGATATTCGTATAGTCAAGATAACGGACCACTCATGTGCTTTAATGCCGCTAAATCCTGGCAATTGGGGTGGTTACAGGATCGTCGTGTCACCTACGAGTTTACACAGCTTGGCACAGTAAACTATAGGCTTATTGGTCAAAGTGAATATAATTCTGCCACAGGATCTGACAAGACACTGATCAAGGTATGTCAAATTCTACTCTTCAACACTTGCAATTCCATCTCACTCATTCTAATTTCTTATTCATTTCCAAATAGTTGAACACTGCCTCAGCAACTGATTATTTTATCATGTTCAACCGTAGATCGGGTATTAACTCGGGTACGGTGGAAGGTGGTGATCAAGTGATTATTAACAGTGCTGGAGGTGAAGGGAACAATTACGCCGAGTCTGAATTACTCGCCAAGCTCAGCCAGAGTGGTTCCTATACCATTTCAAACTTTGACGGAACTGGATTTGACTTAACTGTGACTGTGACCCAGATTAATCTCAGTGGAACTGCCTATGCAGACATCACTGTATCTGTGGAAGGGACCGCATCCCCCACTACAGCCAATCCAACAAAATCACCCACATCCAGTCCGTCTTCATCTCCATCCTCAAGTCCTACAACTGCATCACCGTCTGTATCGCCTTCAAAGAGCCCCACGAATACTCCAACTCTACCGCCGCCACCAGGTACTGGTGCTGAGACTGCCGAGTTAGACACAGAGTATCAGGTACCCCACTGTATTAACAGCGGCACATCTTGTTCTTCTGGCAATCTACTGTTAGGAAGGGCCACTAAGGGACCTACCTCTGCGGGTGAATTGAACTCTCCAAATACTATTGATACATGTGATGATGGTAACACAGGGTCGTACCGAAGTGATGAATCACTTGAGAGTATATTTGTCTTCTCCTCGGATGACAATGGAATTCCTGATGGGGGATCTCTTCGAGTCGGAGGATATGCTACAGTACGAGCCTCCGTTTATGCGTGGAGTGATGGTAGTAACGATTTTGCGGACTTCTACTACACTAATGATATCACAGCCAATCCCATTGCTTGGACTTATTTAGGTTCTGCTGGTCCTGGAGGCGGTGGTGATCGAGATATTACTTCTCCATCATCGTTCCTACTTGAATCGAGTGGTACTCATGCTGTGAGGGTCCGCTTCCGGTACGAACAAACCCCGCCAGGCACTCCAAACCCATGTAGCAATGGAGGTTACGATGAAGCCGATGACTTGATCTTTCCGGTTGTCTCTGCTGGGTCGAATCCAAACACTGATTCTCCCACCACTTCTCCGTCGATCAAACCTTCAAGATCACCAAGTCGATCACCAGTGACATCTGAACCGACTTCAGCACCAAGTAAGTCGCCAGTGACTGACATGCCCTCAAGATCTCCAAGCAAGGAGCCTTCTCGAGCTCCAAGCAAAGAGGTAAGATTTTGCTGAATATAGATTTTGCTGTGATGTAAATCTATCCGTGATGTAAATATCTCAAACACTAACTCTTTTTGACTCTTCTCTCTTCGAATCATTCATCACGCAGCCATCTCAGAGTCCGTCTAAATCTCCTTCGTCGAGCCCAAGCAAGACACCAACTAGATCACCTTCCAAAAAGGTAAGCCTACTATTAATTGTGGTCAAATGAGCTATTAGGTCTCTCTATCAGTTTCAAACAAAAAAAGGATACCCAAAAGGATACCTTGTGGTTTGCTTCTTATCTTCTCAATAACAAACTCACGGATTATATGCTCTCTTACTCTCTACATTCATCTCACAGCCAACACCCAGTCCAAGCCTATCTCCCTCACGAGCTCCAACCAAGGCTCCGATCACTGATTCGCCTTCGAGTAGTCCGGTCATGACACCAACAACTGAATCGCCCACGGCATCTCCCTCATCAAGTCCGTCGCAATCTCCCTCGAACAGGCCAAGTGGATCTCCATCAGTCAAGCCAAGTCTATCGCCTTCTCAATCACCAAGTAAGGAGCCTACAAAGTCGGTAAGTACACTATTAACTTCGATTATATGACTCTTCTGTGTATGATATGTGTTCGACTTTTTCTAATTTCATCTACTTCTTTCTCATACCAACACAGCCATCTGATAAGCCCTCAGTATCACCATCAAAATCGCCGTCTATGAGCCCTTCAGAACCCGAGGTTGTCACCCCCAATCCAACTGATCCTCCTGTGACATCTTCGCCTTCGAAGAGTCCTACTTAAAGCCTACGCGTCTGGTAAGTCTGTTGTCACCTTGTCTTTTTGTTTCTTTGCATTGTGATTTCTTACCAATTATCCTCTACTTATATGTATTTAAACAACACAAACAGCCATCAACTAGCCCAACTCTATCGCCATCAAGCAATCCGTCAGTCTCACCTTCTAAGAGCCCGACGAATAAGCCAACTCCTGAGGTATGTTTATTTATTTCTCACCATTTTTCAAAGTCATTTCTCCCCCGTATCACATTGACTAACTCGACTCTTCCTCTCTCATCTCAATAACAAACAGCCAACGAACGTTCCCACTGATGCTCCCTCCCCAGGACCTTCTACACCACCTTCTCAATCTCCTTCAAAGAATCCAACGAATGAGCCTACAGTAAGTGATTCTTTTCTTGATAATGCTTCTATTGAAAAGTCCTAGACTCATCTCATACCCCTTCTTCTCAAACTCTATAACAGCCCAACCCTACGACTTTACCGACCGTATCTACTCCACCTCCAACGCTTTCACCTACGCCAATTCCTACGACCAGTGTAAGTCCTCATTGAAGTTGTGTGATACTCTAGACTGATTTGTATCAGCATGTGCTCACATCTTATGTTCATTTTCTCTTTACAGTCCCCTACCGCGTTTAATTGCGGAACATATGTCGGTGGAGGTGAATGCAAGAGAGACTCCCGATGCAGGTGGAGGAAAGGCGTATGCATTGCTAATTAGAATAATATCTCGAACGGTCGAGGCCTATCCAATGCACGTGACAAAGGATACTCAAGTGGTTGTATAAAAAGAAAGTGTTGAAATGAGATTGTAGAAAACACACATACAGGCTTAGGCGTCACTGTATAATTCAGCTCGATAGCCTGGAAATATTGTAACTTGTAATGAATAATGAAATGTTATTTGATGTTAAGTAGAACATTTACTTTTTCTACAATTAAGATGGTTACCATACTAAAGGACCATCTCTCATTCATCACATTCATTTTCATTTTAGAAGCGTTACAAACATAAACATTATATCCTTATTACAACCAAGGTCGCTTGACTTGCCGGTACTGGCGGAGGAATCAAACGGGCTTGAGCACATTCATATCTTGATTACAACCAAGGTAGTTTGTCTTTATCCTTTTTTTTTTTTTTTTTGTTATTGCCTGTAGACTGCTGGATACTGGCAGAGGCAGAGGAGGAATAAGGGCTTGATGACCAATTGAATCTCGAATCATATCCACATCCGGTACCTAACGATATAAGCATTGAAAGTAGAATGAGTACAAACTGAAGTAGCAGCAACTCAACAAGTCGAAATACACCAGAAAAATAACTTACCTTTTGTACAATCTGCAAGAAGCTCAGCTTGTGTGCATAGACGACCGCCTGCATTAATACAAGTTTGCTGGGCAACTTCAAACGTCTTCTTTCCAACGCAGATACTCTCTCCATAAGCACCCGATGCACAGCTGCTGTTCTGCTTCCATCCGCTGCCTTGGGATGTGTCAGCACAGCATCTCACATAATGCTCCTCATTGGGAGAGGCTTCTTTAAAACCTGGGTCAGCGTTACAAGCAGAAGATTTTGTTGATCCACAAACGATTGACTTGGAAGAACAGCTAGAGCTGAGTTCGGAGGTACACTTGCCATCAATACCGCAGGTGTTGATAGTGCAAGAGTCTCCATCTTCACATGACGCATCATCAGTGCACGGAGTGACAGGAGTTGAACTCCAATTCTGCACCCTATCAAAGTTACATCCCGTACCTAATGATATGAACCATTGAATAAGAAGATGTGAATTAGTATAAACTGAATCAGCAGATCAGCAAGTCAAATCGGCAAGGCAAGGAAGACTTACCTCTTGGACAATCATTTTCGAGCTCTTCTCTCGTGCATAGACGAGCCCCTACATCTGAACAGATATTCTCTGCCTCGGCAAATGTCTTTTCGGCATGACACACTCCATTGATGTGAGATTCTCCCCACACATCACAACCTGAACGTTTGTTCCAATTGTCACCACCAGTGATATTAACCAAAGATTCAGTACAACATCTCACTTCATGTAGTTCTTCAACATCAGCTTCCGTATTCTCACCACCACAGTCTGCTGTTTTTGTGGTCGAACCGCAGACTGTGTAGTACTGCGACACTGGAATAACTTCCTTAGTTGGTGAGGTTGACGGAGATTGGGTAGGCTTGTTTGTCGGCTGTGTATGTTGAAAAAGAAAGGGACAATGTATTAGTAAAACAAACATTAAACTCTTGTAAAAATGTGAAAACTACTTGAACTTACATTCTTTGTTGGTGACACAGAAGGTGAGCTTGTTGGATTGGCCGATGGTGAAGTCGACGGCCCTTTTGAAGGAGACAGAGAAGGGCTACTTGATGGAGATTGTGTTGGACTTATTGATGGCGATCGACTCGGGGCCTTAGTTGGGTTAATTGAAGGCGAATGGCTTGGACTCGAGGTGGGCTGTGAAATGACATTGAATGTGTTAGTTGCCGGTATGTGAAAGCTACATGAGATTCTAATGACACGA
>Ga0075439_10829_pt1 | contig 15324 bp, 12 predicted proteins | sample MintriSingleCell_FD_74264 | JGI IMG/M metagenome (GOLD analysis project Ga0075439, IMG submission 74264) | Marine eukaryotic communities from Monterey Bay, USA to study complex ecological interactions - Minidiscus trioculatus JGI Plate_4_G5... | ecosystem: Environmental > Aquatic > Marine >... | reverse complement strand
AAAAGGGTCTTATTAGGTGAGTATCCTCACCAGATAAAAAAACAACAAGGAGATACTGCAAACTCGGTGCATCAATAACATTATAGGTACCCTACATCATATTATACCATGACAACAGACAGCCCAATTAACTATGGTTCAACTGATGATAACAATAGAACACGTCCACCAATACATCTACATGCATCCTTAGAATCACTTGATATAGGTCCGCTTGCATATAGACAACAACTTACCACTTCATCACCACTCCCACAAGATCACAATGGTAATATAGATAGAAGTGCCTCTCCAAATGAATCACCAAATCTATTGACTAGTCCACTTTTAAGAACATTATCAATAAATGCTGATCCATTATCAAATCCCAATTTGAATACTCCAATACTTGAAGCTCCTGAAGTACAAGTTGCAAATGATAAACCGAAGAAGAGTGATAGCTTTATATTATATATAGTTTATGCATTGGTCAATTCAATTATGTGTATCCCTTGCCTCTACGGGTATGCATCAGTGATCTTCAATCATGAAGTTTACCAACCACATATATCAGCATTATCAAAGCTTGTTATTTTGAGTTCAGTTGTGCATCAATTCTGTTTTAGTACATTTTCATCACTACCTTTTTCCATAGGTCAAGTTCAAGATGCCGGATTGATATTCTTGTCCGCAATGAGTCATAAAATAGCAACATCACTCATTAATGGAGGCAGTGATGAGGAGATTTTATCAACAACTATTGGCAAGTCCGTGTTTGTATGTTTAGGCGATTTGGCTACTTCATTTGAACTCAATTTTCCAGATTATGTACTAACAGAAGTAATCTTCTCTCTTCCGTACTTCCTCCAGTATTACTGGGTCTATCAACTGCATGTCTGGGAGCAGTACTAATTGTGGCTGGGAAGTTTAAAGTCGCTGACGCAGTGGCATATTTACCATTACCAGGAAAGTCCGCGTTAGTATAATATTTTATGATATGAATTCAAATGATCAATATGAAGTCTCGACAACTTGACTGCTTTATTGACCTTAATTTGCCTTTATTGATTGCCCTTGTGTATCATACGTACTAACATACGTTATAATCTCCTCTTTTTCGTCATCATAAACTTTGATGACTCGCATCTTCCAGTTGTTGGTGGATACTTGGCTTTCATTGGATACTTCTGTGTCGAAGCTGGAGTTGCTCTTTGTATTGGACATACGATTATGGTACCCGGGAAAGTCCGCGTTTGTGTTCTCTTGAACTTAGTTTGCCTTTATGTGATTGCCTTTGCCAGCCGCATGTACTAACATAAGTTATCATCATCTCTCTTTTATCTTCATAAACTATGAAACGCGCATCTTCCAGTGATTGGGTGTATCTATTCAACGAACAGTCTCTTATTTTGGCGCTACCGGTAAGTTTTTAACTTATTTTGTTATATCATTCAAGTGCTGCGCACTAACCTAGCTTGTTGGGAAAAGGGAATACTCGCTGGAATCTTTCTTACATTTGTTGCCAGAAAGTGCACGGATGAAGTCATGTTACCATTATCAATGGTGCTCATACCTACATTGTTCTATATTATACTATTCGTCCATGGTTGGAGTATTGAGGATGCACGAGATGGAGGTTGGGTGGGCGAAACGTCGCCAGCAGGAAAGTCCCGCGTTAGTATTGTTTTTATGCGAATCCAAGGGATCAACATGGAGTCTCGGTGTTATTGCTGCTTCATATGAACTTAATTTGCCTTATTTGATTGCCTTTACAAACTAATTATACTGACAGAAGATACTATCTCCTCTCTTCGTGTTCATAAACTGTGAAACGCGCATCTTCCAGTTCCAGTTCAGGATCTTTTCTCGTTAGTTGATTTCAGCAAGGTACATTGGTCTTTGGCTAAAGATATTGTTGCCACATGGGCTGGCATGGTCTTTGTAGTATCGTTCTCTTCTTGCTTGGATGTAGGTAAGTTGAATGAATGCATATAGTTTATTGATCTTATTCATCCCCTGACATATCTTGTGTACTCACATCATAGCTGCAATTAGTATGGATATGGGTGAGGCTTTGGACACAAACAACGAGTTGATGACTGTCGGTATTAGTAACCTCCTATCAGGACTTTCGGGGGGATTTACCGGTAGCTATATTTTCTCACAAACAATATTTACTTATCGAACGGGATGTAGATCAAGATGGATTGGTATTATGGTGGCATTAACATTCGTTGCAGTCGTTGTGTCTACAGTCAATTTCTTAGAAGTAACGCCGTTGTTCTTCTTGGGATCTACATTACTGTTTATCGGATTCGACCTCATGTTCGAGTGGCTCATTGAAGTGAGACATAAACTATTGATTTCTGAATATGCTGTTCTACTGGCAACTTTCTTTGCCATCCAATTCTTGGGCATCAATGGTAAGTTGTTATCACTTGTCTTCTTGTATCATCTAAGTACTTCACTCAACTGCTCTTAATATGAATAGGCGGAATCGGTTTGGGTATTGCAGTGGCTATATTTGACTTTGTATGGACATCAGCTACTGTATCAAGTGTTGTGAGAGTTTCTCGTCGGTCACTAGCTCTCTGGTCTCCACAACAGCGACTGTTTATTAATGAACAGTACAACTCAGACCGCATTGTAACTCTTCAACTCAGAGGATCTATATTTTTTGGGTCATCGATGACAGTCCTTAGTAATATTCTAGATGAAGCCGGAGTACCCGCATATATTGATGAACAAGCTGAGATCAGTAGAGCTAACAGTCCTCTTCCGCATCGTCGCATGAATAGTGTTCGAATACCTTCTTCTTTATCTCCTACAGCGGTATCGCCAGGCAGTGGTAGTTTATCAAAAAGAAGACAGGAAAGATCACAACAACAACCGAAAAAGAAACTTATTATGGCAGCTAATAGAAGAGCGCCACCTCGGTTTTTAGTGTTAGACCTAGCGTCAGTATCAAATGTGGATGCAAGTGCTGCTAGAGGATGCTTCCTGCAACTAGCAAAGATGTGCAATAAGAGAAAGATAACAGTATGCGCCTCAGGGGCCAATAACCGAATTAATTGGTTACTTGAGACACATGATACTGCTCAACATTTGGATCTTGATGCATTGTCAAGTGGGGCCTTGCCATCTGAAAAGATACTCTTGTTTGATGACATAGATGAAGGTAAGACTTGTTCTCAAACTTGTTGTGCTTTCTACTCCTTCTTAAAACCTCATTTGAACTCCCTTCTTCTTTCTAGCTCTACAATTTGCCGAGAAAACATTGATAGAGGAGTCTTCAGAGGTTACACCGAATCGACTTGGAGCTATGAGTACTGCAGACGGAGATAAATCAAGAATCTCACTTTCGACTGCATTTACAACCTTTCTTGGGCTTGAGGAAGAAGATGCTGCTGCACTTGTCGAATATGAGAAAGGGCACGCGGCATTCCACATAGAAACTTCATATTCCAAAGGAGAGACAATCTTTTCTTCTGGAGATGAGTCTGATGGTTTCTTTGTTGTCTTACAGGGCAATATAGTTGTTCTTTTAGATGATGCCTCGAGAGGAGGGGCTAGTACAATAATATCTGGAGGAGGGGTCCAGATTAGAAATAGAAGACGAATTACAGAAAGTGGGAAAGCATCTCGTGTCCAGACTGTAGGCAGTGTCTTTGGGTTTGTTGATTATGTTCTCAATAGACGTCGGACATTCACAGTTGTGTCTGGTAAGAACTGTTTAGTTGCCAAGTGCAAAAGAAGTGGTCTAGACGAATTGAAGCGAGAAAACCCCAACCTTGATCGGATTGTAGACAAGGTCTTATTATTGTGTAGTGTTGTTGAACTTGCATCCCTAGAGCACAGATAATATATAGACGAGTGTTTATCCTAGTTGTTGATTACATTAAGGTTGTAACAATCTATACAAGTACTACTTTTATCAAGTAGTTTGCGCTGCTGATATCATATGTAAAGCGAAGTAAAGACATAAATGACGTAGAGTATGCCTGCCACATAACAATACCCTTTTCCTATCATACCCTTCCCAATTATAACACCAGAAAACATGACGAGACAACAGTTGGCAATGGTAAATGAGAATCCATTTGCAATATTGCTTGGTAACTCTACATGAATTTCTTCTTTGCCTGTAGTTTTTAGAAGAAGATAAAACCCAATCGAGAGACCTACACATAAGTTGAATACAGGACTAGCAAAACAAGAAGTTGTCGCCATTGTCGACAATCCCTTCTTTGACAGTGATACATTCGCCACTAAATCTTGTACTGAGTTTCCAAATGCTAGTACGGTTAGACCCAAAACTGGAAGATGCGCGTTTCACAGTTTATAAAGTTTAAGAGAGATGAAAGTAACTTCTGTTAGTGCTTGTGGTTTGCAAAGGCAATCAAATAAAGCAAAGTAAGGTCAAATGGAGTAGTGACCTTGTCAATGCTTCATATTAAACAAATGAGTTCATACAACAAAACAACACTAACGCGGACTTTCCAGTCGAGGGAATTCGAAGCAGAATACCAAACAGCTGAAGCAAATCGACAAGGGTGTCAGCAATCTTATCAAGGTATGTTGAGGCAATAACAAAGCCATAGAGTGTAAGAGGTATCTTTCAGAGGAGGAAGAGAGGGTTGTTAGCTTGTTCTTGTAGTTGGCATTCAATCAACAAATAGAGCCACTTACCACAACACAAAGGTCCAACGGGCCGTCACCGCCAGGACAATATCTTAAAACAGCCAAACCAACTAAGAGCGTTGTCGCCAACAAGACATGACCAACATAGGTTTGAAACATATCAATGTCAAACTGATCTAGAATGTAATACCACAACCATATTGAAGATAATGGCAGAGAGGCGGCCACAAGAGGTCGACAGTAGTATCCGTCACAGGGTACTGGGTTTGTTAGCTATGAAAGAATAGAGTGAATATCATATATATGAGTATATTGAGAATAGAATTAATGTCACTCGACTTGGGATAAAACACTCACCTTTCGAAGTATAGTAAAAGGAAGCTCGACCGAGAGGAATATGACATCGAGGATAGTATTCTCTTCATTCTGATAAATGTCTATAAAGAACATACGCCAATGTTGTCTAAACTCGTCAATATTCTCTGTTATTGCTTCGGCCCAACTATCAGGTGTTTTGGGGACGATTTCGGTTCCAATTGAACACTGGTCTACTTGATCTTTGTCAACGTCTTCACTTGTAGTCCTGTTAGTTATTTCTATGACTTCCTTCTCTACATCTAATACTTCATTTTCAGGCAATGTAGCTGTACTTGCTTGGAATGAGGAATGTCTCAACTTTTTCTCACTGTCCTTTGTGTTGTTGTTATTGTTTGTTGTATCTTTCATATCAAATGACTTCCTACGGATGATAGCGGGACTATCAGTTGAAGATCCACTTCTAAGAAACAGAAGACCCCCAGGTCCATGTTGCGGATGAACGGCGTGATGAGGATGAAAAATTACTAACGGTTCTATACCATCTTCTTCGGGGGCTGCCCATCCAGAGCTTGTACTTCTCTCTTTGAATATATTGTTTCTATCTGCCGTTGCTCTCGGTGAGAGATTGACTTCTTTGGTATGTCCATGAGATTCATTTGAACCAGTATCTACTGAATTACTCCTTTTCAGTGGCATTTGTTGATTGACAGTACAACTGTAGTTGCTCATAGCTTCCAGCACTGCATCGCCAATAGAATGACTGTGTGTCGGTATTAAGTTGAAATGATAGAGATGATGTGTATTGTGATCACGAGACTCATTTCGACTACCTCGTCGATGTTGAGGATCACTACCACTTCGATGAAATTGTTTTTCAGATTTTGGTACTAATGAAGTCTTCTCGCTTGGAGACTCTACATCTTCCTCCTTCAATTCCAAATCATTCAAGCTTGAACTACTCTCAAGATGCCTCAACAAAGGTGCGTGATAGAATACATGATATGAATCTGCAGCTAACACAAGCAATACATATGCAACATACATTCCCATCAACGTGTAAACGAATCCATAATCAATAATGCCCCTTTTAAGATAGGACATACTGACACAGCATACCAGTATAAGTACGGCAATATCACGAAGAAGTGGTCCTTGACACGGCACTCCGCTCTCCATGGCATATGAAATGGCACTTTCTCTTCTATCTGTATTCTTGTTAGCATCATGCACTTCTCCACTACCACTAAGACCGACAATTGCCCCTAATATTACAGATGATACAAACATTGCTGTTCCAGTTAGTTCGCCTAATGCCATTTCATATCCTCTATGCTCATCTCCTAGTATCGCGTTTATAGTAGCTGCAACATCTGGAGCGCCGTTACCTAATGCCAATAAAGTAACACCTGCAAATCTAGGTGGCAATCCCAATTTTAACGAGAATAACTCTAATCCAGGTGAGAAGAATTCATCCGTAGTGGAATTTAACAACCGAAAGAGTAATAGTAAAAAGAATGCCAAGAAGATCAGAAGTGGTATATGATGATTGACTCTTCTTTTTCCATCAGTTGTGGTACTTGTATCATAATTGCAGAATAAACTCGGAAATATAATACCATCTTCTTGATTACACTTGTGTGCAAATTCACATTGATCAAAGTTTCTACCTTTCCTTTCGAATTTATCACTGAGATCTAATAGGGAATCGCAGGAGAAAATAGTATAGTCTATGGTATCGTTTGTGTTATTATGATGATGATGTTTTGATAGTCTCCTTGCAGTTGTGTTGTCAACTGTCGAGTCTAATATTGATGTATTCTTCTTTAATATTGCAAAGAAGATGAATACTGATATCAAACTAAGATGATAGATTGATGACGTTGGCCTTCTCCTTCCACTTCCACTCATAACTTTTTATTATTATATTGATTGGTATCTGTCGATCTATTTTATATATACCACTATAACCATGCCATTACCAGAGTATATCCACAACCGCCAATACTATGCCCACCTCTCAGAGATGAGATGAGAAGTCGCCATACTCCAATCGTTGGTGACAACCTCTTCAAATGCAATGTGTGATGTTGTTTAGTGTTTAAGTAGTGGAAATGGCGATACACCGGTCATTTGGTAGGTAGTAGGTAGGACTATTTTCTCTACCTAGCGGCGCCATCATATCAAACCATGGCTAGTCCACACTCCAAATCATAGGATCTAACAGCTAACAACCCATCTAGCATTGTCTAATTGCAATAGATCAATGGCGGTCGTCTAGGTCTACTAAATAGTATCTCCAGTTTAGTAATCATAATTGGATACATACAAAAACAGATAGTATGATATTGGTATTGATATTGCAAGTTTTGGTACTATTAGTAACAAGAATAACATTATCCGAGGGGGTAACCTTCAATAGGTTTCGAAGAAGATATACTACATCTATACTAAAGAAACTTCGATATGGAAAAGCAGATGAGTTTGATTTTGGTAGGTTTCAATCATCTGATGCAATAGATAAAGCAATGAGTGGATGTCGTTCATCATCTTCATTTAAACATCACAGTACAAAGGATGGACGAGATGGATACTATTGCAGTACTCGCTTAGGCGGTGATTGGGTATTAGCAGAAAGTAAACAGATTGCAAAGAATTGCAAACCATCAGAAGTATTAGATGCTTATTTAGACGGTGCAAATCAAAAGAAATGGAACGAGGACAAGGTTAAAGATATAAAGATTACAAGAACAGGTCCTGGTTGGTATAAGCAACAAATGGTGTTGAAACCCCAAAGAGTATTAACAGGAAAAACTACAGTCATGCGATACACTCAATTGATACGAGTAGATAAGATTGGTACTGATGGATATAATGCATATGTCGCGCTAGATGTGAATGCAAAAACAAACACGAAACAAAGACCCTTTGATCTTCTTTCAGTAAATGTGAGTCTAAAGCAAGTTGGAGATGATGTAAGCATATATGCAGCCGGATTGATGCGTGTGAATAGGAAAATAGTACCAAACTTGTATGTCTTTGATGCATCGGGGATAGCTGGGGCCATGGCTGGCAAAGGTACTCTATGGTTATCAAGTCATTTTGCAAATAGATCGAAAAGATGACGATGAAGAAGAAGAAGAAAGGCGAAGAACAATGCACCTAGATTCGGGTCTACATAAGGTTACTAACGCATCAGTTCTCAACTACCTACCCGTGATTTTCTTTCTTCAAGTAAATCAATCACCCAACCGAAACCACTAATGCCTCTTTCAAAGTTTCTCCTTTGCCAGTACAAATATCGTTTCATGCAATCAATTGTAGTCATACCAGGCACATGAGTAAAAGTGTAAGCATCACAGTAGAAAGGTTGAGGATAAAAGTCTTCCATAGGCTGAAAGTAAGAAGTCACGTCAACATCATCGCCGCCCTCTTCAAACAAGCGCTGAACAATATGACCCAACTGGCCAGTAACACTATAACTAACATCGTGCATAATATCATCATGACACCATCCTAGATATAACTCGACATACTGAGTGAGAAGGTTCTCTGGGATTTCAGACGCCCTAACTAATCGATTGACATTTGATTCATAGATACATGAAACTTATATTTCCCCTCACCTGGAAATAGAAGTGGATACTCATGAGAACGGTCGTCACCGTAAAACAATTGGAGGCATGCATTTAGTCTCTTTGATGGAGATGTAATCTTAGACATGTGTTCATCCCACATATCACGAACATTTTGGAGAGCTGCCAAAATACCATCCTCATCTGACGGATCAAATTTGTCATTGCCTGCATCATTATGAAAACTAAAGCTCGGAGTTCCAGGTGTTCCTGTGATTGTTGGCACGTCTTTTAGCCGAAGCTCGTCTCGAAACTGATACTGATAATCGCTCAGCACAATCTCAACTCTTTCCCCTGCATAGAATTGAGTACTACCACTCCGTTTATTCAAGATTGGCCGATCTTTGCGTGTAAGATAAGGCTCGACGTAATTCCAATACAAATCAGGAGGTAAGGTAAGCTCATTGCCACTTCCAAAAATGGTTGATCCATCAGTTGATACTTCATTAGCTCTTGGTGGCCAGCGTTTCTGATTACTTCTTGTTGATACCATTATATTATGTTGATTCCTCAAACAAGATATGCACAAAATTATGAGACTTTATACTTTCAGATAATACTGACAACGAATCAAAACAATTGAAAAACCGAGAGTATGTCGGTTATGTATTAGGCTGCTCCGATATTACTTAACTCGATGATATTCCTTATGATAAATGATCTACGCCGCAATGCATCATGAAGCGTGCCCCAAGAGAGATAATACATAAAATATATCTATGAAAAACTTCTAGAAATAATAAGTTTCATTTAGAAGTTTCGTTTCTCTTCACAAATTATTGTTTTGTAGTGCAACATGGCGAGTGGTAAAGTATTCAAGCGTCCTACGCCATCCACCTTGGAGGAATGGGAACAATTCCCAACTGTAAATGATGATAAGGCGCAGATGCGTCTTGCTCGTGCTATGGGATATCCGCCCTCATGGCGTGTCGTTAGGTATGTTAATGTTTGATGCACCTTAATGAGTACCGATTATAACAACAATATATGATACGTTGTTTGGTATATGATTTGATAATTATTTGTTATGTGTTATTGAAATTCAGTTTCTAACCATATCATGTTTTTCTACATAGAAATCTCATCCAGGTACCGTTACCTGAATATATTGCAAAACAAATGAAAAGTAGTGGTGCAACAGTAACGACTACTGAGAAGGGATTGCATCTAATGACAACAGTACAAGATCGTATATATGCAGGTGATCCTGCATCACAACCAGATGGATATTACAATCATGCCGCGGCACTGTTGGCATCGTCAAAGTTACCATGGCGTCCAGAGTATGATGATGTTATTCACGACAATAATGATGACGATTACGATGATAATGAGTATTGCAGTACATCACACAGGAATAAGGGTGGTCAGTTGAAAGGTCGGGAAGCCAAGTTTGAAGAGGGTGATATTGTGGAGGTATTGTATGATGAGGACGAAGATGAGGAACCGGCATGGTATGAGGCAACTATTTTGAAAAAGATTGAATACGTTGATGATATAAGGTGAGTTTATTTTAATGATTAAAATATGTTTGTAAGTGTGTGCATTATGCATGTAATGATTTGAATGTTTGTTCATTGTTGGTATTATTCCGAATGTATACTAATCGCTCATTTTATCATATAATATAACAAACATTTATGGTATCGTCACAAAACAAACAAATGAAGGTACAATGTTCATTATACAGTCGATGATGCCATGCAACCAGATGTTCGTGAGATTAAGATTCGTGCAACAGCTAAAACACAAAAGAAGAAAAAGGCTGCTGCTAAAAAGAAGTCGGGGAAGAAATCAGGAAAGCGTGCTGCGGAGGCTGATGTTGCAACTCCTGCCAAAAAGAAGAAGAAGTCAGGAAGTAAAGGTAAAAAGAAGGTGGTAGAAGAACAATCTCTTGTGCCAGACTTTACACTTGATGAAGGTGATCCACCATGGCGTACTACTGGACATGAATATCTAATGAGAGAGGTCCAGTGGACTCCTGAGGGAGGTGATCCCACCAATCCCTGTGTTGGAACTGTCGTTGCATACATTGCAGATACGGATGTTGATAGCGAAGGCAACCCTGGCTTCACCTGTAGTAACACTGGCAAACCGGCAAACTTGTTTCATGTCGTCTTTGATGAGTTTGAACAGGACTTTGAACAGTTTGAGCTTGAGGAGTGTTTTACATAGGGGTAGGAATGTTTATAATGGAATGGATGTAGAGACTTGTATTGGGTATCATAAAATGAACATTTACCAATCTCTCTGCTGTTATGTAGGATATATTCTGATAATCCCACATCCGTTGTTCAATAACCAATAGCCTCCTTACTCCTTACTTATTGCTTTATCTCTAGCATTGAGTCTAATAACAAACATCTGAGGTGGGGTATCCCTGAGGAGAAATATCCCAGGGGATAAAGATTATTGAGGTAGCGCGGTTGCGCAGCTCTTTGAACAATCAGAGTTGCATACTATACCCTACATCAAGACGCAAAGTCTGCCCCTGCGACCTGGAATTGTTATAGCATATATTGGTTGCTATTGGCGTTTTTGATCCGGTTGTATTGGGTTAATAGGCGCACTAACTTTTTAGATTTGTTGATGATACATACCGTTGGTATGTTGATGTCAGCTACCACTGATTATTAGAAGTCTACTTCAAATCCTATGGAAGGAAGTATATATATTGGTATACATATATTATAGATATAACATATGTTATTTGCTGAGCAGCTCGCCGCTCGAGCAGCTGAGAAACAACGATCAATTGCTACTCCGATCATCGATGATAACGATTGCAATTTAGAAGAAGAGTCTGACAAGATAAAACAACCACAGCTGGATGAATCTGATACTAATGATATATTATCAAATAAATCAGAAGAATTATTGCAAATATTACACACGACAAATAACAATACCAATATACCGCCCAGCGGGGAAGATAGAGAATACAAAATTGAGAGTAGTGATACTAATTCAAACAACAGTAAGAATGCCTTTGACTTGCAAACATTCAATCAACTGCGGATAGAAAGATTAGAGAATCAACGAAGAGCTGAAGAGCGTAAATGGAAGGCATCTAGAGGGCTCTTACGGCGGGGCAATACAACTATTAGTGAAAGTTTACCAGACTCATCACAAAGTAGCTCATTCGATATCACTGAAAGAGAAAAGATATCAGCTCGTCAAGAGTTATTACATTTGGGCAGACGGTATGCAACTCAACAAAGTAGTAGTCTGGTATTGTCTCTTATACAAAAAGAAGGGGATCAGTTTATACCAAATAGTGATGCAAACTTTATATTAGAAAGCAGAAGTAGTCTTCCTGCACTTGAGCTGCTCTCGCCTCAGTCCAATAGTGGTAATTCAGTCGTTACACCTGATAAGAAGATAATACCCAAAGAAAAAGACAGTGGTGTATACAGCTATCTTCTTTTAGCACGAACTCCGCAGGAAATACGGCATCAACATGATAATGTTCTCGATGAAGAAGAAAGATCAGCATCACCTGCTCCTTATTTGCAAGCCTCATCGGCATGTAATAGTCATAATGAGGACGGAAGTAGTTGCGAAGACCATCAATCACTCGACGATAATCAACAAAGTAGGGATGGGATATTGGATCACTTTACATCCTTTGTCAAGGCACAAGTATTTATATCAGAGATTGAAGGGAACATCAACTCATCATCAAAGCAGAATGATGTGGCATCCTTATGCACAAGTGAGACTGATTCACAAATAGTTGGTATCATGAAGTCAAACAATATAAAAGAGTGGAGAATGAGAGCAAGAGTCAGAGCTATCATCCAATTGTTGTTTGTCACCTTTGTTATAGCTGCAACGTGCTATGGCTTGCGTTATGTTATAAGTTGGTACATGTTGAGCTTCTCAGAATGGTCTCCTAAGCTTTCTACACAATATCATTCATTACTGTATACGTTGAGATGCAGTTATTGGTCAGCCAACGCTATGCTGAATGTTTTGAATTCAAAACTAGTTCGCATATTATCAAAAGGTACAATCCTTTGGGATGATGCTGCATCTCGGTTTTCATCTTTATGGGAGCGTGCTTCTTCGAGTTTGACACGGCTTTGGAACGCTGTCATTCCAGTATATATCAAGTACCAAACAAATGTTATTAAGGTATTGTCTCAGATTATATCGATCTGTAAACATACTGCTTCTCAATTGATATTTTGGGTAAATCAATTCGGCAAGTGGCAAGACAACAATAGAAAGTTTGTGTTGGGTCTTCCGAATCTCATACATTCATCTATATTAACGATGTTGGAGCAAACGTCACTGCTTTGGCAACATTCAGTTTCTAGTTTGAGATTATGGATGCAGTCAATTGTAAACAAACCATATGAAGCATACGCCGTTTGGAGGCAAAATTTTGACATGCTTTCGTGGACTATTGGTAATGTATATCGATTTGAGAAAGCATACTATGATATAGTAGAGCTATTCAGTGCGGCAAAGGATAGACTTGTGGAAGTTCGAGAGTCATCTATCCTTGCATTGAATATGACTTTATCAACTGCTGTATCGCTTTGGCAAGATATGAGCTGTGAAGAAGATACAATAAGTACATTAACTTTGCAGGATGATGACAGAATGATCAGAAGATTATCACTCACAACAGTTCCTTTAGTATTCTGGTCAAGTAATGAACACATATCAAAGCACTCAAATGAAACGACGTCTTCGCTGATCAATGAAGTTGAAGCTACTACACAAGAAGAAGAGATTGTAGCCCCACAGTTTTGGAAGTCTGGCAATAGCAGAGGAACACCGTTTGTAAAGTATCAATCAAGACATCGGCTTGGCAGTAGGATGATTCCACCTCTAGATCTTGAGCATTGGAATCAGAATGGAATATCTTATCCTCTCGTTTTGCTCAGACATCCCCATCTCTCACTGAATCACCCTCACTTTTTGGGTAGCGATGGAGATGATAACGATGAACATATCTTGCATTCAAGTATGGCTCTTTCAACAGTCGAAATTCAGCAAGAAACTCAAACACCGACAACTCCAGTAGAGCATAAGAATTACTATGCAGCATCTTATCCGGTAGAGGGACAATCTCATGATAGAGATATATTCAATGAGGTCGATGTATTGGCTATGGCTAGGGATTTTGTTAGTAAAATACTGGAGCAAAGAAGGTCTTCAAATCAAGAGCAAAGTAGTTAGAAATAACGATAGATTATGCTGACACTAACTTGAATACAAATTGATTTACCTACAAACAATTATATCTTCCACTAACTAATACAATAGCTCGCTATGCTCAAAACTGGTGTCTCTTATAGAACAGATAAGTATATAATATATTATACAGCCCCATTTCTTCCCACATGAATGCATGTATGTACTCATAACCACGAACAATTATAACAAAGCAATAAGAGGAGGAATAACACAGACTCCAACAGCACCGGTCACAGCTGTACCCACCATGACACCGTGCTTTGCGTTCTGCCACATTTTAAACCTCTTGACTTTCTTGGCATTATTCTTAAACACCTTTGACATACCATTGAGCTCTTCTGCTTCTTCTTCAAGGTCTTCAATTCTTTGTCCTCTTTCTAATTGAGATTCGATATTACTTGCCATTATTTGCTTAGTCTCCTCAACATGCGACTTTAGCATACTCATCTTTCCATCTCGAACTGCACTTTCCATTTGTTGCTGTAGAGTTGGTGCAAAGGATGGCTGTGCCGACAATACTCCTCCTTCTTTCCACCACGGCATAGCTCGTAGAGGTTCACTGACATATACGATTTTGGTAAGGAAAGCCTTCACATAATCCTCTGTAATTTCTTTTGTATTATAAACACAACAGAATGTCCATATTATTATATGGTCAGGCTTTTGGGCTGGTAGAGTCTTTCCTGAATTATTCAACAGTACATCCTCTTCTGCCTCAACCTCGTGCAAATGAAGCTTGATACCTCGATAGGGCTTATGTTTGAGTGATCTAGTAACCTCCCATCCACAGGTTGGTTTCATCTTTGTTATCTTTTGAGCAGTTGCAATAACGTTTCCCTTGCCGTCATCTCCTCCGCATTCTGCCAAGATAATACCATCTCGTGCCACGCATGACCATGCAATTGACATAATAATAGTAATTCTAATACCAATAGTATTTTTTTACAGTGTTCTGATATAGTACTTAATCGAATATTGATTTTACTTCTGATATATTTCTTTTTTTTTTTGTAGAATTGTGTCGTATTGTTTTCTTGGTATCAAGCTCTGTGGATTATTTCAGCGGTACTGACACTATTTATAGGGCCTTTGCCTACTCTTTCTGCCGCTTTACTTAACCTCTGCCTTTATTACTGTATCATATCAAGCAAACAATTGCAATACAACAAAGCAAATGCAAACACCAAGCAAAAAGGAAAAATTTCAATGCGGTATCCTAAAAAGGATACCCATTATTTTTCCTTTTGAATGGCCTAGAGCAGAGCTCTCACGATCAGGTAACGGTATCCTGGGGTATCCTGTCCAAATAGGCTTTTTAGTAAGTGTCCAAGTGATCGGATACATTTCGTATATATATGGGTACTTAGAAGTGGTATCCTCCTCAGAATCGATCACCTCATACCATGTTTAGGTCGTCATTTAGCCACCATATCGATAGGATATGACAAGTATTGCAATGGAAATACCTTCTAATATATCTACCATATTGCGTGGTATCATATCTGCTTCATTGCGTATCAGAAACGGCAGTTATAGTAGCTAA
>Ga0075439_12275_pt1 | contig 15439 bp, 14 predicted proteins | sample MintriSingleCell_FD_74264 | JGI IMG/M metagenome (GOLD analysis project Ga0075439, IMG submission 74264) | Marine eukaryotic communities from Monterey Bay, USA to study complex ecological interactions - Minidiscus trioculatus JGI Plate_4_G5... | ecosystem: Environmental > Aquatic > Marine >... | reverse complement strand
TAGCAAGCCTACATCTCTGAGGTACCACTTGATGGCCAAACATTGCCTGAAAGTTAGCTGAAATCGAAAAATCTGAGGCATGAAACCTGCCAACAAGTGGCTGTGAAAGTATGATGGAGGGCCCTCAATCATGCTAGGAGTGTTCATCACCCTGTTAAGCACATATACAATGCCAATCAAGCACTGTAGACAAGCAAGGGAGCATCTCGGATGAGATCCAATATATTCCACTTGTAAGCATTTCTGATGCTTCGCAAAAGACATATGAAATCTTTTCCATCACAAAAACAGATGACCATGATGACAGATGATGACCCTCCTACCTCATTCAATAGGCACCTTCTAAACTAATAGTATTGCAATCTAATAGTAATCGAATAGAGTAAGTATCACACGGACGGCGATACGTCCGAGATTAATAATCATCAGGCAGGCGGATTTGCAACAACAAGCAAAACACTCACATCATCCACCATCTCACCTTAGTGAGTTGTTGAGACACATCGAGACATCAAAAGAGATCAAAGAGAGAGTGAGTTGACAACAACTATTAGCCATACAATATGTACAGTTTGTGATGGGCCTGTTATTATTATTTTGATGGTGTGTATTGTTTCGTTGTTGAGTATTGCCGCCCCCTATCAGTTTGTTGCATTGCAAAACATGGGCTGTTGCTATGGGCTGATACATCAACTCTGTTTGATATACCTACTTGTTGCAAAGAGAGATGTGTGGCAATACAATGATGATGTGTATACCGCGTCTCTATATTATTGTTAGTCGGCCAGTTCGGTTGGCAATGTATATGTGTTTAAAAGAGTGATGAACGCCCCCAGCATGATTGTAGGGCCCTCCATCATACTTTTACCAAGAGGCCAACTTCTTACATTTGATTTCATCCCATGCCGAAAAGTGAGACAAGGTAACTAAATGTAACAGGAACACAACTGAGAAGTACTGGGCAAGTTGGTTATGTTTTAAGGGACGTTGTAAACATCACGATGATTCGTTCCATTTGGACTAATAGTACTTGTATTTGTAATCATAATCCACCGAAACAGCTTTATCTCTCTGATCACTTTTAATCTCGTCTAGATATGCTTGATCAGCCTCCAATGCCTTATCATAATCATCTTTTGTTGCATGTCCATCCAAGTAGAGCCATCCAACAGCTTGTAAAGGGTCGTCCTTTGAATCATACCTAACCCTAAACCAGAAAGGAAAATCCTTGCCTCCACCTCTAATTGCAATCATGTAATGTTTGATAGCTCTATCCATACTACCTCCTCTCTCCTCCATATTTCCAAGGACGAATCTTGCCATTACACTCCCTTTTATTGCTGCTAGCTCATAGTATTGCTTAGCTTTCTTCTTGTCCACTTCCAAACTTCTACCATTATCATAGGCACATCCAATATTGTAATAAGATTCGGCATGGCCAAGTTCTCCTGCCTTATACCATAATTCTAATGCCTTATCATGATCTTGTACGAAACCATGCACACCTTGAGCATAATTGCATCCTAGATTGTACATTGCAATGGCATCGCCAGCCTCCACTCGTTTCTCGAGCCTTTTAGTAGTCTCCTCGTCTGATGCGGGAAATGGAGTGCTGCAAAATGGGCATACACTATCCCTTTTTGCATGGTTATGAATACATCCACCACAAATAACTTTACCGCAGCATGATTTGTATCTATAACCCGACTCAAGTGTTGGGATTCGTAGGAAACAAATGGGACAATCTCCGTGTTCAGGAGGTGGTTGCTCGAATAGTGCAAGATTTTAGGGTGGCGGTTGTTTGAGTTTGAGTAGAGCTTCCTCATCGTATTGCTTAAGGAGGGCCTGCTTAGCACGTTTCTTAAGCTTCTTCTTTTCACGCTTCTTCTGAGACTTTGAAAGCGTAGGCGACTCAACTGAAACTGCTTCTTCTTTATTGTCATCTACCTGTCCAGCTTTGTCACTAGTATCATTGGTAGAGTCATTATTGTCATTGATAATGGAGGCATTGATTGTATCTTCTTTGCTTTCTGGTGGGCATAAGAGCCAAGAGGCTTCATAGTAAACAAACTTCATTTCCTTTTTCGCAAAACTGCAGACATCGTTGAAGTCTATTAAGACAACTTTATATCCCATTAGCATTAGCAAATTAATCCGTACTCTGTTTGATGTAGGTAATTGGAGGAAACGCCCAAAGTCTTGTACATCCCACTGATGCTCAATTGTAAATACTCTGATGGATGAATCATTGTCATGGAGTTTATAAGCTTGAACATTTTTAAGGGTGGTATCTTGTGAATCTCCTTGTCTTGACTTCGATAGAAATCGGCTGTCTGGTTCCACATCCAACTCCTCATTTGCTCTAGTTCTCTTTTGGTAGTAATAGCATCATGGAATTCGAGAGGTAGCTTGCATGTACTTAATATAATTGCCCGAGATATACGTATGACATCTTTTGATGAATCACAGCGACCACACATATACCCCGCGGGTACATCAGAGCAACACCCACTCTCAACCGTCTTTAAGAGGCTGTTGAGCAATTCAACGATTCGTTTTCCTGCTTTTGCTATATGTTCTGTCAATACCTCACCCAAAATAAACATACTGACATGTTGCCATGGCTCATCCTGCTTTTGTATTACATAGTCGTTGTCATTATTGTTGCCGACCTTTACCACTTTCTTCTCTGTACCCATTGACGAATCTATTTTTGATGTTGGTACTATAGCTGCCGCAGTTCGAGCTTTCGCGTTACTTACTAAGTCGCACGATAGTCTAGAGAATGCATCCTGTACATCTTGATCTATTGCAGTTCTGTCCACATAAAGTTTCAACTTGGTATTGATTGTCAATCCGGTGGCAATTGCAATTAGACCCTCATTATTGATGTTGTTATGTTCGAGGTTAAGTGATTGTAGATTACAAGTAGAAAATTGAAGAAGAGCAGCAAGGTGCTCACATCCCTTATTTCCAATTCGATTATGACTCAAATTAAATTCTTCCAATGAATTATGCCCTTTTACTGCATCAACTATTGGTGAAAGTTGATCACTAGTAATACGACAGTATCTTAGATCAATTACCTTGAGATTTGTGCATCCCTTCATTGCATTGGCAACATTTTGATGCCCCCCGTTATGCCCCAGAGGGGCACGAATACAGAGAGTAGTAAGATTGTTGTTTTCTTGGTAGACCTTTAATGCTTCATTCCCTATTCTATAAATGCCACTATTGAAATGAAGATCTAACTCATTAATCGATGAGTTCCGTTTCAGACCATTTAGGAATACGCTCCAATTATCCCATTCATGTGGTAAGTAATAAAAGCCCTCACTACCATCGCCAACTTTTTAAGGTGAGAATTCTTCCCGATCGCCGCACCAAGTAAAGATAGATTACTTTCCGTAGCTCCATGGAAAGTTGCTCCATTGTCAATAGCTCCATAATCATATGCTTCATAATTACCAATATGTCATTCTGCTGAACTCTTTGCAAAGTCTTTTTACTATTTTTATTCAACTTCATCTTTCAATTATTGCAACTTCCTTACCTACAATATATATTTGTACACATCAATACGTCCCAATTGCTGTTAAATAATGCCGCTTGGTGCTAAGGATGATATATGTATATTTATGTATATCTACCTCTTTTTAAGTAGGATATGACTGTGTTGTATTGATTGTGCAAGTTAGCGTCCTTATGATACTCTCCCCCCCTCTTCTCCCCCCCCCAAACTAATTAATAATTTGTTGATATATGTATATTGTTGGGGTTGCTCCAATAAATCTATACTACATATTGTAGATGCAACACTACAAGGAAATGGTGTATTATAACTACCGGTCTATACAGTACCATATATATTAAATCTCTCATAGAGTAATGATAATGTGTCAACTCTCGTTTCGATTTGACTCAAACTAAGAACCCTGTTCAATAATTATTTTTGACTCAAACTGCGAACTCGGTTCACTAATTTGTTGGGTAGATAACCGAAACCCTAACTCCCAGTCTTAACATGCTTCAATGCTAATATTTGCTGTCATAAGCGGAGTCTAATCTAAACTCAGTTAACGAACTTTTGAATGGTGGTATCACCAAAAAAAACTTATTATATAGGGATGGGAGATGAAATTATAATTCGATTACTAAAGCATCTCTACACTAACAATACATATACCCAGTATATCAGTTTTTAACGCTCTTTCGAATGAAAGTACTTTGGTAACCATATCAGTTATATTCAGGGACTTATGGTAGGATACGCTTAGCGGTATCCTTATCTACAAAAATTCATCATTATCGAGTGAAATTCATTTATCATTTGGTATTGCAATACTTGTCTAGAACTTCTGAAAATATAGTGTTGAGATCACTTTTCAACGCTCTTTCGATTGGTGATAGTTTCGTAAAGCTTAGTCTTCGTTATCCGATGACGGCAGAGGTTTAAAGTCACATATTGAAAATCAAAAGATATTATAAACAGTTATATCAATAGATTGGACAATACTTAGTTATACGGGGGGATATACAATTGAACAGAAGCTATACGGAATATATATAAATTACCTGCCGTCATCATATCATTGCAATACTACACACCAGACCCGCTGCTTTGCACTATATAGCTCCTACATACGACTTCACAATATGAAATACGGATATACAATCATCTATGTTGAAAATGTCAAAGAAACAATAACATTCTATCAAAAAGCATTTGGATGTCAACAAAAGTTTATAACACCTGAGAATGATTACGGAGAGTTAGTATCAGGTGAAACAACGATTGCATTTGCCTCATTAGCATTGGGTAATACTAATTTAAGGAATGGATATATACCGTCGAGTTATTCCCAAAAGAGTGATGATGAAAGTAAACCCTTTGGTGCTGAAATGGCATTTGTTACAGAAGATATAGGGTGCAACTGAGTATGAACCGATAGTTGAAAAGCCATGGGGACAAAAAGTTGGTTATTTGAGAGATAATAATGGTGAAACGATATGTACACCGATTAAGAAGAAATGACGTAGCAGATTCTATTGTGACGTATATCAACTATACACAAGGTAATAATCAAATGTAGCAGTAGTATTCCTAAGCGAGTGGGGAGTGAAGGGAGATAGAAGTAGGTAGTAGCAAAACGTTAGATGCCATTGTTCGATTATTCGTCATCCTCTACTCTTGACTCTTCTTCCTAGTGGTAACCCGGAAGGAGAAGAATACCGCTTTAACCCTGACAATCCGGTGACATCCAATCTAATGCAATGTGTACATCATAGTATACATACTATATTCTTGACAACCTCAATTCTCTCTAATGCACATAAGATATGATATTTCTGCCGTTTCATATTCATTTCTTCTGATAATCACAACCCTGTCTCATCTCGGTACTAGCTTCTATTCAATAATACTTGTAATGGTCATAAGCCGCCGCAGCTTTATCCCTCTGATCACTCTTAATCTCATCTAAATATATTTGGTAAGATTGTAATGCTTTTGTATAGTCATCTTTTGTTGCATGTCCATATGAGTAGATATCTTTAATGTGGTTCAAAGAGCCACTATGCCCACCCCTTACAGCAATCATCCAATGCTTTAATGCCCTACCCATTTTGCCTGCATTCGCCTCCTCGACGCCAAGATTGTGCCTTGCATATACATTCCCTCCCATGGCTGCTAGCTCATAGTAATGTGCCGCCTTCTTTTCATCTAGTTCCGCGCCATTGCCAGTATCATAAATGCATGCAATGTTATAATATGATGTAACGTGGCCAAGTTCTGCTGCCTTATGCCATAATTCTAATGTCTTTGTATGAGATTGTGGAAAACCCTCAGCACCTTTAAAATAGTAGCTTCCTACAAGATGAACTGCATTAGCATCCCCGGCATTCATTCGTTTCTTTGTCCTTTCTATTTCCTCCTCATCTGTATAAGGTGTTGGAACTCTGCAAAAAGAACACTTTTGATTATCAACTTCATTGCCTTGGTCATCATACAGAGGTGCATAGCTGCAGCCGCTACAAATTACTTTCCCACAACAAGACTTGTATCTTCTTCCTGTTACAAGACATGACATACGTAGAAAACAGATTGGACAATCTTCCTCTGGCGGTGGTTGTTTGAAGAGTCTTTCATCATACAACTCAGCAGCACGCTTCTTACACTCCTTCTTATGCTGTGGTCGATGGGCAATTTGACAATCTCTACTGCAATATTTGACCATCTGACATGCTGTACATGATTTTAGACTACCACTGCTATCCTCTCCCTTACCACAATTGCCGCATACATCAGGAACATCATCATCATTGTTATTATCGTCAATGCTCATATTGTCTTGATTGATTTGTAGCTAGAGTTGCTAAGTTGATGTGTAGTAGTTTATGTCTCTTGAAGTTGATGGGTATGTGGTATCTTACTTTCTCGGTGGCTAATGATACTATATCTTTAGCTAATCGATTGGTAAACAATGTGTAAGTGATCTGATAATACTATTGACTATTGTTGTATAGTTTTGTTGGTTAATAATAGATACGATGATAAGTTCGAGATATAGTCCGGTCATAGACCTTAGAGAAAAGTGTCCTAAGCCTAACTTATTGTAAAATCTTTCGTGATCAATATGTCTTGAGAGCACCACTATTCAAAAGAGCATTAAGCTATATTACTGGCTTACCATTCCATTAGTATATGAAATCGATTATTGTGAGAGCAATCGATATGGCAATAGCCTCTCCTTACTTTTGTAGTGATTCAGGTGAGCTGACAAATATCTTCGTTTGCTCGCTATATTTTCAATTATCCCAAAAGATTCTTTTTGCAACAAGGAGGCTCTTCTTTTATGACATGGGGTTCTCCTCTATCATTGAAGCAAGTAAGGGTATATTACTGCAGAAGAAGAGGGGAGGGCTACATATAGTGTGTTGTACACACAGCGGCGGAGATAGATCACAGTAACACTACATTCATTGTCTGAGCAAAGATACCACAACAAACAAAAGGTATAATAAAAGATATTTTTTCGACACGACGACATACTTGACAATAATACAGAACAAAGATGGGAAATGTTGCAATAGCCTTTGTAGAGAGTACAATCTCCTTCTCCGACTATGTTGCAATTAAACGTCAAAAACGTATAGAGCATAAACGTATTCGACAACTCATACCGCGATACCTCGCCCGTCTTAATAATTCCGATGTATCAATAACTACATTAAATTTGAACAGATTGGGTGTTGATATACAGGTAAGTACACATGTGTATCGTTTATTACATGTCGTGTGAATTCGAGTATTCAAGATCGATACTTGGTTTGCCTTTATTGATCGTTTCTTCAGCTTATGTGTACTAAATAAGTTATTATAATCATCTCCTCTTTCTTCTACTTCCTTCTACTTTGGGAATGCAAACTTCCCCCCAGATATTACGTCTATTAAGCTCTCCATTACTTAGTGGTACTACACGTGTTCAAAGTTTATACTTGGAGGGGAATAGGATTGATGTTGAGGGTGCCACTTGCATTGCACGGATCTTAAGTAGAGATACAAATTTGGTAGATGTTAGTTTGTCTCATAATCCTGGTAAGTATCTTTTGAGGGGAGAGCTTTATGTGTATACGCTATACTGAGCATCATTGATATGTATACTACTCCTTTTCTTCTAATATCTTCTTCGCATCTTGTATTGCAACTATTTGATATGATACACTCGCTGTTTGATATGCACTCTCGATATCTCTCATCTCTCAACTTACATCAACAGGTAAGTTTTCTGGGGGGGGGGGAGATCTTTGTGTATACGCTATGTCTGTTTGTTGTTGCAATGAGTATCGCATCGTCTCATCTTATATTGCAATTATTTGATATTCTCACTCGTTGTCCAATCCAATAAAAACAGTTGAAAGTGTGGGGATAATATCAATAGCATCAGCATTAGAACAAAATCAATCACTACAAAGATTAGATTTAAGTTATTGTGATATCGATGATGACGGTATTCAAAAGTTGGCAACATCCTTAAAACATTCCAATACGACATTGCAAAATCTAAACATTGAAGGTAATTACATTTCCAGTTCAGGCATATATGCTTTATTAAAATGTGTCTATGATACCTCAAGTATGACAAGTTTATGGGAGAGTAATCATACATTGTGTACTTTTTATAGTCAACAACGATTGATATATAATAAGAGTTTTCCGGATACTATTGCTAATAAATGGTTGATACATCAGATTGTGGAGGTGTTGCATGCCAATCGTCGATATGCTGTGCCTACTAGTACACGCTTTGGATACTCTCCTACTACTACTACCGTTTCCAAGTCTACTACAAAAGAAGATACAGAAAAAACAAGAAAGAAGGTAGCAGCACACAAGATATTACGACATTATGTTAAGGCAGGGAGTAGTAACACACATACATCAAATTGTGAATATTGGGAAACGGTCGAGGGGTTGGAGGAGAAGCTCATTCCAAATGTATTAGGATGGCTCGTACGATATGGTGATATGAATGTCATTTATGGTGTCGTACGTGATATACCATGGTTGTTGGAACCAAATGGTGACGGTAGTAAGAAGGATGGCGTGCTTATAACAGGCGAAGGAGTTTAGGAAGGGGGTATGCTAGTAGGAGAAGAAGAAAGTGAATGTTTATTATTGTTAGATATCCAGTGGGATATATCGAGTGGACTTTGTTGTTGATTTGTGGACCTTGTATTAGGATATGAATGAGAAATTACAGTATATTATTAAATGCTCTAGATATTGGATTAGTGCTATGATTTTGATTCAAGAGTGTGGAATATCAGAGAGTAATCGTTCATCATTACTATGAATTATATGTATACCCCTGCCCCCACTACCCCTCCTCCGTTTCTTTCAACCTATCCCTTCCAACATCTCAAGTATCTACCACCACAACTCAAGGTACCTTTATCAAACCTCAAGTGTCCTAGCCACAGGTACAAGACAGAACCAAGGTACCTTTCATCAGATTCACCCTACCCCATTCTCACTATCCAATATCACTAGCCTTCCATTTGTTCAATTCGTCGCTTCAACTTCTTGTTACTCCTCTGCAGCTTGTTGACCTTGTTTATAAGTAATGGGGCAATAATCTGTGCACATCCTGGACAGCTTGAATCGCCTCTTCTCTCCACTCGCTTTACACGGCAGTCAAGGCATCTGGATATGCCACCTCTTTCACCATCACCGCAACCGCCACCCTCTAATCCTCCACATTCAAAATCACACATCTCGATCCCTTCTTTATGCTCATCGTCACATGCTTCACAGCTGACTTTACTGCAACTTTCGCACTTCAACGAGCAATGTGAACAAAATCCCGTCTCACAATGGTCACAGTATGAAAGACTACAAGATAAGCAGAATATAGATTCGCACTTTTCACTAGATACAATGTTATGTTAGAGAAACAGTAAGAGAGTGAACTCATGAGACATACATTCAAATTGACTCACCAATAACTACCACATCCTTCACATGTTTCTTGTTCACACTGACCACATTGCAATACTCCGATGCAACCCATAACATACCTTTCACCACATTCATCACATGGAAAGTCATCACGATAATCCTCATGAATACGAATCATTAGAGCGTCATTAAACCTCTCCAAGAATGAAGACAAAACATCACTCCAATCTTTTCGCCATTGAAAAGGAAAACTGACATAGGATAAAGAATTATCCTCTCTATCAAGGATGCTGCTCAAAATAGAAACCACTTCTTCTTCCGATAAAGTATCACCAGCATTCCCACGGTTCAAATAAATCCTTTCCAGTACCCTAGATCCACGTAAGGGGGATAAACCGGCACCCGTAATATCAACGCAACGGGTCAATTTCAATGTTTTGATGTTGTTTACCCCGTCAATTCCTATCAATACCCGACGAATATCATCATCGGTCAAATTACGTCCCATCACATCCTGTACATCCTTAAAATCGAAAATCTCCCAATTCTTACCTGCTGCTGCTGCAATTGCCTTGACAGTAGCAGATTGAAAGGACAATGGCGATTGTTCCATAGCAACTAGAAGAGATAAACAAGATGCATTTGGTACAAAGGATAGCACCCTTACTACCAGTACCATTGGAAGATTGACCAAATTTTGACGTGTTCCGTTGTCCATTGTTTATATTTGTTTGTTGTATAGGTATTCCTGGTCTTTCAATTATCATAAAAATAAAAGTGCACAAGATGTGTACCTTTTTGAAATCTCTTGATACTCAATAATATCTACGGAATAACCTCGACTGCCGCTGTTCGAAAGAGCGTTAAAAACTGATGTAAACAGTATACTTTTAATACACCAACGTAATTATTGTGGTATTAATAGTTATCTCAACCAGCCACCGCTATTTTGCTAAAAGTCATCTTGAATTAATGATGGATTTAGGATACCAAAGGATACCATCTCTCTTAATACACTCTCATAAACTCATAAAATTAAATGATTTATGATGTAATGGAGTTGTTAGTGGAGTATGCAATAACTCTCACAATAATCAATTTGGTACACTAATAATATAGAAATAGGATAAGTTTTTAGTGTTCTTTCGAATAGTGGTGCCGCTAAGGCTGTGGTATCAATATTGACTGAGTAGCAAGGAATTTACAAAAAGGTACACATCTTGTGTTACAAGTGTCTATACATATCTATCAATATACACGCTTGAAATACCTTCTCTCCTATTTATTGCCTCATATTAGATAATGAGTACATTAAATGTTAATGATTCTAATATATCAGCAGCGGCGGCACTCAAAGAGCTCGAGGAGCTATGTACCTCCGATAAACTTTCCATTGATGAATTGCAAAATATGTTAAACAAATACAAATCTTTGATCATTAATAATGCCGATCAACACCACAGCAGTGTATTGTTTCATCAGGCATGTATGAATAAGAATGTAACATTGGATATAATTCAAGAACTTCTAATCTACTTTCCGAATGCAGTGGAGACGTTGGGTGCATATTGTTCTCCGGGAGTAGTCAATCTTAGTCAATGATGAGGAGAGTATGGCATATCCTTTACATTTTTGTACATATAACGAGCACTGCCCAAGTGAGGTTATTCAACTATTGATTGAGAAATATCCAGCAGCACTTACAGAGACATGTTTTATCAACAATGGAGTGGAGTTTGGTGACATAGATGAAGAAGATTGCATGAAGGGGTTACCACTACATTACTACCTGTCACGAAAAAATATCGATATAAATACGGTACAGATGATGGTGAATGCATTTCCACAAGCGTTACAGAATACTGATAATGGTATGGCCTATTCACCACTTCATATAGCTATTTCGAACCCAAATATCAGAGTCCATGAGCACATCCCTTACTTATTGACTAGAACAGAATCTTCAGTCGTTCGACATGTTGACAGATGGGGAATGACGATTCTCCACATTGCATGCAGCAACAGAGGAGTAGGATTGGAAGTGGTGGAGAGTTTATACAATATGTGGCCAGAGTTAATCATTACAAGGGACGAATTCGAAGATATTCCTCTTCATTCATTGTGCCGTAATGAAAAGCTAGATGAAATTGCTTCTTTGGAAATTCTACGCTTCATGCTCAATATGGACCCTGATTTGCCGAGGTATGTTTCTGATGGACATCTTCCTATTCATCATGCAATTACAACCAAACCAACAAGCTTTTGTAAGGAACTGATTGATGCATGCCCAGACACGTTGAGAGCAGAGGCATGCAGCACTCGTCTTCCACTGCATTCGGCATGTGAATACGGAGATCGGTTTGATACCGTAGATACAATTCGTCATATGTTGGAATTATACCCCGAAAGTATTCAAGCTAGAATCTGGCAAAGTAGTCAAGGAATTATCTTCAATGGTGACGGTTACCTGCCCATTCATTGCGCTGCCGCGAGGGGGAGAAAAGAGACAATCGAGTTTTTACTTTCATTGGATCCAGATGCTGCATCAAAGAAGGTTCTATACTACCAACAACACCCCGGTATGAGCTCCAATGCAAAAGATAGTGAATGGGCACTTCCTCTTCATATTGCACTTCTCGAACGTGGAAGTTTGGAATCAATTCAAGCTCTGTATGATGATTACCCGGAAGCATTGTTTGTCCAAACAAGGCAAGAATATACCCCATTGGACATGTTGACGAAACGTCATCGTACTCGTACGACAAATGATGCAGTTATTGACAAGCTCTTACGATCTCAACTTGTGTATGCTCAAATTGCAAAAGATGTAGAAGCACTATCTACAATTGATGAGAATGGGTGGTTACCACTTCATCAAGCCCTAAAGGGTGACGCTTCTCTTGGTTCTATCAAGCTGTTAGTGAAGGGTAATCCTTCAGCTTTTGTGATCGATAACAAGGGTGCTTCTCCCCTGCACATTGCCTGTGAGTTTAGCTCGTTAAGTGTCGTTGAGTACTTGATGGATCTATATGAACAAGGGAGCGATACAAAAACTAAGATGATGCTAGGCTGTGCAAATTGTGGAAAGGGTGAAGAGGGAGCTAATAGTCTCAAGGTATGTACGGCATGTAAGATGGTGAAGTACTGCAATGTGGCATGTCAGAAAGCCCATCGTTCACAGCATAAGAAGGATTGCAAGAAGCGTGCCACCGAGCTCCAAGTTGAATCACTGTTTAATCTACCTTCACCAAAAGAAAAGTTCGCTGTGTATAAACATTGCGATACAAACAAGAATTCTATACTGCACTATGCATGTCGTGGGGGTAATTTGGATGTTGTTCAGTATCTATTGGAGAGACATGTCTCATTAGTGTCTTCGGCTTCTGTGAATGTCAACAACGAGCTACCTTTCCATTTGTTATGTCAGGATGGCGGGGAAGATAAAGTTGACAAAGATATCCTAAAACATATTGAAACAATCTGGCTAATGCTGTTGGTAAACCCAGAAGTAGTGGCAGCTTAGAAGTCGATAGGATCGTTTTTTTTATTTGTCTAAACATAACATACACAGTCAATAACGGTTGATTTGTAATGGTGCTATGTTTTATCTACAGGGTGGACTTTATTTCAGAATCATGCACTTCGAACTTTCAATCCCAGCGATACAAGGACAAAGTGGGGTATAGTGATTAGTTTATTCGTGTGGGCTTTGTTGTTGATTTGTGGACCTTGTATTTGTGAATGAGAAATAATAGTATTGTATTAAATGTTCTGAATTGGATTAGTGTATTTATTTAGATTCAGAGAGTGTGGATATCAGAGAGCAACAATCGTTTATCATTATGAATTATAAAGTATATCCCGCTGCCCCTAATACTAATCCCACCCTCTCAAATTTCAACCTTCACTACTATTACCCTTCCAACATCTCAAGATCCCTCCCCTACACGGCACCACCACAAACTCATCCCTACCCTATTCTCACTATCCCAACCAACCTAGCCTTCCATTTGTTCAATTCGTCGCGTCAACCTTTGTTTTTTTCTTTGCTCATTATTGAGCTTCCTTGCTAGTAATGGGGCAATAATCTGTGCACAGCCAGGACAACCGCCAAACCCATTTTCTTCCACGTGCCTTGTACGACAGTCAAAGCAGCGGGATACGCCACATGCATCATAATCACCACAACCACCACCCCCTAATCCTTTACATTCGAAACTACACGTCTCAATCTCTTCTTCATGCTCACTCACAGTTGACTTTGTCACAGTCATCGCACTTCACCAAGCAATGTGAACAATCTACCCAATGTATTTGTACGAGTCGTGAACTGCCGCCGCTTTGTCCCTTTGAGCACTCTTAACTTCATTTAAATATGCTTGATAAGATCTTAATGCTTCCGTAAAGTCATCTTTTGTTGCATATCCATTTGAATATAGTAGTTTCATGCTCCTTAAAGACTCACTAAATCCACCCTTCACTGCAATCATAAAGTGTTTTATGGCTCGATCCACATTGCCTGCATCCTTTTCCATTTGCCCAAGATTGTGTCTTGCCATTACATCTCCTCTCATAGCTGCAAGCTCCCAGTAATGTTTAGCCTTCTTCTTGTCAATTTCCACATCTTTACCAGACTGATAGAGATAACCAATTTTGCAACAAGCTGTAGCATAGCCAAGTTCTGCTGCCCGATGATATAGCTCTAATGCCTTGTCAATATCTTGTGGAACCCCTTTTCTCCCATCTCTGTAATAATCTCCTATATTATATATTGCAGCGGCATCTCCAGTCTCCATTTGTTTCTTTACCCTTTCAACTAGCTCCTCGTCTGACGCAGGCATTGGAGTTCTACAAAAGGGGCAATTCTCAGCGAGTACATTGCCTTTGTCATCGTAAACAGGTGCATAGACACAACCACTGCATATAACTTTTCCGCAGCACGACATGTATTTCCACCCTGACGTCAATGAAGGTATACGTAAGAAACATATTGGACAATCTCCATGCAATGGTGGTTGCTGTTGTTTAAATAGTGCCTCGTCGTGTAACTCGGCAGCACGCTTTTTACAGGCCCTCTTATGCTGTGGTCGATGGGCAATTTGACATTCTCGATTGCAATATTTAACCAACTTACATGCAGTGCACGCCTTTAAACTATTACCATTCTCTTCACCCTTGCCACAGTTGGCACATACATCAGATACATTATCCTCATTATCATTGCTATCATTATTGTTGTTGTCAGTGATGGTGGAAGCGCTCATATTCCTCACCCTAACCTCTTTCGATTTGTTTGAGTTTTGAAGTTTACTTTGCAAAGAGATGTTTTCTCCCTCGGTCTAACTACTACCAACTAAATCTATTCTATTAGCCTATTAGCTTCTAAATCTTCTATTAATGTATCGGCCAATCGGTGGCGTGAATTAGATGCCCAATATTTGAGATTTGTAAATAATTTTAGGAGGATCGTGTATGGCGTTGTTGTTATAGCTTCATGGACTTTCAGAACTTCGTATCCTATTCTACCAATGTTCTAATTAATGCAATGAAGACGTAACTCGTAAATTGACAGTTTTGTCCGATTTAAGAATGCACATTACCATCCGATATATAAGTTAAGTCCATCAATACCAATAATAAATAATGAATGCTAATGTCCTAAGACGAGAATTCTTACTAATAGTACTAACCGCTACACCAAGTCTAGATGTATATCATTATCCGTAGCTCCTCCAAATACTCCTCCATCTTCGTTGACGTTTAATTCTTTTAGTGTAGGATCATTCTCTTGTACTCTTTGCAATGTCTTAATGCTCCGCTTGTTCATCTTTCAATAATTTAGAGGTGATATCTACATGATGTATGTAGATTGATAGCGGTGCGTATATCTTCTTAAAAATCGAATATCAACTAGTACATGATATACTAATTATAGTATGAAATATGAAAGGATGATGCTCAAGCTGTGTGTATTGATAA
>Ga0075439_11889_pt1 | contig 15441 bp, 13 predicted proteins | sample MintriSingleCell_FD_74264 | JGI IMG/M metagenome (GOLD analysis project Ga0075439, IMG submission 74264) | Marine eukaryotic communities from Monterey Bay, USA to study complex ecological interactions - Minidiscus trioculatus JGI Plate_4_G5... | ecosystem: Environmental > Aquatic > Marine >... | reverse complement strand
ATGCATTTGATAGTGCTGGATACTTTTATGCCACGCCATGGGTATTATACTCAACGATATTACTACAACTTATTAGTTTAGTATGGAGTACATTTAATTATTGGAAATTATCAGCTATAAAAGAAATGTTATTACCCACATTAGTTAAAGAACATGAAGGAAGTGAGGCTATATTATTACCACCACGATATGAAGACAAAGTATTACTAGATAGGTTTAATTCATCACCATCATTCTTTGCATGGGGTGAACAATTCTTTACAGGAGGGGGAAGTAAAGTTAATCCACCAAATAATGATCATGAAAAGTTATATGGTGCAATGGGGTCAGAGTTGCCAAGTATTATGAAAGATTCGATACAATTTCATACCTGGTTATCAGTGGCATTAATTGTTTATAGTACGACACAGATTATCTTTCGTGATGCCACGGCATTGTATCTAAATGCCAATGTCGGCGACCCTGATACGGTAGTACAAGAATTGGTACTTTGGAGTGTATTCGTTGCCTCGTCAATCTTCCAGCTAAGTTTATCGCCAACAACTTTCTTGAACTACTGTTTTGTTACTAGTATAGAAGAGTTTGTTAAGGAAGATGTTGTTAAAAAGAGTATCGTCTTTGAGGATATGGATTTGGATAAACTGTGGAAACGATCTGTACCTACTACTTCGACTGATGAGGAGAAGATTGAAGAGGTGTTAGTCGAAGAGGTATTTGAATTGACTGAAGGGGAAAGAACACTTCTTGATGGGGACGACGATGTTACGGCGGAGGAAGAGGATACGGAAGGCGGTAGTATAGAGGTTGAAGAGGATATAGTTGTTAAGGATGAAGTGGATACAACAAACGGAGGAGGTATCGAGGTAGAGGAGGATATAATCGTTATAGAAGATACGGATAGTAAGGCAGTAGAAGATGGCGCGGTCGAGGAGGATGATGCAGCCGAGGAGAATGTATCTATCAATGATTCGTCGAAAAGGAGCAAGGTAAGATCAAAGTGAGTAGAAGAGTGAAGTGATATAGTTCATATGATGTGCTCACGTGATGTGTTCATATCTGTTCATATGATATGTTCATTATGCCCACGCTAATGAACGTCTCCCACTCCTCTCTTATTATTACAAAGATTGAAGAGGATCCGAGAGAAGATTTGGAACTGAAGGAGGAGGAATTAAGCCCTCCTCAAACTAAGGGTTCTAGTGCCCGATACTTGGAGAACTTATCACAAGATGCCAATACCAATACCAAGGCCACTTCTCCTCAAACCAAAAGAGGGTCTAATCTACGCTCATTAGTCAAAGATCTAAAGCCAACGAGAAAAGGTGGACCTAGAAACAACTACCTTGACTCATTGTAGGTTGTTATTTAGGTAATATAGCTTGCTAGTAGGATAGTATGTGTATATAGAGTAACTTAAGCTTTACTCTATCGTATCCTAATCTATTGTACATACCTTCTATCATATATCCTAATCTATCATATCTTTTCCATATTACACTCGTATTAGCTTGCAAACGTCGTATTCAATCCATCCTGAATACGCTTGTGTCTAAACACAACATTCTCTCTATACACTCCCTTTTGTAAGTCCTTAACAAGATCTATTGGAGATGTATAGTTTTTCGTCACAACTGTATCAGGGCCATACCATATCCCGTGCATATACAAACTGTATCCAGCTTCCATTAGTATTGTAACAATCTTTAATTTTGTCAATTCATCATGTTCCGGTTTAAGCTCCATTGCAATGTATTCTATAATATGACTATTCAATAGTCGTTGTGCCCCCTCTATTACCTGCCTCTCAAACATTTCCACATCAAGTTTAAACACTGGTATAGACGGTTTGTTATCAAACCATCCTTCCGATTCGGCAAACTCATCTAATGTTGTTATATTCATTCTACCAACTGACTCGGCAGTTGCATATGGTTTCTTAAATGTAAATGCACCGGGATTATTCTTAGTGTTTCCTGGGATGTATAGATTGAGAGATTCTGATACATTGCCTACTCCCTTTTGTACGGAGTTACAAAATCATCAGGGGTAAGCCAGCCATTCAGACTCAAACTTTCACAAAACCTTATGGTATTTTGAAGGTTAGGCTCGAATGTATATATTCGAGATGCTCCATGAGCAGCTGCAACGAGTGAGAACCACCCTATATTGCCACCGACATCTAAGAATATAGTTTCTTTGCCCTCCGCCTTCTTCTTTTGATATAGATTTGCAATGATATTCGACAACCTTGTTTCATAGTAGTAATTGTACTCCATTATTGATGCCCGTATACTATCAATCTTTTTATCATGTGTTGCAATATAGAATGATTTGGGCAGTCGTTTTGATAGTGCAATGAATGATTTACGAAATCCATCATGCAAAGAATCGATCTTTTCATCTTTAAAATTTTGCAATAACGTCGTGCACATATGACTACTGCTGCTACTCTCATTGTTTTTTGACGTTGGAGCATCGCTCTGTAATGACGAGTTGTCGAGGAACCTCTCTGACATGCTGAAGTATAGATATGACCCATTGAGTAGCATCCCCACAATGATATAGGCAAGTATGATGGGAGATTTCATTTTTAATATAATCTTGCTGAGATTTTGAGACACAAGATATGTAATAATGGCAGCAACAAGAAGATGATAATAAGAAGTACTATGGGGTTGACCAAACAGAGGATGCCGCTGCGCCCGAAGAGTAGTGTGATCTGCCGTCGTCAATACAAGGCCGCATCATTAGGGCATATCATAATGACGAACGGATAGCGGAGGGAAATGACTTTTTTACTTTTATTTCTGTTTAATCGCCCAAACCCTAACCCAATGAGCACATCTTATGCACTTTTTTGTTTAGTAGTTCTATGTTTAAATGTATGTTCAGTGACAAATGATTTTGTTAGAGAGGTATTAAAAGCGACCTTCCTGCCCTAGCAACGAGAGTTCAACACGGCGGTGTAAAGAACGCTCCCCAATCAGGATATCCCGTTTGATTATTGTCTGGTATGCCTACGATCTGACACTGCTGTTCAGGCGGCCGAGCAATATCTGATATGATGTTCATCCTTCTTCTTGTACTCCCACTACAACGAACAAAATGGCCAGGGTTCCCAGCTTCACAATTAGCTTCCTCACAAGTTGCCGATGTAATAGCATCAGGGTTTACTTCAAAATTTGCCAATTGATTTGTGATTTGGCTCTGTAGAAATATAAATGTACAAAACTTCTTAGTACAGACTATATCCTCCGCCCAACACAATGCACAGTCCGATGTCCAGCCAATGTCATCTTCTAAACATTTCTGAAGATCTTCTATACTACCAAACAGACTCTTCTTTGCACAATCTTGAGCTCTCTCTGCCAAATCGTCTCGTGTGCTATATTGTAATTCCATATCATTCCATGTAGAACAGGCTCCGCACTCTCCACAATGGGCAACCGTGTAATTGGCATCTAACGAGTCCTCTACATTATCGAATTCTTGTATGGTACCACATTTCTCATCAAATGAACAGACCGGGCCTTCATTTTGCTCGTCATATAGAACGTGTTGGACATAAGGTAGCTTGGCCTTTGTGTTTCTTATTTGCACAGTAGCTCCCATCGAAACAACGGCGACATAGACTGCCAAAATATTGATAACAAACGAGACTACCTTGAGCAATATGTAATATACTCTGTAGAAGAATGAATTGCTATAGTAACCTGAATCGTCATCAATCTTATGAGCCTGGCATGGACTGGAAGATGCGCGTCATCAAGATTTATGAAGTGAATGAGAGATGATAGAAACTTGCATTAGTACATGCGAGTTGCAGAGGCAATTAAACAAACCAAATGTAAGTCAAATGAAGTAGTCAAATCACCAAGACTTCATATTGAGCACAAACATTCACATGATAAAACAATACTAACGCAGACTTTCCAGCACATACACGTATGTGTCCAGGTTGAACACAAGAACGAATAAAGAGGCTTGATGGGCAGAATCCGCCACAGACGGTGATACCATTTCATCTCAGGTTGCTCAATCGTTGTAAAAGCATCATATATCTGACGAGGTGAACTACTCCCATCAACATTGGCCACCTTTTTTAGTTTGGCAAGTTCTCTTCTGGCTCTAAAGATGTAACGCTCTGATTCATCCAGAGCGTCGGGACTATCCTGTGCTTGCTCTAATAATGGCTCTTCCCTTGAAAGTGAAGCCGCATCCCCGAGTCCTAACCCCGGCTGATCATGACCTTCTTGTACACAAGTCTCATTAACATCCTCAACAAACAGATGCTCAACTTCTTGCTCACTTCCCTCTTCTAATACATGATATTTATCAAACTTAACTTGCTCATAATACTGAATAATCTGAATCAAGACAAGTACCGCCAGCCAGCCAAAAAATGTTGTTAGCCCGAGAACCCAACGATGATCTGTTAGATTCCAATGCCAAATGTTATCTATGATATCAATTCCCCATACAAATATCAAAGAACTTATTCCACACAATGGTCCACAGTCCACAAGCATATCCAAGAAGAGAGGGAGGTAGGGGGGTTAGTATTTGTTAGTGAAAGTGCAAAACCATATCATATGCACAATTCAACTCGATCCACAGCCACGTGAGTATACATTCACCACTTTGTTTCTCTATCATAACCCAATGCCCAAATCGAAGGGTGGCCTGTGACCATTGTGCACAATAACTTATTCTTACCTAATGATGCACAGAAAAGCACTGGCAAACATTGCAACTCTCCCCAGATGAACGTCATACCTCTGTTTACATTTGTGCAAGACGAATAGATACACTAACCCGAAAGCAATACCAACTGTTAAAGATATGAACAATGCCCATACTTTTAGATTAACATAGAATGGTAATAAGTAACAGATAAAGCTGTTAAAATGCTTCCCTACCCCCAATCGTGCTTTATATTGAAAGTCTGTTGTTATCTGTGATCCTTCATTCTGTAATGTATGTACAGCGGATGGGGCTCTACTCGATGTATCAGTTAAGAATTGTAAATTTGATTTATGATAATAACCAATCCATTGCGGAATCTTTAATCCGCCTACTGCTAAAATGAAGGCAGAAGTAATTGCACTTATTCCCCAAATAATATATACAATGTTGGGATCAGTATCATTCCATGTTAATCCAGCAACAATTGAATATGTTATTGAGTAAAGTATGGCCGCATCTATAATGGCATCTCTGAGTCCTAATCGTATAGCAACTAGACTTGCTACATATCGATGATGAGATATCTTACTATTATTGTTATTAGTGTTATTGTTTGTATTATTACTATCATTATTATTATCTTTGGATGTATGAGCAAGTTGGAGATAATACCGAAAGTCATTCACCTCCAAAGTCTAAACAACAAAGTAAAGTATAACGAAGATATGAGAGAAGTCGACGATGAGGATAACACAATACATATGAGCACTGTCTCTAAATAAACTTACAATTACCAATACCAACCATGCAGTAATAGCAGCTATGGCCGGATCACATATTGCTGATACATCAGTTAATTGTAGCTGTTGTTCTTGATTGCTCGTGGGTGATGTTGATGGTGTAGTATCGTTTCCTAAGGCATTTACTGACGGTATGATATAGACCAAAAGCACACTAAGAAGAAGATGATGCATTGAATTGCGTATACGAGGAAAGTAGCGCTTCGAATGGATGTATTAGGTATTAGAAGAGAAGAGATTATGGTAGTAGCAAACACGAGGAGATACTAGTATTGTATCACAAAGGAAAAAAGGATACCACTATCTTTTTTTTTCTGTATGAAAAATGACATAAGATATGATCATGGTGAATACCGACCTCCTACGGCCAATAAACCAACCTTCAATACACTTCAACCCACTTAATCGATACTATACAACCCATTTGAACTACTGATCTGAAGGATTGGACCAAATCGCTCAAGAGATGAAGATAATACACTTTTACGAGCACGACAAACGTCCATTGTCATTTTTTTGCATCGAATAACACACCTCAACAATATCTTCTCGACGATTAAGAAGAGGCTTGATACTACAATATAATAAACTATGGCAATTACAAATGATGATCCAGAGATTGTGGTAGGTGATATCGGGGGTGACGATGGAGCTCCGAGTGCACCAACACAAGCGTCCGTCATAGTAGGAGAACAACAAACCACCCTCCCCCTTGCATCTGCAGTAATTGCAACACCCATCAATACTATAGCCACTACAGCAGCAACAACAGAACTGTTACCAAATCAAGAAACAATACAATTAGCAAGTGGTAATGGTACTATTCATCGTTCTACCAATCCTGATGGATCATTAGCAGTAAAAGTCATCACAACTACACGACAACAACAGACAGGATATATTGAAATAACAACCGAATATTTTCACATACCATCGAACATGGCAAACACTGTTCTACTGACATTGGCAGCAGGAGTTCCACCATCTAGTTTATATCGTACTAATATGAATACACGTACTGAAACTATAAGTACACCGATTAATGCCACGGCAATAGCACCACCGACAACGCCTGCCACAACAACAACAACTACTCAAGCATCTCCAAACAATTATCCAACAGCAACAACTACTCGTCCAAATCCAAACTCTGATTGGAATACTTCTGTTGAAGAACAACGAAAACAAACTAAAGCCTTATGTACAGCCGCCGCTGTAATTGGAGCAATCGCACTTGCCATCGTTATAGCTGTTACTCAAAATAACGATCATCATTCATCACCCACCCCCTCCTGGTCGAGTAATAATGATGATTACTACCCATCTCCTTATACACCCTCATATCCGTCGTTTCCATCTCCATTGTATCCAACTCGCAATGAACCGTGCAAACCACACGTTCCTTCGAAAATGGCACCAATTCTCGGTAAGTATTAGATAAGTTATGTGTATATGTTTTCCACAGTGTAATAATATATAGATATCTGACTCCTTTTATATTTGAATAGGATGTAAAGCCATGCCAGCAACAGAACCATGCAAAGATGGGGAGGATCCTTATTGGAATTGTATACCATTAGATCCAACAATGTCACCTCAACCCCAATCTCGAATAGTCCAACATATAATCCAACAGTATCACATCAACCAACCATATCAAGTCGGCCTACTATAAATTGGTCAAACTTCTTCCCTCCAACTGATGATAGAATGAAGATTCATTCTCCTACTATTGATAACTCAGATCTTTCGAAGAAGGAGAAGGAGAAAGAAAGAAAGAAAGGAGATAGAATAGAGTAATAGGATGGTTGCAATGTAAGATGGTAGCAAAGAGACTAGTAAGCCTAGAAGTTTGAGATAGATGAAATAGAGTAATCTAACACATACTGCTTGATACTACCTTGAGGCGTAAATTAGTTTAGTTTTCAACAATCATAGCTGTCCTGCACCTCTTCGTTCTCACCGCACCTTCTCCTCATACCTTATTCAACTCTCCCAAAACTTCTAACTTTCATCCATCTTTGTTTCCTCTCCACTTCCTCCTTCCCCTTTATCATCATCACCACTGTCCTTATTCTCTCCACCTCCTTCCTTATCATCAGAAAGTTTAGGCTTCTTCACACCCTCCTTCTTCTCAACATCCTTTAAAAGACAATTCAAAAATGCCTCAATAGGATTTCCAGCAGCCATGCTAGACATACCATCAGCCGGATCAAGTTGGAAGTTTGCAATAATACTATTAAAACTACCAGCATCATCAGCCAAGGCGGAAGTTAAACGTTGTAATGATTGTGCTACTTGAGGTGAACGAATATTCTCACGTAACATTGCCTCAGTCTGTTGTCCCTCGGGAAGTAACTTTGTTAATCGTTCGACTACATCCTTATCATCAAGTATACCCGATTCATCAATAATATCAGCTGATGCTAATTCCGATAGTGGAGGTCCAGCAGACGCGGCAGCAGCAGCAGCACCGGGAGGAGAGGCCGTTGCCAATCCAGCCATGGCACCCTGAAGATCTGACAATGTCAACCCTCCAGCCGCGGGTGCTGATGAGGCAAGACCGGCAGTATCAGAACGTCCTGCGTCAGTTTCACCCGAGGGTACACCACTACCATTCTGAGGCATACCCAATGATTCGAGGATGTTTCCCAATGCATCAATCTGCTAGTGTTTTGGTAGGTAATTGGGATTATAATATGTGAGAACTTATACAAATATAGACACATCTTATGCACTTAAATAACAACAGCATACTCAATAATAACATATATACTACTGACCTGACCAGCACCAGCAGTTGGCACAGAATTAGCTCCAGGCACCGTACCCATACTTGCACCCTCGGCACCACCACTACCTAATGCACCTTGCATAATACGTAATAATTCAGCATTATCCATACCATCTGCACCTGCAGGTTGTGCTGCCGCAGCACCATCAGATGTAGAGGTACCCGCCTCTGTGGCAGCTGATGCAACATCCGATAAGTATAGATTAACTTTCACACAAAGTTCTTCGTCTGGTTCGGCATTCTTATCTTGCATCCTTTTATTGTTAATTGATTGTTGGTTGTTGATTTGGTGTTGGTAGGTAGAAAAAGATTAAAAGTGAGCATATGATATGTTCATAAACATAAACAATACAAAAACTATCCCATATTTGCACCCTTAAACGAATAACCCAATCCACAAATCATTTAAATACACAACATAAACAAACCAATACAATCAAAACACTTACCAGAAGAAGTGACGTCCCTCGACACTAGTATTATCACCAATTTGTAATAAGTAAACACGATCATCATCTTTACCAGTTAATACACGTTCAAATGTCGCATCGACATTTGGTAATACTTCAATTGTATTTACTACCGTCTATTTTTAATTTGTTATTATGTGTTATTGTGTGTTGGTTTGTTTGATAAGTGTTGTTTGTATATAGAAGAGGTGTAAGTTGAGGGCCAGTTTGTGTAAGTTTCTCACATGATATGCACTACACTAACAATAATACAATACACCACAAAACAAACGTACCTTAGTCCTCCTATCCTTCCACTCCAACTTAACCCTACCACCACCACCTCCATTACCATTAACACCACTAACATAAACAACATGTAACTCGCCACGACGCTTATCAGGTTCAACTAAATATTTACCATTCGATTGGAGTGATGTTGTCATTTTACCTGCCTTGAAGTTTAGGATTGATTTCCTACTCATTATTAGTTGTATTATGTTTTTTGTGAGTATTATATTTAGAATAGAGTTGCAATATTGAGGTATGTTATTAGTATGGTTAGATTAGAATTTCAATAACAGTGTGCACCATCATAATATTATAATTGTAAACAGTAAAAGACATAATAAACTTACTCAGTTGAACCGCTAGTAGTGGCCGCTGCTGGACGAGGATTAGCAGCTCGAGAAGCATTTAGAATTGATAGTAAGTCTTGTGCGTTGCTCATTATTTAGGTGTATGATAGGTATATATTGATGTCCAGCGTACTGTATGTACAACAGCAAAGGTAAAAGTTTTGGATGTGAGAGATGAAAAAAGATGTGTTACAATGGTAACAACATCATGTAAAAGATACCGTTCAGCCTGCAAATATTCAGTGTATATGTAACCAAAGTAACAAAAAGGCACCTCTATTTTGGAAGTGAGCGTTTCACTCACTACTTTAACAAAATCACTACCGACACAGACCGACACATTGACAGCAGCACTATACGTCCGCGTGGTATTAGATATTGTATTGCAAAGAGCACGAGAAGTAGTACCTATATTAATGATATAAATAGCAAAATCGACTTAGCAAACTCGACTTCCATTTGACAACTAACTATAGAGGAGATAACTTCAACACAACTTACATAACAACACCCGTACTACTTAACATTATAAGAACAGAAGTGTCGATTAAGTACATATTGCAATACCACGTCAATAGCACACAGCGATACCGTATATATATAAACAATTGCAATACTATCGTCGGCACAGATATCTTTACTTTTAAAGATAATAGTATACGATATTATCGGCAATACTTAGACCACACTCACACTTTGTACAACTTATATACACATCACATGTCAAATAAGAAAAGGAAAACATCTTCTGCTGAGGAAACAACTGAAGTAGAATTTGAGTATACGGGGATAGAGGAAAAGAGGGAGATACCGAAGGATGTGACAATAGTAAGGTTTCATTCAAGTGTTACAGTTACAGTTACAGAAGTTGGTGATCGTATGTTTAAAGAACGTAGACAATTAAAGGAAGTGATATTAAATGAGGGGCTACAAAAGATTGGAGACTCCTCATTTTCCGATTGCAGTGAATTAAAGCATATAAATCTTCCGTCTACTGTCACTGAGATCAGTGGTAATGCATTTTACAATTGTACCAAATTGAAGAAAGTGGTATTGAATGAGGGTCTTCAAAAGATTGGAAACAGATCATTTCACAGCTGCTATGAATTGGAACATATCAATCTTCCATCAACTGTCACCGAGTTGGGTTGGAGTGCCTTTTGTGGCTGCCACAGTTTGATGACAGTTATCCTCAACAACAAAGCACTACAAACGATTGGAAAATATGCATTTGCTAGCTGCTTATCATTGGAAAGTATTACAATCCCTCCATCTGTCACTGATATCAGTGAAAGTACATTTTTTAATTGTCCCAGATTAAGAGAGGTAGATCTCCACGAGGGGATTCAAAAGATTTCATCAACTGCATTTGAAAGTTGTTCGTCTCTGGAAAGATTCACATTTCCCACTCTTTCAGCTCGTCTAGATACTATCATTGAGGCTGGAAAGTATGAATATGCTGAGAATAAGATTGATGGTATACGTCGTTCGGTAGAAAGAAGAGGCAGTGAGATGTTTGTATCTGACAAACGATTAGTACAGGGTCAGAATTGGAAAAGGACGAGAGTCATCCTCGGTCGGATTGATCGATTAATAGCCTACTATGAGGTAAAGGAGGCAACGACACTACTTGAATTGGCCATGTGGAAATCAAAGATGGATCAAGCTGAGGTGAAACCTATCAACAAAGATGTATATCGGATTGATATCCCAGGCCCGGTGAAGAATACTATTTTACAATACTTGAATTACTTCAGAGTATAACTTGGGCGATACGAGATATAAAGTAAGAACAGATAAAGATCATGTAAAACAGATTTAGTTATAGGTATGACTTAGTAGTAACAAATATGTTGAGTTGTTACTCTGTCTACCATCTTGATACTATCTACTTGGCCATCTCTTTTGTCTTTGTGCACACACTCTTGTGTTCATTTTTATTTTCATGTTTACATGGCTGGTGAAACTCCTTTTTGGAAACATAATTCGGCAATTTAGACTCAGAATGGACATCTTATTTGATAAGGTTTATTATTAGTGTTTGGTGTTGGTATTGATTGTATTATATATTGCAACGAGCACGAGAAGTGATTAGTGATAGTACGTAATTGACGACTCTCCGCCTTTCAACTGCAAAACAACTAACACTTTAGTTTTACTCGGCAACACCAATTCATAACAAGTACGTACCTAGATATATTATTACATACAAGAATATAAGAATAGAGTAGTACGTACTGCAATATCCACGTTTAATAGCATCATACAACGATACATATAAACAATCTACCGATATACAATACTGAACACATATCTCACTTGCACAATATATATATAAAGTTATGACGTCTAATAAGAAAATAAAAACGTCTGCAGTAGAATCTGAGTATACGGGGGCAGAGGTGGAGGACGACGTACCGAAGAACGCGACAATTGTGCGGTTTCATTCAGGTGTTACAGAAGTTAGTGATCATATGTTTCAAGGTTGTGAATATTTGATGGAAGTGGTATTTAATGAGGGGTTGAGGAAGATAGGGTATAGTTCATTTGCCTATTGCCATGGATTAGAACATATAAATCTTCCATCTACTCTATTAGAAGTCAATCAAAACGCATTCTATGCTTGCAGCAATTTGTTAGAAGCAGTGCTAAATCAGGGGCTTCAGAAGATAGGGCCAAATGCATTTGCTAAGTGCAGGTTGTTGAAGAGCATCAATCTTCCGTCTACTGTCACCGAGGTGGGTCAGTGTGCATTTTGTGGTTGCATCAATCTAAAGACAGTTACACTCAGCGAATCACTAAAAACGATTGGATCTTGTGCATTTGCTACTTGCACATCATTGGAAGGTAGCATTACAATCCCTTCTACTGTTACTGAATTAAGTGATTTAGCATTTGCTGATTGTCGACGGTTGAGAGAGGTAGGACTTCACAAGGGGATTCAAAGTATTCACCGAAGAGCATTTGACGGTTGTTGGTGTCTTGAAAGATTCATGTTTCCCAACCTCTCAACCCGTCTGGATACCATCATTAAGGCTGGGAAGTATGTCGATATTGAGGACAAGATTGATAATATCCGTGGTATAGTAGTAGAAAGAAGAGGCAATGAATTGTTTGTATCAGATGTAGAATCAGTGACCCAGAGATGGCGAGCGTTAAAAGGTACCCTTGGCCAGATTGATAGAGTAATCACCTACTATGAACTGAAAGAAGTTACAACGCTATTCGAATTGGCCATGTGGAAAGAAAAGAATCAAGCAGAGGTGAAACCTAATGTCAACCGTGACGTATATCGAATTGATATCCCAGGTCCGGTGAAGAATAATATTTTACAGTACTTGAATTTCAGAGTATAGGTTGATAATTCATTATAAGTATGAGGGGCACATTGCAAATCATAAGTCTTATTACTTTTACAACTTCTGTTCAAGTATAGAGACCCAAATATCAGCCTTAAGGCTCCCGTCGGTCATCTCTCCGTCGACTACTAGGCACCCTACCTCCACTATGCTGACGTCCTCCTCCACTGTTACTACCACTACCATCTGATATAATCGTGTCACCTGCCAATGAGGGATCTCGTGTCGATGAGGGTCTATTATGATGACGTGACGATGAATAAGCTTCTTCCCGAGGACTTGGATGATGATGACCATAACCACCACCGCTTCTTGACCTTCTTTCTTGTTGTCCGCTACTACCACGACGGTATTCTCTATTTCTTTGATCTCTGTTTCTACTATCATACTGGTCACGGTCTCCTCGGTTTCTGGTATCATAATGACCATGGTCTCTGTCCCTATCATCTCTCATACGATGATCTCTATCCCTTCTATCTCGTTCTGGGTAATCTCTATCCCGTCTGTCTCGTTCTGGGTGATCTCTGTAGCCTCCGGATTGAGACTGACGATGGCGATGTTGGTGTGGATGAGCATGTTGCCTATTTCTTTGGCTATTCTGAGGATGATGCCGACCCCTACTTCTTGATCGTTGTCTCTCATAAGGCCGTTGCTGCTGTTGTTCTGGTCGAGATGAAGAGTATGGTACAATCTCATTATTGTTGTTGTGCATATCTCTACCACGATCTCCGCCTCGGGTACTCTCACGACGGGAACTTTGTCTTCTCATCTGTTGTGGCGGTGGTATATCATATTCTCCACCAAGTGCATTATCTTCCTTCGGTGTTACCAGTACCAAGGCACGGCTATCACTCATGGGTGCAGAAGGATCATAATCACGTCTATTCTCGGATGGTCGACGGCTGGGAGTACGAGCCCTCTCGGTCAATTGTCGAATACTTTCGGTTCGTTCTCCTCGGCCTCGGCTCTTGGATCTAGCAGCACGAGCAGCCCTGTTCATGTCCGCATCTACTTGACTATGCCTACCACGACTTCGTGATCTCATCGATTCTCTTGTCCTCTCTGTCCTATCCATCATGGAAGGTTCAGATTCATTCATTGGTCCTAGCCGAACTCTACCTCGGCTCCTTGCCCGTGATTGTTCTTGCATTAAGTTCTCAACCTCATCATTCAATTCCCTGTCTCTACCCCGACTACTAGCAGCCACGGAAGAGCGACGTCCCGTAGTGGTAGATGGACGACTACTACTTCTAGAATATCCTCCCGTGTTTGTTGTTGTTAATGCAAGTGCCGTACTCTCACCTCCTCGATGAGTAGAGGGTTGTTCTATATCACGTATCGGTGGTAAACTTGAACGAAACTTGGGTACAAATGCACGTGCCATATCTTGTAACTTCTCTTCACTCAATACTGATAAATCATCACCTCGTTCATTATTCAATGAATATAACTTTAAGATAGTCTTGACACTCTCGTCTAATGTCTCTTGTTGCTGTTCAATCATGACCCGTTGTTCTTCAACCTTGTCTTCCAAGTCCTTAACCTTGACGGCACGCCTACGGTCTAGCAGTTCAACCTGTCGATGTGCTTGCTCAACATCATCTTTAGCATTCTTAGCCTCGGCCTCTAACTCTTCATTCCGTTCCATCAACTTACCCAATACTTGTTCATATTCATCAATCTTCGAACATGAATCACGTGCCTCAGCCAATTCATTTTCCATACCCTTCATTTTCGTCTGTGCCTTATCTAAATCAAATTGTACATCACGAGCTCGTACCTTTTCTTCGGCAAGTTTAGCCTCCCATTCCTCGGCTGTCTTCCGTGCCTTATCTTCTAAGCTACCGGCTTGTGTTTCCCATTCGGTTAATCGTTCCTCGAGGGATGATACCTTGCTGGTATAATCTTCAATCTTGGTTTCATACTTCTTTGCAATAGTATTCTTTTCTCGTTCAAGCACTGTTTGTGGAAGACGTGGGGAAGGCGTCGGGGTGAGATTATACGGTCACAAATGCAAGGGAATATCTTCTCATATAAAGGACACAAGATGTGCACAAAAAACAAAACACACACATATACTTACTATCAATCTTCACCTTAAATCGACGATTGGCATGTTCCAACTCCTTCACTTGATTAATCTCATCCTCCAATTCTTTTTCAAACTCCTCACTCATTACCATTTGTTCCAACTGTCGATTAATATCCTTTTGCTCTTCTAAATCTTGATCATATTCATCCTTCATTGCATCTCTTTCTCTTTTTAATTCGGCATTATTCTCTTTTTCATTCTTGAGTTTCCGTTCTAGGTCTTTGATACGGGATGCTTGTTCGGATGAGGAGTATTTGGTTGTACGGGCTTGAGCTTGGAGGGTGTCTAGTTGTGATTGTGCCTCTTTTAGTTTGGTTTCGAGTTGTGTATATTCCATCTCACGTTGGGTTGCTGCCTCGGATCGTACCTTCTTTTCTAAATCTTGACGATATTTACGATCTGATGAGGTTGCATCGTTGGTATCACCCGTAGTATTGGTTTGTTGTTGTACAGATGATGATGAGGATTTGATTGGTGATGATATAGCAGCCTGTGCACGTTGTAAACTATCATGTGTATCCTTCCGTCGTAAGGGTGATGTGTCAAGTTGAGCCTCTGGTTCGTGTTGTTGAGATTGCGGCGGCGGTCTATTATCATGATAACCATAAGCGGCACCCTCAATT
>Ga0075439_15308_pt1 | contig 15451 bp, 11 predicted proteins | sample MintriSingleCell_FD_74264 | JGI IMG/M metagenome (GOLD analysis project Ga0075439, IMG submission 74264) | Marine eukaryotic communities from Monterey Bay, USA to study complex ecological interactions - Minidiscus trioculatus JGI Plate_4_G5... | ecosystem: Environmental > Aquatic > Marine >... | reverse complement strand
TTGCATTGGTATATGACTTGCAACAGGTAATATTGTGACCATGTAACCAATCTTCTTTCTGACAAGCTCTCGAGCAGTATGCCATGCAGCCACAACCATTACATAGCTTTACTTCTGTTCTACTAAGTGATTTGTTGCATCGGCAGCAGTAAGATCCATTGATGTCCAGTATGTTCCTCGTCATCCCTAATAACGTCTTGCAATTGACATTATTTGCGATGTCGGCATTTTGTTCCAAACGAGACAACTCCTCCTCAATTATATGCCTCTTACTTCTAATAGCCTTTGCAGTTTTCTTGTAAAGTCCAATACAATAAATATTGCTTAGAATGATCTTGATGTAAGAGATGAGTGGGTGTAAATTGTCTATTTCCTCACCAAAGGATTCGAGTGACCCAAATCTCTCAATGATGCGCAAACACAGCTCAACTAAACCTTCACGAACTGAAAAGGCAACATGGGTATCATTTGGGTACCACAAATCTTTATGTTGTATTTCTTTAGTACCATATAATGTAATATATGTGCAACGTGTGCAGCCCACTTATCGTCACTTGTGTTCAATCCCAAACCAATCATCTCAGTAATCACATCTTTGTCAACGCAATTCACATTTGCTATTAGACGCCGAAGACATTTCGAAGTATCAATTGTCCAGCCCTCAATCTTGACTTGACGTATCAAACCAACCACTAATGAGATTGTACGCTCAGGATCATACTCTTTACTAATGATGGGAGTTGTGCCAATCATCTCCAATCTTTCTTTTCCTTCTTCTGAATTCAGGTCAGGTGCTCTAATCAACCTACTCACTGTCACCCTACCTGATTCAACAATATCAACAAGGTCACCAACTTCAATTTCCTTTGCAATATCAGGCCGATACTCTTCTTTCCAGAATCCCCATTGAACAATTGATGCAAGTAATCCCTCATAATTTAAAAGTGGATCAATAATCTTCTCACCCTCAGTTTTATCTGAATTACTAACCCCTGATAATATCATGTTGTGAATGAGGCAAAGAAATGCTTGTATTGTATCAGACCAATGCTTATTACTCCTGAAGAATTGACGCTTTGTATCATTACACATACATCTAACTAATGCTCCAATATTTTGAGCAATGTGCAACCTACAACTTGGTTCTTGTGCCTCTGCCTTTACAAGAACTCTAACCCATGTTTGCGGTGAAACTAAATCTCCTCCACCCACGTCCAACATAACTTTGGCAAAGGTATCATCTTCACATCTCTTCAGAAACTTAAGTATAGTTGATAGTATACCACTTTGCTCATATGAGATCCCATTGGACTCTTCCAGAGATCCACCTTTTAACAATATTGTGGTATTGTTATCACCCTTCCTAACTTTAGCAACGATATGTTTAATACTATCATTGCCATTAGAGGCAGCCAAATTCTTTGCCACCTTCCGCTGCCTTCCTCTCTCTCTTTTTGATGGCATTATATTTATATGCCTATTTAGTTATTTAGTACCTCGAGATAGTCTGTCTCTAAACTGCTACTGATGAAATTAACGCTTAGAATAGATTTAATACATGACATATCACTCAAACAGGTGATTTGGTGATCTACAACCTAGAGACAAAGCAAGCGCAAGCAAAGAGAGGCGTATTGATAATATCACCTCTTCACTAATCACTTGTGCTCTTGGGTTGGGAATAAAATATGCATTTTGGCGATAAACCTGACTTCCCCAGCACCTCACTTCCTCACTTCCCCATTTCACAGCATGCGTGTTCAAAAAACTAAACATCTGTACTATTGATGGCAATGAGGTAGGCTTACGGCCGCTGTCGGCAGCTGAAACACATCATCTCAAGAATGAACATGTCAGGATTACTATGCGTGGTTTCACAGTCGACAAAAGAGTAGCATCATGCATCAATAGAATACCTAGCATAATAATTGCAATGACCACATACTCTCAATCCCAGTAGATAGCAAATGAACAACGAGAACCTAATCAATTGCAACACACCACCACAAGCTTATAAACTCGATAGCGATAATGAGCAACAAGAACGACGACGACGAAAGGGCGGTCGTACACCCCATTGGTCCAACCTCTAGGCCTACACCTACCCTCACACAGAGTCTAGTAGCAGTCCTCCCTTCTCATCAACGACGGTCATTAATCGATAATACATTAGCACAAGTATGTTTACTCAAACGTACTGGACAACTCACTTCACACCATACAGCTGCTGGTGTCGCTGGTAATGTTGGCGGTGGTATCTCATCATTATCATTACCAAATCACATCAATCTTAAACAACGATCTTCTTTACCAAAGAGTAAATCAGATAGCGATGTTCATAATAATAAATCGAATGCAAAGTTTAGTTATAAGAATCATCGTACGGTCAAGATTGCAAGTACTGGTATTACACTTTCGGGTAGTAGCAGCAGTTCTACTAGCTTGACTCGTCATAACAACATTGGCATTGGTATTGCTCAGCAACAGGCTGTTGCTCAGTTAGCTCAAGCTGCAAATTTGAATACTCCATTGCCAACCGCAGCAACATCTGCAACATTTGATTTGCAGAAGAAACTTTCCTCAGGAGTCGCAATAAACTCAACCAACACAGTGACAGCCAATACTAACCCTTCTTGTCCCTACTCATACATAAGATCAATAATAATAAGTCAATACCCAAACGAACCAGTTACAATATCCGACACAGGAGAATCATCAACACAATCAATCAAACGCATTATGAAACCAATACATGAACGTGAATTCATTATACCCACATCTATACAAATACAAAATTATTCAACTAAAGTAGTATCGGCCGTACGATCATCAAACCTATCTGAATTACAATCTATCTATAATCAATATGGTAAAGTAGCATTAGACACATGTAATAAGTTTGGTGAGAGTATATTACATATAGCATGTCGTCGATCAACAATATCAATAGTATCATTTTTACTAAACATTGTACAAATCAATCCTAGAATAAAAGATGATTATGGCAGGAATCCATTACATGATGCATGTTGGCGTAGTGTACCTGAGTATGGTATTGTAGAGTTATTACTTGAGAAGGAATATAGATTAATGTATAGTAAAGATGTTAGAGGACATTTACCATTTCAATATGCAAGGAAGGAACATTGGACTGATTGGATATCTTGGTTAGATACAAAGAAGAAGGAGTTGATATTGAGATAGAGAGAAAAGATAGAATGCGATGCCTATATTGAACATAGAGATATATAAATATGAATTCCAATACCTATACATAATTGTCGTCTCGTGTACATGTACATAAATAGATAGCAAGTATGTGATAATATGATTAGTATATAATTAGCCTTCAGTTATCAACTCCTCTACTTCGAGGCAGAGAAGTTATAAGCTTGGGCAATACACGAACATCGATTCTTTGCTTCTTTAGCCATTCATGAGGAAAAAATCTTTGCATGCCAAGAGACTGTCCTTCCGATTCACCTACGCTCCATATTCCTGTAAGATAGAGGCATGTGATGTTCTCCCTTGATCTTTTATCGAAAGCTGTTGCCATCTCAGACGTTTCACAACACTCAGTACATGCCATGACTACAACTGCATAAGGGCATTGCCGTAAGTCAAATCCAACAACACAATCAGACAGAGGAATGGCCAATACGCTTGCCTGGCTTAGGATATTGTCCGCATTGTCAAGGAAAAGTTTCAATTGTATCATTGAGATATTGGTTTCGAGTTCCTTGGTATCTACCTCTCCTGTCTCAGTTTCTGAAACATTACCCTGAAAAACTCCTATTATCTCGCATGAGTATGGTTTATTGCATGTTAGCTTGTGACCACCATTGAACCAATCTTCTCTCTGGCATGTTACCGAGCAATATGTCATCGTATTGCAACCATTGCAATGTTTCATATCCGATCTATCGAGTGACTTGTTGCAACGGCAGCAGTATGAGCCATTGATGTTGAGGATGCATCTAATCATATCCATCAGCTCATTGCATTTGGCATTATTTGTGATGTCTGGTTTCTGTTCTACTGCAGCTAGATTCTCCTCGATTGTGCTGGCCTTAGCCTCTATAGCTTTCCAAGTTTTCCTATGAAATGCCAACTTACTAATGTCACTTAATGCAACATCAATAAAATCAAAGACTAATTGTTGAGTCTCCTTCTCACAGGATTCATCCCCAAATCGTTCAATGAATGCCAAACACATTTCAAACATCCCACCACGAATGACAAAGGCAATATGGTTGTCACCAATACCCCGGAGCATCAAAGCGCTGAAGGTACTCGCTATATGTTTGGCATCATCTAAATTAGGTGTAAAGTTCAAGCCAAGATCAAGCAGTTCGGTGATCAAATCTTTACCGACATAGGTTGATTCTTTGATAAGAGTTCGAAGAGCAGTGAAGTCACCAACCATTCTATCAGTCTTCATAATACGAACCAAACCAATCACAAATGAAACTTGGCAAGTTGAATCGTAACTTTTATTCAAAATCGGCATGTTGGCAATGACATCTAATCGTTTCCTTTTATCTTCTGCGTCTAACTTACATGCTGCTGTGATAACTTTCCAAGTAGCCTTTCGTCCCCAATGGGGTATTTCTTTGTTGCCTTCAATGTCTACTAACTCATTTGATATGTCGGGACGATGATCTTCTTTCCAAAAACTCCATTGTGTGATTGTTGTCAGTAACCCCTCATAATTTAGAAGAATTTCAAGTATATCCAAGCCTTTCGAGCCATCTGAATTGACTAAAATGTGTATCATATTATGAATGAAGCCGACAAATGATCTAATTGTATCCCTCCAATGCTTATTACTCTTGAAGAATAATCTTGTAGTATCGTTGCACATGCACCTAATTAATGGCCCGATACTTTGGACAATCTGCCGTCTACAATTAGTATATTCCTCCCTCGGTTCCAACTCAATAGCCCTGAAAAGAATTTTAAGCCATATAGACGGACAAATCAAATCCCCCCCTCCAATATCTAGCATTACCTCAGCAAATGTATCACTTTCACATCTCCGCAAAAACTTTAATGCTATTGATACTAGGGCACTACTTTGTTTGTTAAACAAAACACTACTATCCTTTGCAGCAAGTATTGCAAGTGTTGTTTTGTTATCACCTTTCCTAACTTTAGCCAATAGTTCAATGACGTTTACACCACCATTATTATCGGCTGCCAGTTTCTTGGATGCCTTGCGTAGTTTTCCTCTCTCTTTCTTCGTTGGCATATCGTTATAAACTTTATGTGTCGAAGATAGTGATATTCTGTGCTGATGTCACTGTTTCATATGTCAATACTAATCATCATTGTGAAATTGAGGTGATGCTATTTGGGTGGTGCCGCAGTGGTCTAGTTAAATCGTCTATCTCACTAAACATAGCCGTCTGCACTACAAACACGCCCTCACCCTTCGATGGCATTGCAAATATGGAGAGACAAAGAGAATAGTAGCACTGCTGCTATTTGAATAAGTCGTTCTATCGCTGAAATATTTTATTCACACATAGCTAAATAGCGTGTGATTGATTAGGCGGTGGCAGAGGAGACCAATGGGGTGTGTAGAACAAGTTCTATGCTGTATATAGTATCTAATATATATCAGTTTAAATTATCTTTCGATCAGTGGTGATAGCTTTGTGACAGCGGTGGTCTCGTACCTTGATTAACTCACAAAATTCTTACTTGGGTCGGTGCATCATATATATGTTATTATATATGTACTTAATATAATGTCACCTAAGAAGGAAAGAGGAAAGCAACGTAAGGCAGCAAAGAGTCTTGCTGCTGCTAGTGGCGTTGACAATATCTCTAAAACTGTGGCACTACTTCGGAAGGGCGTTTATAATACCACGAAATTATTAGGAGATGGGCCTCTAGAAGAGTCCAATGGAATCTCATATGAACAAAGTGGTATACTATCAACTGTACTTAAGTTTTTAAAGAGATGTGAAGATGATACATTCGTCAAAGTTATGTTAGACGTTGGTGGAGGAAATCTGACAACGCCACAGTTATGGGTGAGAATTCTTGTAAAGGCCGAGGTTCAAGAACCAAGTTGCAGGTTACAGATTGCCCAGAGTATTGGCCCGTTAGTTAAATGCATGTGCAATGATACAAAGCGTCAATTCTTCAAGAGTAATAAACATTGGAGGGGCATAATACAGGCATTTGTTGCACTTATTCACAACATGATACTTCATTCGGTCAATAATTCAGATAAAGTCAAGGGCAAGAAGATTATTGATTCACTTTTACAGTATGAGGGATTACTTACATCAATTGTTCAGTGGGGATTCTGGGACGAGAAGTATCGTCCCGATATTACAAATGAACTACAAATTAATAATTGTGCAAAAATTATTGAGTTAGGCACGGCAACATTGAATAGGTTGATTAAAGCAGCTGATACACAATCAGAAGAAGATCGAGAAAGATTGGAGATAATTGGCACAACTCCTATTATCAGTAAAGAGTATGATCCTGAGTGTACAATCTCATTTGTTGTCGGGTTGATACGTCAAGTTAAGATTGGGGACTGGACATTAGATACCTCCACCTCTCTTCGGCGTCTGATTGCAAATGTGAGTTGTGTTGACAAAGATGTGATCACTGAGCTGATTGATTTGGGGTTTGCTACAAGGGATAACAAGTGGAGTGCACATGTTTCAGAATTATTACGCTATATGATACTCAAGAGACTCAACAATAATGATGGAAACTTCTACACGAATGATACCAAAATCGCCTTTGCCACCCGTAGAGGGTTGTTTCAGCTGTGTTTGACTTTCATTGAGCGATTTGGATTGAGCGAATCATTTGACAAGGTGAAGGATAATTTATCATCGCTCTTCTTTACCATTAAGATGATACTAAGTAACATTTATTGGGTTGGATTACACAAGAAGTCCGCAAAAGCAATTAGACACAAGAGATGTAGTATTGAACAAGAGTTGGCTCGTTTGGAACAGAACACAGAAATTACCAACAACGTCCATTGTAAGAAGCTATTAGATATAGCTAGGAGTATACTTGATAGCAACGGTTCATACTGCTGCCGATGTAACAAACCACTTGATAGGACGGACGTGAAAGAGTGCAATGGTTGTCACCGCATGGCCTACTGTTCTCGAGCTTGTCAGAAAGAAGATTGGCAAAATGGGCATAGTATCTCCTGTTGCAAGGCATATACAACCGAACTAGCAGGTAAATATCAAGGTAGATTTTGGCCAGCAAAGGTACCATCAGATGAACGAGCTGCTGCTAAATTGAAGGAACTTGAGATTAATATGAATATGATTCAGTTGAAACTGTTTCTTGACAATGCAGTGAGTATACTGACAAAAGTGAAGGCTATGGATATCCCTATATATGATTGTGTAGTACTGTTTGATTTTCGGAAGAGTCCACATACGGTTGGAGTAAAGAAGTATACTGAATATTTTACCGGTGGAGAGCTAGAAGGCTTTGAAGGTAGCCGATCAAAAGAAAACATCACCTGTGACTTTGTTTCCTACGTATATGACGGGAGATTGGATGAAGGGCAGATTCCAACTCTTCAAACACAACGATTGCTTCCTCACAAATGGCTGGCTGACGAACAAGAAAAGATAAGCAAACACAGACAGAGGATGAAGGTATTATACTTGGAAGAGATGTGCAAACAAAAGGAACAGTTGTCTCGAGAAATCCTCTCCTTCAGTTAGATCAGTAAAACCAACACTCATATCTCATGTACATAATCATCTACATTTAATCATTTAGAATATGGAAACGATTCAACCAAATCAATACCAAGCTTTGGATCAACATTATCAGATCCTCTACTTGTCCTACCCAGTTCTCCATCTTCATTCAACTCACCAGGTGACATCTCCTCGGGTGGACCCAGCATGGCACTGCCTGGACCAAATCCATCTAACTCATCACTCTCCACAAAGAAGAATGTACGTTTCCTATTCCGTAATACAGGTACCTTTGTATACTTTAATGCTTTTCGTATCCTTTCACTTCGTTCATTATTTGATAATGATCGTCCAAGTCGTAGAGATGTTGCTTTTGATGTAGTCGATGATAATGTAGTTGTTGTTCCTATACGAAATTGTACGGTTGTATCATTGGGTGTAAAGTAGAATTCACCAATTGATTGTTCACCCGATGAACCATCTGTAAATAAAGTACGGAGATATCTTCCTTCTTGATATAGGATTTTGACCGTATCATCGTGATCTTTTGATGTAGTTTGTATTGCCAGTATAAGTTTATCCATTTGTGATTTGTATATATCATCGACATTATCATTTGATATGAGAGGTATATTGTCAGAGTAATCCCATGGTTCCGCGAAGACACTAGGGGTATCATCTTGTGAGGAAACACATCCAGATTTTCCTCCACTTAGCTTGTTTGCACCATGCGGACAATCAGGAAGTTGCGCGTTTAGCGGTTTATGAAGATGAAGAGAGACGATAGTAACTCAAGTTAGTGCATATGGCTCTGTAACTTCAATGGAACACACGAATTCATAAGATAAAACAATACTACGCGGACTTTCCAGTTGAACATATTGATTTTGTGGAAATATTACCCAATTAATTCCTTTTAGTGATCTGTGTTGATATGGTGGTGGTTTACTACTGTTGTTGTTATAGTTCTCATTATTGTTAATTTGATGTAGATTTGTCATTGAAAATTATCGTATGTAGTGCAAAACCAAAACTTCTGTCACTATCCAAGAAAACCAACGTAATAAGAACGGCTATACTATCATAAACAAGTGTTTACAGTGTATACTGATACATATTTGTTGCTACTTGAGGAAGAGCGGCGTAGGTATCCTAAAGTCGATTCATATTATTGTGAGGCAAATTATGAGAGTTGAGTTTTGGTATCCTTCTTTATGTCACGCCTTGATACTTCAGAGTAACATCCACTACTGCTCCTACATTAAATAACTCACGCTGAAGCAAGGAGATAATGATGAAAGCTGTCGTATTATCCGCCCTGCCTCTAGCCGTCGTATCCTTTTCCACTCTCATAACCTTTGACGTCGGTGAGATACATACTTTTAATGCTTTTTGTTTCACCCATCACTGTATAAACAGCAAACATCTAACTCATTATCTCAAATATACCACTTTGATATTGCAGATGGTACACTGGTTTCATCTTCTCCAGGATGGGAGAAAGGTGCACATGGGCGTAGTTTTGTACATGCAGTCGAATTAGCAACAAAAACCGATGCTAAAAAGAAGACTGTATCAGATTTGTTAGAGAAGCACGAGTTTCATGGATCAACGTGAGTACCATATCATCTATAATGTATATGTCTGTGGTACATATGCTCATCTAATCTTTACCTAATCATAATAGTGATGGATTGATATTACTACGATTAGCACGTAAAATGCTGCAAGATAATGACATTACAAACATAGACGAATCTTCCTTAAATGTTAATGAAATGATGGACACAATGTATAACTTTGTTTCGAATTGTAATAATGAAGAAGTATCAACAGGTATTGTACCACTTCCGGGTGTATTAGATACGTTACATACATTAGCATCAAGGTATACAAATACAAATGATGAGAATGAAGTTGCATGCGGATTGGTGACTGGAAATGTAGAAGGAATTGCTAGAAGAAAGATGTCAGCATTAGATATTCATGCTACCAATGTATTTACACCATTATCAAAACCACAGGGTGGAAGAATCTGGGATGGAGTAGAGGATATTAGATTCTTAGGTGGATTTGGTTCCGACTATTGTAGTGGTGATGTTGATAATTTGGATAGGAATTATTTGGATAGAGGTGAACAGATTGCAATATGCGTTGATAGATGTATTGATATGTCATCAAAAGACTCTACACTTGATAAGGTTATACACATCGGAGATGCGCCAGCTGATATTTTAGCAGCGAAATCATATGCGAATCATCCAAACAAACCCTCGGGTCTTTGTGTAAGTGTGGTTGGTGTCGCGACGGGTAGTTATAATGTTGATGAACTGAATCAACTTTGTGGTGAAACAATACCAGGAACTTGGGAACCTATAATCTTGAAGCAGGGCCAAGGAGTAGGAGATGAGAACGTCTTCTAAAGGCTTGTGGTTTGATTTGATATGTAATACTGAAAGATCAATCTAAACGAAACATCAAACTCGCTTAAGACATCATATTAATTCTATGAAACCAATATAACAAAAGAGCTATAATTAATGTGTCAAACCAAAGCAGCACAATCAATACACATACCATATTAAAGAAGACACCTTACGAATCCGGCACAATAGCATTACAGCCATCAATTGATAAGCATTGCCCAAAAGTTATCCCTTTTCCAGAAGTCTCCGGCCTTGCAATCTGAACACAACAAATATCTGACCCTGTACAAGCACTACCATTTTGTTGCTTACCAGGAGCCTTTTGAGCTTCCGCCAAACTGGGTGGCAGAAACTCACAGGTATTAGCAGAGGCTGTACCTTCTTTACAACTATTCACGGCACTATTAGCATTAGTACACTTATCAGCATCGCCATTGCCATTACCATTGTCTCGTTTACAACATACTGGCTTGTTAACTGGACAATTTGGACTATCATCTGTTGCCACACAAAATGGATCCTCTGTCGTTGGAGCAGTCGATGGAGAAGTCGAGGGCGGAAAGGTGTCAGCAGGAATGGGTACTCTTGATTGACTAGGATTTAATGAAGGTGCGGGTCCACCAGGATCAAACGGGTCACTGGTAGGAGAACTGGATGTTGGCCTAAAAGTGCCACTGTCCGAATCAACCACAGGGCTCGACGAGGGCCCTACTGTGGGGCTAGACGACGACTGTAGTGTGAAGATAGAGAGCGGAAATATCATGTGTAAGTGTAAGTAAGTGTGATGTTAAGGTATCCTAAAAAAGTCTAGAGATAGGCACAGTACACATAACATCAACATCAACAAAAGCAGCTTACCTCAGTCGTAGGGTTCGATGTCAGCTGTGAGACGATGAGACAAGAGAGACGAGGAGAAGAGTTAGTGAGGGTATATTTGTGACACGAAGGCTGTCTGAGGATAAGAGGTATCCTCAGTCAAGTGATTCGATACATCACAGTACATACAAAATACAAAACGACAAATAGAAGCTTACCTCTTTTGACGGCGCTCCAGTTGGAGCCTGTGATGGACTAGAGGAGGGTGCAACTGTAGGTGATACAGACGGCACGTTCGACGGTTGCTGGACGAAGGCGAGTTTGTTGGAACTGGAGACGGATTAGTCGTCCTAGACGTGGGTGTCTGTGATGGGGCTTTAGAAGGAGAAGTAGATGGCTCTCTAGTGTCACCAGGTTGAGGTGGTGGAATAGGTACAGGGGCAGATGGTCTCCTTGACGGAGATTGGCTTGGATTCTGGGTAGGATTAGCCTGGATAATAGAAAGTGGACGAGGAAAAAGTTAGACATATCAAATCTCAGATGTGCACAGATACAGAGAACTATGAGTATTGCTTACCGTTGGATTGATTGTCGGTGATCGGCTTGGACTGCTTGTTGGGATCGTCTAGTATGAATAAAGAGAGAAAATGGAAAGGTTAGCATCGTATGCTTAGACAACACGAAACACAACATGTACTTAATCACTAACCGTCGGAGCTCTGGAAGGGGCTAGGCTTGGATTCCGTGAGGGAGATTGGCTTGGGCTCAATGAGGGCTATAAGACGGATGATGTGAAGAGAGATGAGGAGATGAGTTAGTGAGGGTATGTGTGAGATGACGAGGACTGTGAGGATGAGATGTATCCCCAAGTCAAGAGATAGAGAAGCTGCTTACCTCCTTTGACGGCACTCCGGTAGGAACCTTCGATGGACTGAAGGAGGGAGAAGTAGATGGCTCCTTTGTGTCTTCGGGCACAGGCTGGCCAGGGTCAATAGGTTCCGGAGAAGACGGACTCGGAGTAGGAGATTGGCTCGGATTCTGAGTAGGATTAGCCTATGAAGTGAGAGAATATTGTTAGACACATACAACGACAGCATACAAAATCTCCCATGTGCACAGAGCACTATGAGAATTACTTACCGTCGGAGCTTTGGAAGGGACTAGGCTTGGATTCCGCGAGGGAGATTGGCTTGGGCTTGATGAGGGCTGTAAGACGAAAGAAGTGAAGAGAGAAGATACGAGAAGAGTCAGACTGTGAAGATAGTCAAGAGATAGACTCGATACAACTCATATAACGCAACACAACATAACAAGCTGAAGCTTACCTCTTTTGACGGCACACTGGAGGAGGGAGAAGTGGATGGCTCCTTTGTGTCTTCGGGAACAGGCTGGCCAGGATCGATCGGATCTAGGGCAGACGGACTCTGAGTAGGTCTAGCCTAAAATATAGATTGAATGAGTGTTGTTAGATAAGAATGGCTAAGTAAGCATACGTATAAACAAATAAGATGAACAAAACTCAATAGCTTAATGAGTTACTTACTGTTGGCTCTACTGAAGGTGCCCGGCTTGGGCTGCTCGTTGGGTGTGTCTGAGTATCATTAGGAGAGTGAGGAGGCTGCGATAAAGTTGTGGTAATCAATCTATTAGAGTTCATAAAGTAGCTTACCGTCGGGTAGTTGGTAGGGCCAAGGGAAGGAGATATAGATGATGGTGATGGCGAGGATGATATCGCGGTAGGGTATGAGGTGGGATGTTTCGTCCATTCATCTCCCCACCATCCATGCCAATCGTCATCTTCATCCTGTTTCTTGGCTGCCTTCCATTCATCCGTTCCGCTATGATGCCATTTGTTTGCCTTGGAACGATTCTTCCATCTACCTCTACCTCCGTGGTGATGATCGTTCTAGGTGTAAAGAAAGAAGAGATAGAGGTAGAGAGAAGAGAGTAGCCATGTGTGCATTGAGATAGTGAACACAAGATGTGCACAAAAATAGAATAAAAAGATATCCAAACTTACCCATCCATCGTTTACATGCTTGCCATTCTTATACCAATACAAGTCTTCACTACTACTGCTGCTACTCCAACTACTGCTACTACTATCATGATACTTCTTATGCTTGTGTGTCTTTGTCTTATGATACTTGCTCCGTCGCTTATTGAATGCCTTCTTGGCTACTTTACTTTTACTATAATTATGATTCTCCTTCTTATTTGTCAGCCTGAGTCTGAGCTTACGATCGTCCTCCTTCCCCAACACGGTATTTTCATTACTATCATCAACGATACTACCGATAGGAGCTGCCGTCGATAATATAGACATACCGAGTAGCATGACAGCTATTAAAAGTATCTTTCCGCGGATGATAATCATATTGCTGCTACTGTATTTGCCACTGCCAAGCAGTATCCTATGTATGCCGCGTTGTATTGTTGCAATACTGACGTAGTGTGGAAGGTATAGATTATATAATATATCGAGTGACTGTCTATCAACCGCCGTCGATTAGAGTATCTAGGTTGTGTTGCAATTGCAATGAAGATACTCGACGATGACAACTATTCCAATAGACGTGATAGATTTATTAGAACATCGATATTAGAAAATACCTATATGGTAGAGTCAACAAATGAATGTCTACCACTCCGTGATTGAAGCTATTGATAACTTGACGGTCAAAGCTATGACGTATCACTTTAATATTTGGTAAGATGGGGGCCATCATGTTCATCTTGTAAAAAATTTCATTTGATATATGTCTGCAAGATACGGTAACATTTATGTGAGTGAATAGAGTGTTTCAAGAGGTATTATTGCCAGTATAGCCTTCTTAATACTATGCTTGACAGACAATAACCCACATCCATTGACAATGTCAATGATACGCAATATTGTCGCCGTCGCAACAGCATTGCAGCATCTATTGTGTGCAGATGCATTCGCCTTCTTCCCACCGCCATCATTAGCACATACTCTTGAACACTTATTCTCACCTCCCCCATCACTAAAAGTAACTCCGCTTGAGGAATTGACAAATATTCGTATCCCCGGATCTTCTAACAACGAGATACTAGCCTACAAGGCTACACCATCAGATAAATCAAAACAATATACTACTGCAAACTCAATAATATTAATACATGAATTCTTCGGCTTAAACCCATCTATAATTGAAAAAGCACAAGCATTATCGAAAGGATGCACGGTTATTGCCCCAGATACATTCCGAGGAGAAGTTACATCATTCATACCAAAGGCAATATGGTTAGCAATTTCTACTCCACAAAAACGTGTTAATGAAGATCTAAATCATGTCTGTGCCTATCTAGAAAAAGAAAATGGGAAAGAAGGACAGTTAGCAGTAATGGGATTCTGCTATGGAGGAGGGAAAGCTATACGTTATACAACTCAATGTAATCAAGATGCAGCCACGGTAGTATTCTATGGATCACCGGTAATAGATGTTAATGAACTGAAGAAACTAAAAGCTCCAGTATGTGGAGTTTATGGTAAAGATGATGCACAGTTTCCTAGAGCATTACTTGACAAATTTCAAATTGCATTAGATGAGGCAAATTTGTTAATGATGTACGTGTATATGATGGTGTTGGACATGCATTTTGGAAAGATATGGAACAGATTGAGAGAGGGCAACAGCCACAAACTGATGCTTATGAACAATGTATTTCCTTTCTTAGAGAATACTTTGGTTGAGATGAGATATTATAATGTATCATTAAACAAACTTATATACCCGTATACAAACGAATTTAACAACTCTTTCATTAAGTGGATCAGAGTTCTCTATTTTCTATTACAAATACACTCCCTTAGACTTCTAATAGTAATAGCATATCCTACGACCTGTCTCTCAACATATCAATATCAAGTTCATTTAACCTTGCAGACTAAGGTTCTGAAAGTTCATGGTAGACACTGCATTGAGCAATCGACTCGATTGCTTAAGCTCAAACAGCTCATTATTCTTTTCCATTTGCCTAATTTTGGCAATGTCTCGTTTCACAACCTCTTCTTCCTCGTGCATCAAAATAACACTGCCAACACTTGTTAGTAGGTCGACGGTATGTTCCACTCTACACCCAACGGATACACCGGTTTCTAGAAAGACGAATGATTCTAGTTCCTTTATATCATCATAACCAGGAGTACCAATCACATCGCCCTCTGCAAATGATACTAGAATAACCTCCTGACCAAACGCCTTAGCAGGAGATGGTGGTATTGTTGGCAAAGAATAGAATGCCTTCTTATCAAGATAGGCATCTACACATCCTTCTACTTGACTGTATCCTCCTGTAAGTGCACGTGCTAGAGGTCTCCAGTTTCCATCACCTCCCTGTGCCCTGCAATTCATCTCAACAAGACACGGTCCATTGGCTGTTAGGATTACCTCATTATGTGAGGCACCGTTCTTCATCCCCAAAGCATCCAATGTTTGATTTGTATAATTGATAAGTAGCTTAGCCTCGAGAGAGTTG
>Ga0075439_10354_pt1 | contig 15457 bp, 12 predicted proteins | sample MintriSingleCell_FD_74264 | JGI IMG/M metagenome (GOLD analysis project Ga0075439, IMG submission 74264) | Marine eukaryotic communities from Monterey Bay, USA to study complex ecological interactions - Minidiscus trioculatus JGI Plate_4_G5... | ecosystem: Environmental > Aquatic > Marine >... | reverse complement strand
TCCTCGGCACATGACAACTCCGAGGAGAGATTGCGATGTTGCTGAGCATGATGCTTCATCTTTTGGCACATCTCTGTAAGACTATTCACACCCGTGGCCTGCTTTACATGAGCAAAAGTCTCCTCGTAGCTTGTTAACTTCGCTGTAACTTCAATTGATTTAATCCTCATATCTTTCATTTGTAATTGATGTTCTCTTAACGTACGCTGAAGCTGTTCACGTTCAGACCTACTTGTATCGGCCAGTGAAGCATGCATTGCAATGTTTGAGCTAACTCGTGTCCTATTCTTCATATCTCTCCGATCAGCGTCACTTGCTTCTGCTCGTTTCAAGGTAAGCTCATGATTTCGTTGCTCGTCCAAGACACTTATCTCTTGAATCGTATCATCCAACTGTATGGAGGCTAGTGTCAACCCAGATTCTAGTTCTGCAAGCATCTTTTGACTTCGATTCTTCTCTTTCTGTGCTACTTTGACTGTGTCTGCCATTTCACCTAGATGAGCGTCTAAAGCTACAGAGTTGTTTTGAAGACGAAGATGCATGTGTTGTAGTTGTTTCCTGTTCGTGAGTAAATCGGAAGAAGAATCAACCACTTGTTGAATCTCATCAGTCAGGGTGGCAATCTTTCTCGCCTCGGGATTGCTGCCCTGAAGCATCTCGGACAAAGCCTTTGATTCTCTTTCTAATTCAGCCAACTCATCATTTCGAGCACTGACTTGCTCCTCGATTCTTAATCTTTGTGCCTTGGCCTCGTTGTACTTTCTAGCACAAAGTTTAACACCTAAATCAAGTGAACGAATTTGTTGAGAAGTCGAATCCAGATGCTCTGTGGCATTGTGATTTGTAGCTCTATGGTCTGTAGCTCTATGGTTGTTATATGCAACATCGTCTCTTTTCTTCCTTCGGACTGCATCTTCCAATTCACTACGCGTAAACTTCTTGGATATTTCTACTCGTGACGACTTGCGAGATGTTAGGGGACCACAACTGGGCAACTTGTTTGTGAATGGTCGGGATGGGGATGAGCTTGTCATTTTATATTGTGCTCCGGCTGAGTATTGTTAGTGAGAAGAGTTATTGAAGCAATGCGCTCAGCGATCTGGTGAGACGTGTCAATCGTTGTCGATAATGGGTAATCTTGTCAGCGGTGGTAAATATAATAATTGCCGGTATAGTCTCAGCCACTATAAATACCCGCCGCCATTCAATAATGCAAATGAACCGTTGCTTGGTGCCAAAGATTAGTATAAGACTTGAACCAATTTCGCGATTAACTTCACTCGAACTTCGAGTAAATCAAAATGAGAAGGAGCAAAGTGGAGCGTTTAATACAATGGTACATACTCTTATCACTCATCTACCGTTTAATACTAATTCAAATCAATGGTGAATTCATCGTGAAGATTTCAACTTAACGGCAGGTCTTGTACTAAATGGCACACATACTTAAGTATCTCATGACATACCCACATTTTTTATGTTGATATTGATAAGTATGATATGATATGTATTATATGGGTGTTTCATCCCCCTGGCGTCTGATGATATGATGACTGAGTATACTTAATGTTAATGTACACCCGCCTGTAGAGAAGTAAGACTTGGTAAAGCAGACGATGGTATATGATAGGATGATGATATGACTCATATTTTCTCTAGCTGTTAGAAACTGGGCCATTATCTGCCTTTATTACCAGCGGCTTCAATAGCCAGTATTTCTTCTGAATAATTTGCCAGAGCTGTATCAATGGCAGTAAATAGTGTTTTTCGTGCCGCTATAACGCGAGGATCGTCTGACGGAGGCATCCGTGATAAAGGATTTGAAGTATTGCTGGCAGGTTGACTCTGCGATCCATCAGTGGTACCCTGTACTTTTTCTTCTGTGGATACATTGTCAAGTGGTGATGATTTGGCAGCTTTCTTCGGGCACTGCTTATCATCATCTTCCTTCCCTCGAGACATGATTGAATCATCATGTGACATATTCATTGAGTCTTCCATGGATTCATCAATCTCCATGTTGGAATCATCTACATTTGTTGGTCCTTGTTCATTATCTTTGAAGTTGTTATTATTATGATTCTCTTCTTGTTTGTTGTGATTATGATTAATCTCAATCTGATTTACATTGGCAAGTTCTATTTTCTCTTCACTAATACCACCCACATCATTACCTTCTTCTTCATTCACTACAAGTCGTCTCTTTTTACGCTGTTCATCAACCATTTTAGAGTATTTCACTTGATATTCTTCCGGCATAACTTGCTGTCCACTATTAATATCATAATAACAAAATCCACCCCTTTCCTTTCGCACCTCGCACTGAGTTGCCAATTTAGTTTCCAATATATCCCGTTTCTTCTTAATCTCCATCTCTTGGACTATAGGCTGTACTCTCAATAGAAATTCATGTTTAGTATTTGTTGATTTATCGCTGATTAACTTCATTTTCTTACCAGGCATTGGATAGGATGATAATGTTTCAATTTGTTTTGATTGTGTAGAGTTGATCCGTTGTTCGTTTGGTAATTGACAGTAATCTCGTACCAATTGTGTTAATACTTGTTTGTTGTATGATGAATTATTGTTATTAATACTGGACAATTCTGTACTCTTTTGATTGTTATCCATACAACTTGCTGCCAGCGGAGGAAGTAGTGTTTGACCTTCATCACTGGGTAATAGTAAACTCTTTCTCTTTTTGCGCCTTTTAGATTTCTTACTACTCTTCTTTTCAATAATACCAACCTCGCCAATTGAACGAAGTGTAGCTACACATTTATCAATTCCTCTATCATCATCATCGGCTGGATTATTATTATTATTATTATTGTCTGCTGTGGAAGTGGCAGCTGAATTGGTAACATCTCGAAAGGCATTCTTCTTCTTACGATTATGCTGTCGTCGTGGTTCTACTTCACTAACTTTTATATCAGTATCATCTCCATTCGAATTACCAGTATTAACTTTTATATTATTATCCACTGGTGTTGGTGGTGGGTCAGGTATGCTCTGCCAATATGATGAGTAATCATTTGTAGCCTCCTCTTCATCTTTTGAGTTAGTGTTAGTGTATGCCATCTCTCCAAAATATATATTATTATCACACAAATTGTACGAACTGAAAATTCGTGTGGGTACTATCACTTCCTCTAACAACAACTAATACTAAAACAATACTGATACAGTACACTACAATAAGTAGGTACAACGTTGATATATAATATGCTGTTGGTTTTTGGCAGTGACAGTAATTAATTTTGATAAAGATACCGCGGTATCCTTTTTTTATGATGAGTCGCAGTAGTGCATCCGTCAAGTGTTAATCAGGTTGTGGACTACCTTAAGGCGTGGCTGGAGGCATTGCCCTGATGGTCTGAAATCGACTGGTACAACTCTTGTAGCTATACTGCTCACAAACATATATATGAATAAGAGACTGACCTAGAAGTCGCTCTCAACATGTGAGATACTAGTTCTAGACATGTATCAAATAGTAACAATGATTTCGTCTTTACATATGAACTTAGATGAATATTAGACACAAAACTAAACACCTATATTATACAAGAGGTGTTCTTCGCTCAACACTTAGTTCTTCTGCTCCGCGGCCAACTTGCGTTGCTGCTCTCGTTCAGAGGCACGTTCTAGTCTCCTTGCAGTCTTGACCTTCTCTTCGAGAGCAATAAAGTATTCAAAATGTTTCTTCTTCTCTTGAAGCGAGTAATCTTCGATTGGTACTCCTTCACTTTCCGCCTTGAGACGACGACGACGCTCACGTTCATCTGGGCCGAGGAAGTCACGCTCGGTCAAGGTTCGACGGCCTGCAATCACATCATCTAATTCGATTTGAATTAGGTCCTTGTGTTCAGTTAGAAGTTCAACTAAACGGTTAGCTGTTGCCTTGCTACTCCATGAAGGTCCGTTGTACTTCTCAATCAGCCTTGTTAACTCGACGATCATAGCTTCTAGCATCTCTTGAGAGAAGTTGTAGTCCTCTTCAACATATCCATCGCGGTCTTGTACCATACGATTGCCCTTTCCATTCTCGATCAACTCTGTCCAGATGCAATCATATGCTTCTGAGTCGATAACATACTCAGAAATACCATCATGGCCTTCTAAGGTTCGGGCAATGGCAGTAGTCTCTGCCTTACCGTCAACCTCATCACGGAGCTTCTCGGCTGAAATGACTGCAACGGGCTCACAACCGGAACTAATTTGGTTGTTGTCAGGGTCACAGTGAGGATCATACGTTTCCAAAATGGGTGGTGTGGGTGGGGGCGTGGGGCAGACATCCACTAAGTAGCATGCCTCGTCACCAAACTCGGTGTCACAGCAGTCTTGGTATGAACTGAAGAGGTAGGGGTCAGTAGGAGCAGCAGTACCGGGAACAGGTGGCGTGGGAGCAGGTACGAGCGGTTGCGCTGCCGCGGGTAGTGGTGGAACATAGTTGTAGTCCTGTGTTCATCGTAGTAAGATAAGGTTGGAGGGTTGGTTAGACTTGACATTTGTAAAAGGGTATACGATACGACACATATAACAATGTGAACTTACATTCTGTTCGAAGCAGTACAGATGCTTCTCCTCGGCACATGAATCTGTAGAGAAAAGAGTCCAAGCACCAACGTTGGGGTTGGCAGGGTCTCCAAACGTACCTGTAAGGTTGATATTGTTAGTCATCCATTCTCCAATAGAAGTTCCATTCACACCCGAGAAATCCTCACACATTCCAGATGTAGAATTGAGAGGATCGTCAAAGTATTGGTTGAAACCAGTTTCACTTGTAGCCGTCCACACTCCGTAGGTAATGGTGTTGTTTACATCACCAAAGTCAAGCACAGTACCATTCTCAGTCATAATGATCGGTTGTCGAAGAGTTCCATCGACAAGGTCATCCCACTGCTGAACGACGACAGTACTCTCATCAACGAGGTAGTACGGAGTACCAGCACGCATAAACGAATTAGCTGGACTTGTACCATTCTTGTTCGATAGCCATGCCTTGTATGTTCCTGTTAGGTTAGCATTCGTTGCTAAAGCTTGACACTTGAGATCTGCTCCCTCAACACCACCCAAGTCTCCTTGGTATGCCTCAGATGAGATGAATGCCTTGAGCTTCTTATCAAAATGGGAAGGTGATGATGTAGGCGACGTAGTTGGTGATGCCGACGGAGATGGTGTGGGTGAGTTCGTGGGATTACGAGTGGGGACACCATACTCCTGATTGTTGCTACATGTATTGGGCTCGGTCATATGCTTATGCCAGGGGAACAAAGTAGTGTTAAAACATGGTTCATATGGCGGTACTGGAGGAGCATATGGCCAATGTGTAGGAGTAGTCAACTTATGCGTGAAGATATCACGACGAAGTCCCTTCTCCATCCAATAGTCAATGAACCATCCATACCATGAAATTTCATCAACAACACGCAAGTCTCTCCAGGTGAAGAAACTTTCAATGGGTGGACGGAATCGGTACAACACATCCGCGGTAGCAAGTCCCGATCCCTTAGCACTTGCAATATCCCAGAGAATATCATGATACTCCACCATAGTCCTGCGAATGTTACGCACAACCATAACAACTTGATCAATTTCAGTACCCCATGACCAGTATCCCTCATGATGGGGGTAGTTACTCTTAATAAATGGATTATTACCACCCTGATTGTAGAGATAATCCCATTCATCTAAGGCTGCCCAACCTGTTAATGCCTCCATTTGTGTGAAGGTCATACGTTTATCACAGGAGGGGAAGCCTGCGATGAGTGTCTTGTAGAAAGTAATGTCATTGGGTACGACGTAGTCGGGGGCTTGCCACTCACACTCGCCATTACCTAGGCTGAGTGATAGACGACGTTGTGCTTCAGGATCGAGTGATGCTGGGATCTTGAGGGATCTTCTTGATTGACCGATGGCTAGTTGGGGTGATCGTACTTGGGTTGATTCTTCGAATAATGACTGTTTGTTTTATATGAGGTGTGAGTGAGATATGAGGGGATGTCGAGAGGAGGAGATGATGAGCATTTGATGTGTACTAAACATTGCAATGCCGGCAACTTGCACATAGGCCTGCAGACCATGGCTCAACAACACAATACATGAAGGAGCTGGAAAACAATACTATAACTTACCGTATTGGAGCTGAAATTGAACATGCCAACAAGCACAGCTGCACCAACGATGCAGCCAACTGTTATGTTTCTATTTCTTCGATCCATCATCATAATTAATGATAACTTTTTTATGTCTCTTGCTGCTGCTTTTATGTTTTGCAATATATCGATATTGAATTATGGATTAGTTATTGCATGAGGAGCCTCCTTAATGCCTCTATGCCTACGATTATCTGTCATGGTGTTAGCATCATTTAGAGTGTCCTTATGACTCTAGCTACGACTATTCAGTCATTCAATCCTGGGCAAATAATAAGCCCTGCCATGCAATATGCCCTGCCCTTTTTTCAATCCAGCACTCATTTAATCATTTCAAACCACGCACTAAAGGTGGGTTGGCATAGAGCAGTAGGTATACTTACAATACAATTTGCAAATGAAGTCCTCATCTCTTAGTAGTATTAGTGTGGCAGCAGCGGTGGTATTGTCTGCCACTACTGCAACAGCCTTTGTATCTCATCCTCCTCAATCAAAATCAACAACATGTTTATCAGTAGCAAATTCTATACAAGATGATCTCACCTTCATAAAGCCTGATACACTCAACGATGGTCAAATACAAGAACAATTATGTACTGATGCTGCAAACAAAATGAGGAGAGTAGTGGTACCTGTATCTAAAGAGGTGACCGACAATGGATATGTGGGGGTATCCTATATACATTTCAAAGCAGAGAAGAAAACAAATACACTACCTTTATTATTAGTGCATGGATTTGATTCCTCTGCACTTGAATATCGTAGATTAGGACCACAATTAGCAAAGTTGGGTATTGACGTTTATTGTGTTGATTTGCTTGGATGGGGATACACTCAATTGGAAGATGTGAAAAGTTTCTCAGCTCAATCTAAAGTAGATGCATTAAAAGGATTCTGGAAGACTGTTGGAAATGATGGCGATGTTGTCGTCGGAGGAGCTAGTTTAGGAGGTGCAGCGACAATTGAAGTAAGTAATACGCAATACAACAATTGAGCATATCTTGTGTGTATCCTTTTTCATTATTTCAGTATATCATCTCATTGCAATTATATTACAATTAGTTTGCTTCAGCAAACTTGGTTGATAATGAAGAGGGGGGATTTGTTCGTGGTACTGTGTTAATTGATGCTCAGGGCTTTGTTGATGGAATTGGGTAAGATGACATGTCCTCTATTATTAATGTATCGTACTCTTCTATGAAAACTACTCACATAATACCCACCTTGGGATGCACAGACCGATGAGTTTTCTTCCTGCTCCTCTAGCAAGAGCTGGTATCAAGGTACTCAAAAGTGAACCACTACGAAGTTCTGCAAACCAGATGAGCTATTATGATAAAGAATCATTTGCCACGGATGATGCATTAAAGGTTGGACGACTCCATTGTTTGAGAGAAGGTTGGGATGATTCCATGTTAAGCTTTATGCAAAGTGGTGGATTTAAACCTGCTACAAAGGTTTCAAAGATTGATGTTCCTTCCCTTGTCCTATGGGGAAGACAAGATGGCATTCTTGATGGCGAGGAGTTTGCAAACAAGTTTATTGAAACACTGCCAAATGCTCAATTACAATGGATCGAAGAGTGTGGTCATGTACCCCATTTAGAGCAACCGGAAGTTACAGCCAATTTGATCTCTGACTTTTTATTATCAGATGATGTGCGCCCTACTTCTTCGTCACTTGATGCTAGCAATATGTTAGATGGTTTATTCAGTTTTCTAAACTAGGTTGCTGACACATTTTATACATGATTATCATCATTGTACTTCATTAGTTTGGTTTAGGTTTAGACTCTGATAATGAGTTGTTACAGTGTTGTCACCTTTGGATTCGATCTGGCTCTCACTCCTGATATGCTTGAGCCAGATTGTGGACTAGAGCGAATATTTTGTTGCTTTCTTCGTCTTTTGCTTCCATGCCCTTTCGTTGCCTTCTTTCCAATGTGCCGTCTACGAAGTCTTCGTTTCAATCCATCACTACAAAACTGGAATAAATACTTCTTTCTAACTGTATCCAACAGTAGCACAGTAGATGATAGACATACTATGAGGAATAAGTCACCCATCGATAGAGCTTCAGTTTGGAAGACTGATTGAAGAGGAGGAAGGTAGATAACAGCGAATTGACCTGCCACCGAGAATGCCATTGCCCAAAGAAAAGATGGATTACTAAATGGACTTATTTCATAAAAGCACTTGTCAGCCGATCGACAGGCATATGCATTGAACAAATCACAATTCACAAACGTCATGAAGGTCATTGTTGTATCTCGTCGTGTCACATGGCCATCATCAAGCTCTGTACTGAAGACTTTTAGAGTAAGGAACATGATGAGCGCTGCACTGCTAATCGCTCGTGTTAAGAGAGCTCGTGTGACGATTGGATCGGTAACCTTTCTCGGTGGTGCTCTTAAAATGCGGTCATCAACTGGCTCAACGCCCAAACTTTGTGCAGGTGGCCCGTCCATAATAATGTTGATCCAAAGTATTTGCATAGCATTAAGTGGTGATGGAAGAGAGAAGATTGTTGCCACTGACTCCATACCCAATGCTGCAAATGAAGTACTCAATTGAAACGAGAGGAAGTTTCGAATATTGAAGAAGATACCCTTTCCTTCAGCCACCGCATGTGTTATTGTAGTGAAGTCATCATCGGCAAGCACAACGTCTGCTGCCTCCTTTGCAACATCGGTGCCTCCTTTCCCCATGGCTATCCCAATATCAGCTGCTTTCAATGCAGTCGCATCATTAACACCATCGCCGGTCATTGCCACAACTTCTCCTTTATGTTGTAATGCCCGAACTAATGCAAGCTTGTGTCGAGGAGCTACCCTATAGAATACCTTAACACCTATAATCGAGTCTGGCAGATTATGTTGTCCAATCGCATCTAGCTGTGATCCACTCAAAGCATGTTGGCCGTATTCAATATCATCCATAGAATTATCAGAAGACATGGGACTGTAAGCATCTAGGTCAAGGTATTCATCCTCGGAAGAATCCTCAACAGAGATAGATCGTTTAGTTGGAATAGTTGCCATCATAGGATCTTCAATATTGCGATTGGTAGACTTTGGTGAGCCACCAAGGATACCACAGCGTTTGGCAATTGCCACAGCTGTTTCCTTTGAGTCTCCTGTTACCATGATAACTTTTACTCCACTCCTCTCCAAGTGATTGACGCTTTCGACAACGCCTTCTCGTGGCGGATCTTCTAATCCAATAATGCCTGCAAAACTCAATGTCTCGAGTGATGGCCCGTATGCCATAGCTAATACTCTGAGTCCACAAGCAGCCATTCTTCGTGATTGTGCCAACGCTCGTGATTTGCCCATTTCTGTTAAAGGTACGGCACTGCCGTCAGCTGCCGTGTGAGTTTGACATTCACCAAGGATTGACTCTGGCATTCCTTTCACAAAGTACAATGATCCATCTGATGAGATTGGCACGTCACCATTTGAAGAAGAATATCTACGGGCCGATAGTTTGAAAGCAGTACATGTGTGTGTTCCACCTACTGGTCTGCACTTTACCTCCATCCTCTTCCTATCACTTGAGAATGGTATTTCAGCCACTCTGTGATACATGGGTCGTGGGTCTGGAACATTTGCCTTTGCACTGCCAACTAACAACGCCATCTCTGTGGGCTGACCGATATGCTCACCGTCCTCAGACACGCTGGCATTATTGCAAATAGAAGCTGTACTAAACAACGCTGCGAGTGCATTAAACTCCATACATTGTTCAGAAACTTTTGCTGATCTGCGTCGTTTGCTTGGACTATCTGATCCTGTTGACGATGTCGAATCTCCTCTAGTCAAATCTTTTTCATTTTCAGTAGTACTTGTACTCCTCACGAGGTATCCTCCGCTCTTCTTCAAATCATAGCCAACTCCAGTCAAACCAAAGCATAAACTTGGGAAGGCTAAAGAGTACATGCTCCTTGCAGTCATTTCATTCTGTGTCAATGTCCCCGTCTTGTCACTTGCCACGACAGTCGCACAACCGAGTGTTTCTACTGCTGTTAACTTCTTAACAATTGCATTATGTCTAGCCATTCGAAGTACACCGAGTGCTAATGTTACAGTGACGCAGATGGGAAGTCCTTCCGGAATGGCAGCTACTGCCAAACTAACCGCAACCGTGACAGTCTCAAGAAAAGGACGACCAAGAAGATAACCAATCAATGCCATTACTGCAATTCCAGCACTGGAAGCATATGCCAATAAACGTCCTAATTCATCAATCTTGATTTGTAATGGTGACTTCCGTGATTCAACCTCGGACAACTCCTTTGCAACTTTACCAAATTCAGTCCGTTCTCCTACGGCCACAACTAAGCCACGTCCCCTTCCAGTAACAACAAGTGTCCCCATGAACACTATATTCTTTTGTTCTGGAAGATGCGCGTTTCACAATTTACGAAGATAAAAGAGAGGTGATTGCAACTTCTGTTAGTACATGCGAGTTGCAACAAAGATAAAACAAGGACAAACAAAGTTCAATGAAGCAGTCGTCTTGTCGAGACTTCATATAAACACATAATAACACAAGACAAAACAATACAAACGCGGACTTTCCAGTCAATGGTGGTGGTGCCATAGGTCCTCCTCCTCCATGTGTCATTAACACAGTAAGTGCCATTCCTGTTTTATTCACTGGACTATTCTCTCCTGTTAATGATGATTCATCCACAGACATTTCAACACTGTCAATTATCCGTATATCAGCAGGGACGCGATCACCAGTTGTTAGTATAACTAGATCACCCACTACAAGTTCTTTAGCAGGGAAATGATCATGTGCTCTACCATCACGCAATACAGTGCAAGTGGGTGGTGCAAGTTCAGCAAGCTTCTCAAGGGCTATTTGGTAGTAGTATTAGAATTGGGATTTTAATACATACATAAGATATGCATAACAAAAGCATGGGGACCCACATTCAATAACAACTACTCACCCTTCTCACTACGATATTCTTGAACAGCAGCAACTAAACTAACAATACTTAATGCCAAGGCAATACTAATAGAATCAGCACTATTACCTAAGAATAGACTAATACCAGCCGAGAATAATAACATTAATATTAATGGTTCCTTCAGTTGATCATAAAATGCATGCAGTATTGGTTTTATTATTGATAGATTCTTTTTAATAATTTGTATTATTGCAGATGAACCTGATGAAGATGAAAAGTTATCATCTACATCATCTCCATGCAATGTATTTGATCCGAATGCATTCCGTAATCCACGAACTTCTATTGAATTACGCCCTCTTGTTAATAAGTTTGATCTATTATTGGGTTGTGTTACGGTATGTGGATCATTGTTGTCATTTGTATCATTACGTATTGGATCATAACCACCATCAGTTCGTATATTATTGTTTGTTGAGTTAATAGTATTATTATAGTTGGATGTTGTTGTAGGTCGTAATGATGATAAATGACGGGCTGCTTCCTCTGGTTGCCAAGAACATTCATCTGATCTAGTGAAGGGGTATAATGTTGTGTTCATGGTTAGCAAATTGACTTCCGAGTATTTCTAGCAATAAATTAGACTAGCTTTGGCATATGTGAGGATCAACTGAGGTATATTATATGCTATTACTCTCTCTCTCTCTTTCGTTATATCTTTTTGTGTGTTTAGAGTAGTTTAGTCTATGAGGTCGGTTCATAATTAATCCCCGTGCATGATGAACTGGCCTTGTATTGACTCAGTTGTCAGTTGTCAGATTTCAGATAGCTTCTTCCCCTTCACTAGGTACTTCTAGCACGGATAGCTTCTAGAGCGGTAAGCTCTATTCATATCCTTTGCAGGTATAATCATTATTATTACGGACAACAAATTTGCCGAAAGTACTGTCTTGTGCACATACGCTTTTTTATTGACACATGTTGAAATTAGCAATAGCTATATTATTGATGGTTTGCAATACATATGCATTCCAATGCCCATATCATACACCTACACGATCAACTCCTCTACTTCAATCATTAGATTCCTACAATGAAAAGGAAAATACTCGACGAACACTTATCAATAATATCATAATGATGGGAAGTTTACTTGGGGTATCAACTAATCCCGTCAATGCACTTGTAGAAGGTAATACACCACCCAGCAAAACCAAAGCATTAGGTGAGGAGTATCGTCAGGGTACAGCTGCATTAGGTGATTCAGTCGAAGCTGAGGTACTTCCCAGAGAGGCTTATAAGAAGCTAGATTCCGGTGTCATCTATGCTGATATTAGTAAGGGTAATGGAGAAACAGTAAAGGAGGGCTCTAAAGTGAATTTGCAGTGGGTTCTTCGTAGAAGTAATGGCTACTTTGTTGATAGCAGTGCTGTTTCGGATTCAGTACCATTTATCTTTACTGTTGGCTGTAAAGATAATGGCGATGCTGCTATTGAAGGATTAGATGAAGGTATCAGGGGCATGAAGAGTGGCGGAACACGCCGAATCTTGATTCCTCCTAGACTCGCTTGGATTGGTGGAATTGCTGATGGTAAACCCGGACCTTTACCAGCCGGATTCGGCCCTCGCCAGCAAATGAGAAGAGTTATGGAAACGAGGATAGATGTGCCTGGAGAATATATATTCCTTGAAGTTAAGGTGACAAAGGTTCGCTAATGGTTGAGTGTTAAGGCATACTAGGAGTGACAGCAACTTCTTCTCTAACCTCTTTCCCTAAATTATTACTAAGAATTATTATCTGTACAATAACTAAACAGTATCATCTTACAAATCATCTCTCAGACCACTCTCCACCAAAATCAGCGGCTGTATCTGCCATGTTATCTCCTCTAGAATCACTAGTTCGGGTGATAATTTCAACTAATAGATCTGGTTCAGACTTGAGATCATGTAAACCAAGTTCAACTGTTTGGTCCTTAAGATTTCTCAAGATGTATTCGAGTGCAATTTCTTTGAGTCCAGAAGCATTATGCCTGATTAAGAGGGGTATGAGTTAGTCATTTGTATACATAACACTGACTAAGGCAAACAGACCGAAGAAGAATCTTACCGATGACTAGCAATAAAAATACCAATCACATTTTCAACAGAAAGGTCCTTTCGAAGACGATCTTCACATATTGCCTTAAGTCTATCCAGCATGAACTGTTCACTTGCAATCAATAAAGACATTCCCAACTCATTTGTCATGTCAGATACTTGATCTGTGTATAAATATTCTAACACTTTCAAAAACACAGTATGGGAAATGTCTTGCAATACAATTGGCGGTTTCTCTTCGTTGTCATCAACTGCCATACTCTCACACATACCCCCGAAAAGCATTGCCTCAAAGTATTCGCTCCTGACTGCAAGTAAGGATCTATTGGCGTGTACCTGCTGTCCCTCTACTAAGAATGTTACGTCTGAAAGTTCCTCTCTAAGCATTAATCGTCGTAGGTCATTCACTAATGCTGATGGGGGTATGTTCACCGGCTTGAGTCGGAATTTGTAAAAGTCATTTAATACTGTCGAACCGTTGTAACCACCAAAAATGTACAACGAATTCTCATATACTTGTGCCACAAGTGAGGATCGACCACTTGGTCTCTCCCCGTGACTGCAATCAACCTCTGACCAGTGGTTTGTTTCAAAGTCATATGCAAGCATATCCGCCAATCTGTCACTCCCGTTATATCCCCCGTACGTATACAGCTTATTACCGTGAATACAACAGGAGTGAAAGTACCTTGGACTAGGCGCTGTTCCTTTGCATGGCAACTCAGTCCAAGTATACGTAGATAAGTCACAAGCAAAGAAATCAGCTTTCCTTTCTACACCATCATATCCCTGTAAATAAGAAGATTGAAGATGTATCAGTGCATGCATTGCATAATAAACACTGTCCCCACATATATTGTCACTCACGCCATGGATATAGACATATCGATCATCCTTCGCCCAGGCCGGGCAGGACCTTACACTTGGTAGGTTTCCTTTTGCCTCGACCTTTGACCATACATTAGTATTTAGATCGAACTCAAACATATCGTTCAACCACCTGGCGCCATCGAAGCCTCCAAATAGTACAAATTTGTTATTATGTACAACGGAGACATACCCGAAGCGACGTGATGGTCCATTTATTAACTCAGCTCGTGCTCGTTCTAGCTGCCCTAAAGCTGAACTCATTTCTTCATTTAATCCCTCACTTGATTCTTGAATACATGTCCATCTTTGGGTATCAATATCAAACATCCACAAATCATTCAACCATGTAGAGCCATTATACCCACCAAAGAGATACATTCTAGATGAATCACCAATAACTACTCCATTATTCTCACGACATCCTGGTTTTTCCTCACTTAAAACCTCAACTCTTTCCCATTTGTTCTTATCAAATGAGAAGGAGTAAAAGTCATCTAAACGGCCAGTACCTCCTCCATATCCCTGTATATTGTAATGAACATATGATTTGTGAGTTGATGCAAGAGAAGAATGAGGTATGTGATATCAACAGAATTCATATTTATGTTTGTTAATCAATATTGCAATACCTTTGCAGTGATAATATGCAATATACCACTAATAAAATATACCACATCAAACATCAAATAATATAGGTACATGAGAACTACTCACACCAAACATGTATAGTTTTCCTTTCACTACCACACTCGCCGCGCCACTTCGTCGTGGTGGGTTCACAGTGCCATTTGGTATTGCAATTCTACTCCATGAAAGGTGTTGCTTGTCGTCCATTAACAAACTTGCAGCAGTAAGGGCAGCTGTTTTATCAAAACAAAAAGTTGTCAAGTTGGTGAGATTATATTTTGAGATTAAGCTATTACACAATTGAAATTTATTACCTGGTGATATTCCATCTACATCATGCGGAGCCCCTGCGATATCGGGTAGTTCTTCTTGGCCTATGTCGTCTTCCATTCTTATTATTCTCTGTTGCTATTCTACTATCGATATTACAAGTCAGTTTTCATGTAATTGGAAAACATTTTAGGGGGAAGAGAAGGATACACCTATGATTCAGTATTAGGAGCTCTCTCTAGTTTAATGAATCCATTTGCTTTTGATTCCTTATCACGCTTCAAATGCAACTCCATTCCTCTTGAATAATCTTCGGTATATTGGCAATCCCTTCTTTAATACACTTACTTCTCGTTCTGTAGGTATCCCGAGAGGATTCGACATTTGATACTCTTCCTCATCGCTAGAAGTATTGCCATCTAGCCATTCATCAAAGTATACCTTGCCATTATCTTCAACAAACTTCTCACGCATTGCCTCTAGTGCATCCTTAATATCACTTTGAAGAAAGA
>Ga0075439_13025_pt1 | contig 15487 bp, 16 predicted proteins | sample MintriSingleCell_FD_74264 | JGI IMG/M metagenome (GOLD analysis project Ga0075439, IMG submission 74264) | Marine eukaryotic communities from Monterey Bay, USA to study complex ecological interactions - Minidiscus trioculatus JGI Plate_4_G5... | ecosystem: Environmental > Aquatic > Marine >... | reverse complement strand
ACCTCCTACTCCATCTGTTGCAACGGTCGATACTCAAGATACCATCAACACAACCGAAGCCAACAATTCATCATCCGTTGCTGATATTGCAGGTGCCAACGAAGTGAAGGAGTCCGAGTATGTATCATCGTCAGGATTTGGGTTTAACTTGTTGCCAGTATCCTCTAGCTGGGGTAATTCTCACAAACCCAAGAGTGGCAAGGAAAGTAAAGCAACGGAAACTAGTGCTAAGAGTGCCAAGGATAGCAAGACAACCAGTGGCAAGGCTAGTAAGAAAGATCGAGACGGGGATCGAGACGAACCAGATGATGGTCCAACTCCAACTCCTCCGCCTTCAGGTAAGTATAGAGATTGTTTGACATATACAAGGATGTGTTCTAAGGAATCCTTTCTCAATTCTAATAATACCATCTATAAACAACTCTCTCGGTGAACAACAAAGGTACTGTACCGGACCCAACAATGCCTCCCGTGAATCCTCCACCTCCAAGTACAGTTGCTCCGACTGGCTCACGTAAGTACAGTCTAACAATATGTGCATACTTATCTTATGTTCATTTAAGATACCCTTCTCTAAAATATCGTATATATTTCACTATCTCTAAACACAGCCACTGGAGCTCCTAGTGTAAAACCTGTTTCCGACCCGGTTCCAATTCCAACAAATCCTCCATCCACGGCTCCTACTGGCTCACGTAAGAACAGACTAACAATATGTGCATATCTTATGTTCATTTAAGTACCCTTCTCTAACAATCTTATGTGGAATGTTTCTATCTCTTACATCAGCCACTGGAGCTCCTAGTGTAAAACCTGTTTCCGACCCGGTTCCAATTCCAACAAATCCTCCATCCACGGCTCCTACTGGCTCACGTAAGAACAGACTAACAATATGTGCATATCATCTAAGATACCTTTTCTCAACTATATATTATTTACTCCATACCATTAACAGCTACCACAAAACCTACTCCTTTTTCCTGCCCAACTGAAATCGATGATGCGAGTGTTGCCCCTGGGGGTAATTGCTGTGAACAGGCAGATTGTATTCAAGGTATCGAACTTCCAGCTACCTGTAAAAGATCTTATTGTGGAGACAGTTTTCCAGTTGATTGCTCAGAAAGCAAAGCAACACCGATTGCCAATCCTATTACTGGTCTCCCTGCCTGCAGTGCCTGCCCGACTGGTGGTTGTGGTGCAACCCTATCTGATCCAAGCAGTTGTAGTCCTGCTACAGCTGGGGAATGGACTGGGATTTGTACTACTGAATCATTTTTTGATGACCCTGGACCTCCACCTCGGCCTTCCATTTGCTCTGTTAGTTCTCAGTTTGATGGGGAAGCATGTATCACGAGTGCATCTACTGAGGCTGATTATATAAATGACGGATGTGATATTAATGGTGATAGTGTAAGCTCCCCAAGGTTTGGTACCATTGAATCCGGTGTTCCAGTTTGTGGACAGATCTCTACTTTTGCGGGTGGCCGAGATTTAGACGCGTACAGGTTTACCGTTTCAAGCGAGGTACAACCAGGTTTCGATGTTACAACTAACTCTCCTCCTATCAGATTTCGGATATTTGCCATTCCCGATCTATGTAATTCTCCTCCTGTTCAATTGTTCCCTTCTTTTATTATCAGTGGTAGTACAGCTAAAATCTTCCCAGGTACTTTACAGCCTGGTGATTATTTTGTTGCCATAGATTTGGAGCCTGGTCGAGGTGTAATTGGATGTGATGATGAGGTGGAGTATGAGGTCTTAGCTGATTATTCTGATTCACCTCTGCCTACACCTTCTTTTTGTGGTGATGCCGTCTTTGAGGATGAACAATGTGTAACATCACCCGCATCGGATCTCAATGCAGGCTGTTATGCAGCTGCGGGAGGAGTTGCCTTTAACCCCAAGACTATCAATATCGGGGATGAACGATCCTGTGGTCAACTATCCAGTTACCCATCAGACGTTGTCAATGTACTCACGGGTGACCTTGATGCATATCAGTTCACTGTGGAAACAGCGGGCCTTTATTCGTTCATTCTCGAGTCTGACGACTTGTTTTCAGGTCCTGAAGACCTACGTATTGCTCCTTATGTCTTTGGCCCTGATCCAGAATGTGTTGAGGCCGATCCCATAACAGGTTTGAAGATTACCAACTACATCCCACCAGAACAAATTGTGGGCGGTCCATTTTTCGATGACACTACCCTTGCTTTTGTTGGGAATCTTGATCCCGGTCGGTATCAGATTCTCATTACTGCAGCTGATGGTGATTTCACCAAAGTACCGGAATGTGATTCTGATGCAGGATTGGGTTATTTTCTCCGGATTAAGGCTGGTGATGATATTCCAACACCACCTGCACCAACACCACCACCTGCTGGCGATACCCGATCGTGTTCTGAAAAATATTGTTCTGGAGTACCTGTTGCTTTTACTTTCTTTTGCCTTCCATGTAATGCTGATCCGGAATGCGAGTTAATCACTCTTCCTAACCCGAATTGCGGCGGGTTTATTTGCTTTGGATCACCAACTCTTTTATCTTGTGTCAATCGTTGAATGAAGTCAAAAATATGGGTGATGATAATTGAATTATGTGTAGTGTTTTGATGTATGTAATAAAGAAGAATTAAATTATTGGTTTACCCAGGTTTACCAGCACGCTCTTCGTATTATTAATATCAACACGTGGCACCCTTTATTAACTAAACCAATAACAGTACTATTCAACCTCTATACACTATCCTATACATTAAAACTCTCACCACAGCCACACTCACCCTTTGAATTGGGATTAGTAAAAACAAATTCTGAACTCATCTCATCATCAACATAATCCATTGTCGTACCAATAACATTCATTAATGCCATCGGTTCCACATACACTTTCAATCCATCACCATCCAAGTTTGGTAATGATATTGTCATACATTCATCTCGCTTGTGATTTGTGGAGTGATTGGAATAGGCATAGTTTAATGTGTAAGAGAGGCCGTTACATCCTCGTTTTTTCGTGCCTAGTTGTATCCCCACCGCTGGCCCGTCATCGTTATCGGATGATGTAGTATCCTTGTTATTATGTTGATCTATTAGAAATTGTATCCGTGATGCGGCAGTGGGTGTTATTATTAATGGATTACGTTTCTTTATTGGCTTACGCTTCTTTTTTAGTGTGGGATTGCTCTTTGTGTTCTTTGTAGATTGTATCGATTCGTCCTCGCTGCTTGATATTTCTTGAAGCATGGCTGCAGTTGAAAAGTTACTGGATGATATTGGCTGATGTATATGTGAGCGTATTATATGAGACGAGGAGAGAGGTATTGGTCTTCTTGAGGGTGGTATAATTTGTCTAGAATTCTTTTGTAATTGCAATTGATGAGTTGATGACTCTATGCCGCCGGCTGTTGCTATGGCCCGGCGTGTACATCCTTGCTGTGACGACATAACCTGTCGTCTAATAATACTACTGCTTATACCGAGTAACCTATTCATTGTCAATTATAACTGAGCTTTATACGATATTGATTTCTATTTTAAAGTAGAAAGAGTTGTGAAATCGTACCGATACGGGTTAATTATGACAAATATTGTGCAAAAGCGCACACAGTACGACAGCCCATCTAGCGATTATTGGAGATTGAGGAGAGGAGGCGGGGAGTAAAAGGAGAGGGGGAGGACAACGTCTTCTACTATATTGACTTATATGTATATTGACTTATATGTCGTCAACTGTCTGTGTTTACCATTGATATAGTTCATGCTACGGCCGCCGCCGAAAGAAGATACAATACAAAGATACCCATCAAGATCCAATATCACCTGTCACCTACGCATAGTACATACAATTATAAAGAGATGAGTCCTCCTAAATGGATAAAGGATACATACATTTACAAAATATTTCAAGCAGGGATGAGTGCATTTTTAGCAAAGTATTTTTGGGATGATAGTCAAAGATATAATCCAGAAACACACTACAAGGAGATATTAATGAGACAATGTTTTGCAATATTAATGTTATTTATGGCATTATGTCAATTATGTATTAATGTTGGATTGATTGGTGATAGCAGGGATAAGAAAAAGAAGAAGAGAGATTAGTAAACAACGATCATCGGGGTGTGTGTCCTAGTGTTCAAGTTGTGGTGATATTGCAATTCAAGTTAATGATGACCGAACAGATCAGCAGACCGACCAGGAACAACACAAGAAGGTCTAGAATATTGTACAGCTGTAGCTGAGAAAGGAAGAACAGATACTAAATCACACAAGCATAGGCAAATTTAGGATAGGAGCTAGGTGAATAGGATATGTATAATGTAAAACAAAACATCTTCTAATCAGGCTATCTTTATATACCCTATCTACATTAAGCCGCAGTATCAAGCATAAGACCAAACATTCTTCCAATCAACTTCATCATAACCCAATTCCTCAATCATCATTGTACCAAATCGTTCATTGTGTGGTTCAAAGAATCGTTGTAACCAATCACGTAACTCATTTTTACCATCCAATGGATCAATGTACTCTCTTGAATTCTTCGTGGTAGCATCTAACACCTCAAATCTTGGTAATCCTAAATGTTCCATTGATTTATTCACAGCCCATTGCACTCCTTTCTTACTTATATCTTCTAACTTTAATACCAAAAATTTGTTTGTAGCAAAACTTCGTAACCATTGACGACATTGTAATGCATATAATCCACGTGCCAATGGTGAATAACTACCTGTATTTAATGGTATACGTGTCGTAACATACTTCTCCCACGCTTCATCTTCTTCATTTGTATTAATAAAACTATCAAATATCTCTCTATCAACAGTTTTAGTCTCAACATTCCAATAAGGAAGTAATCCATCCTCTTTCATATTTAATACATCTTGTTCGAATACTTCTTCTATTGTTAATAATCTCCATTCATTACCCCGTACAGCCAATTGTTCTGGTGTGCCATCTAAACTCGTCACCATGACATAATGACTAATAGCACGTTTAATTGGTTCACGTACCATTATTATTAATTGTGGTTCATGTACAAAACACTCTTTCAATCGGGGTATGACACGATAATAATCTAATAAGTATGATGGTGTGGAATCACCGGTGATTAAACTTGGATAGGGCTTCATACCCTCGACATGATAGAATGATAAACAATGTTTACGACGATCGTTTGTATTTTGTAATGAGGTGTTATATCTCCAATCTAGGTTGTGTGTCTCACGACGTTTGGCACGTACCACCCATGGATGTTGATTAATATAATCATACATACTTGTCGTACCTGCCTTTTGAGCACCAATTATTAAATAGGTTGGATGATTCCTACTTCCAGCGTTACATACACGATCAATTGATCGTCGTGTTTGTGTTAACACTTCTCCAGGTGACAAGTTTATAGTTTGTATTGGACAATTCTGTTGTATTCGTTGTTGAAAGTAAGTTGGATGGACATAATCTAATATCAAATGTACTCTATATTCACCATTCGATTGACCATTCGTAACTGTATGTTTGGCTTGATTATTCATTTCAAATACATGTCCGGGTGTCACATCAATTCTATCAAGTGTATCCTCTGTTAGTCCACATTGAAACAAAACTTCGTTGGGATTACTAACAATTATCGGAACATGAATACGATGTGTATGCTTTACCCACTCGCCAGTATCATGATGCACAGGTATAGTCACCCCGCATGGCATTCCCGCCAATAAACAACGTACTACTTGATACTCCTCAATGTTTAATACATCTAATATAGGTTGCATTGCCTTTTTCATTTCTTTACCAATCTTATTATACTTTTGATAATAGGGTAATGTATAGATAGTATGGAGTAAGTCATCACAGAAGATGAGAATGATTTTTTTGATACCCCATGCATCGTGTGATGGTCGGGTTATTTGTACATTGTTGGTTGATGCTGTTGTTTCTGACCATAGATTTGTTGATGATGGTTTGTTCTTCTTTTTGGTTGATGACTTTGATTTGACTTTATTGTTGTGTGGTGATTTCATTTGCCAGCTTGGTGTGTTGTTGTTGCTTGTAGATGACGATTCGGCAGGATCATTAACGCCTTCGGTTATTAGTTTGACTATTGGTGTTACATCTACTTGGCCGCCTGCGTAATCGTAGTATAGATCGAACAATATATGTGATAAGTAACCATGATGATTGCAACAAAAACTAATACAACAAACACATCAAACATAATCAACAACTTACGAGAAGAAACACACCAAGTAGGATAGTCAACATTAACAACTTCAATACCCCTCTCTTCCTCCTTTCCTTCTTTCCCTCCTCTACTACTCTCGCATCCATTATCATCGACACCATCAACTTTTAAAGTACAAGTTGGTTGTAACTTCCAAGATAATGGTACCTCACCATGATTTATACGGGATATACATGGTTTATTATTTTGTATTATTTTAATTGCTGTTTGATGTTGTTTTGCTATTTCTTCTTGTGATGTTGCACCCATATTATTGTTTATTTATATTGTTTGTCGCCGATCGGCGTCTGTGACGAGTAGTGTTGCCGCCGCCAGCCGCCGCCCACTAATTATTTATTTTCATGTAGAAGATACCGAAAGGCGGGTTAGGGTGAATAATTGTCGTATTAGTACAGATTGAACTACCACTTGTGATGAATAGGGTGGAGGGTTATGTCCTTGGTTGTAGGTGTTATAATACAGACGCTTCATCATCTTCTTCGTATTATAATATATTAGAATATTAGAATAGTATTTGTCGGCGGCGGGGTAGACTATCTTTGTTACACAAACTCTTTGCAGTTCTTAGTACTATTGCTCGGTCTTAATAGCAATATAATTATCTATATCTTATAAATATACACAGATCAATATTTATCAAAAGATGCCGACGTTAGAATTAGAGGCAAGGCTTGATAAATTACTGTCTACTGCACAAGAAGAGACAAAGGATATCGATCTCTTTGCACCTATCAACATCGAAGAAAGAGAAGATTGCCCAATATGTTTGATTCCATTTCCTATAGAAAATAACGAAATCATATTCAAGATATGTTGCGGGAAAAACATATGTATTGGTTGTGTCGAGAAACATGTAAGCACTGAGATACATAACGGTGTACCAATAGAAGATTATAAATGTGCCTTTTGTTGCCAGCTAACATTATCAGGACCACCAAGAGTTAAGGCACTGAAAAAACTAATGAAGAGGAATTATCCTGATGCATTTATAGAAATGGGAATGATTTATGAAAGAGGGAAGTATGGAGTATTGCAAAGTAATACAAAAGCATTAGAAATGTTGACACGTGCAGCTGAACTTGGATATGTCGATGCATTTAGGAAAATTGGATATAATTATATGAATGGCAATTTAGTGGAACAAGATAAGTCGAAAGCAGTAGAATTTTATGAAGTATCTGCAAAGAAAGGATCTGTAAAAGCTCACAAAAATCTTGCACTAACACATATGACAAATGAGAATGCCGATGAGTGTATCCAACATTTAGTGGTAGCTGCAAGTGCTGGTGATCAATTATCAATGGACAGTTTGATGGAATTCTATAAAGACAATTCACTATCAAAAGAGGATCTAGCCCAAACTCTACGTGCATACCAGGCCTCGAGTAATGAAATGAAGAGCAAGGACAGGGATGATGCTCGTCGCACGCGTAATGAAGGAAACAGTTAAATGAAGTAAGGCAATAGATGGGATTGTAAGTTAGCAGACAAACGATTTGTTTCTTATTTATGATATTACTCAAATCCAACTCAAACTGGGTTGTTACACTAAGTACATTTGTTGTACACAATGTAATAAACTAAACTAAACTATGTACATTACATATAAACTACCCATGAAAGATCCACCACTGTGCTCCTTATCCAACCATTTAGTAACACCCATGACACCGACAGACAATGCCTGTCGGAATCCACTGTTGTCATGCTCCTTCTCCATCCACTCAAGGAACTCATCAAATCCACCTTACTCTTTTGACTTTTGACTTCTATTTGAGGCAGTACATCGTACACGTATTACGACGTGTGGAATATTTTTCATCGTACCAGTACGATTCTACTTGCTTTTGTTCTGTTGTTTGCGTAGTGTAATAATCTAGAATATTGAAAGGTACCTCGGCTTGGACGCTTCATCTCCTAGTAGCAGATATTACAATATATTACAATATTAGTTGTAGGCGGCGGACGGTGGCATAGAGTATCTCGTTTTTATCAGATACCACCAACCAATTAAAAGTTTTAGTTTTGTAGTGCAAATTTCTGTAGCTTTGTGTTACAACTAATAATATAAGGAAACAAACTCTTCACACTATTGGCAGTTCATAGTATTATTGGTTTGGTCTTAGTAGTTATAATGATATATCATATCATATCATAATGGTATCATCAGAATTAGAAGCACGGCTTGATAATTTACTTTCCACTGCACAAGAAGAGACGGCAGATATTGATATGTTTGCACCTATACCACTAAGAGAGGAATGCCCAATATGTATGATTCCTCTTCCTTTATTTGGAACGGAAAGTATATTTTTTGCCTGTTGTGGAAAGCTTATATGTAAAGGATGCACCTACAAGAATTCATTGACCAAGGTGAAGAATGGTACACCGATACATGAGATTCTGAATAATGAGATGAAATGTGCCTTCTGCCAACAGTTATCAAAGTTGACGTATAAGAATGAGATCAAATGCTTAAAGAAACTAATGAAGAAGAACAATATCCAAGCTTTTAGGCAAATGGCCGGTCATTACATGAGAGGGGAAGGGGTAATTGAAAGTGATACTAGAGCTCTTGAAATGTACATTCGTGCAGCTGAGCTTGGCGATTATGCTAATGCATTTGCGATGATTGGAGATTATTATTTTGCAATAGAGCAGAACGATTTAAAAGCAGCTAAATTTTGGGAAATATCAGCAAAGAAAGGAAGTGCTCATGCACACAAAGAGCTTTCATTAGTTTGTGCGAGAAATGGGGACATTCAAAAGGGTATTGAACATTCGAAAGTAGCTGCAAGTGCTGGATTTAAAGAATCAATGGATAGTGTGATGAAAGCATACAAACACAAGGTGATATCAAAAGAGGATCTAACAATTACACTCCGTGCATTCCAGGCCTCAAATGATGCGACGAAGAGTAAAGATAGGGATGATGCTCGAGCGTTGAAGGAACGTAAAAGCGGAGTGCCTAGTCACTCCCATCTCTTCAAGTAAGTTTTGTTTAAAGAAGTAGAATAGATATATAATAATTAAGCTCATCAAACCCATAGTTACATTAAGTCATTTTTTGTGCACTATATACTTCAACTTGGTCGGCACCGATTGCATTCTGGACGGCACTATTGCATGCGCTCGTCATTATTTCCTGCCCCGGCTTGGCCACATTGGCGATGTCAATGCCCCTGACATTCTGGCCCACGAGGACATATCCCACTAAAAAACAACTCAGGAATAACATGTACTTAATGTAAACTTGGGTTTGAAACGCTTTATCATTATATCTATTTTACTTCACTTGAAGAGATGGGCCGGTGGAGCTTCTCCTCTTTTGCGACATTCCTCAATCAAACGGGCATTTTCCCGATCATTACTCTTCATTGCATCATTTGAGGTCTGAAATGCACGAAGTGTCAGTGTTAGATCCTCTTTTGATAATGCCTTTTCTTTGTACTTGTCCATTAAAATATCCATAGAATCTTTATCACCTGCACTTGCAAGTACTTTAAAATGCCCAATACTGTGCTCAATACTCTCATAAACACTCTCAATTCCCTCATTCATCCGAGCAAGTAACTTATGGGATGTTATGCACCCCTTCTTAGCTGATATCACAAAATAATCCAATGCCTTTGATGTATCTTGTTCCACAGCAGTACCATCGTGATAATAACTTCCAATCCATCCATATGCATCAGCACAACCAAGTTCAGCTGCCCGAATATACATTTCAAGTGACTTCGTATCACTTTGTATAACACCTTCCCCCGATTTATAATCCTTGGCCATTTTAATGAATGCACCAGTATTACCCCTCTTCATGAGCTTTTTCAGTTTTTTAATTCTGTCTGTGCACATTGCAGTCTGACGACAAAAGGCACATAAACGTTCTCGTTTTGTCTTTGTGTCTGAATCATTTTTGAACTCAGTGATCAGATATTTGTATGTGCAACCTTGACATATACGTTTTCCACAACATATCATGAATGTGTTTTCGTTATCTTTTATAGAAAGTGGAAGAAGACATATCGGACATTCCTCTCTTAGTGGTATAGGTGCAAACATATCAATGTCTGCAGTCTCTGCTTGTGCAGTAGAAAGTAGATTATCAAGCCGTGCCTCCAACTCTAATGTCGGCATCTTGATAGATGTTGATATACTATTAAGACCAAAGAGTATAATACTAATGAATTGCTAATAATACTAATGAATTGCTAATAATACTAATGAACTGCCAATAACATGAAGAGTTGTTTCCTACCTATTCTTGAAAGCAACAATTTGGGTAGGTACGTATACTGTGTAGAGATGGGTGATGGGCGTCTGTAACGAGTAGTGTTTCCACCAGGTTTCCACCGCCACCAATTTTACGAGCAATAAGAAGATTACGATGCGTATTGTGTACGTCTCGTAGTACCTACTTGTGGTATCAGATACGGAGTTCATTTATTATTTGCAAACGATGAGGATCGCTACTACTTCTCCAGGTATAAAGCAGCTAGCAGCAGTATTGTATATGTATTACATACCTTTGTAGGTCTACTACTCAGGGTAATAAAGTGATAGTATAATGTGTATTTCGTACATACGTTATTTTTATCGTATTAGTACGATTCTACTTTTTTATGCACCTCACTTTTTATTGAAGTGGGTGGTAGATACATACTTAGTATGTAATTCTTACCTCTCTGCCTGGACGCTTCATCTTCTTAGTAGTAGCAGATATTATAATATTTATTAGTTGTCCGCGTTGGCGGTGGTATAGAGTATCTCGTTTTTATCAGCAGGTACCATTACCAATTAAAAAAGACTTTTATTTGTCAGTGCATCAAATCGAATAGCTCACATAGTAAGTAATACCAGAAAACAACTTCAAGTTTACAATTCATATTACTGTTTGGTCTTAGTAGTAGCATCTTCATAGTTTGGTAGTATTATATTGATCACAATGGTACCATCAGAATTAGAGGCACGGCTCGATAACTTACTTGCAACTGCTCGAGCAGAGACTGCAAACATTGATCTATTTGCACCCATACCAGAAAGAGAGGAGTGTCCGTTATGTATGATTCAACTTCCTTTTAAGGAGATAGAAACTGTATTCAAGCCATGTTGCGGAAAACTTATATGTAAAGGGTGCATGTACAACATGTGGTAACCGAAGCCAAGAAAGGCAAAAAACGAGGAGAACATAAATGTGCCTTCTGTGGTCAGCTAACATTGGAAGGACCACCAAGAGTTAAATCACTGAAGAAACTAATGAAAAGGAACAATCCTAGAGCGTTTATTGAAATGGCCAGATATTATCATTTGGGGAATAAGGGGGTGATGCAAAGTAATACAAAAGCATTAGAAATGATTATCCGTGCAGCTGAACTTGGAGACACTGAGGCATTTCAAAAGTTAGGATCGTTTTATCATCAAGGCTTTTCAGTAGAACAAGACAAATCGAAAGCACTGGCATTTTATGAGGTAGCCGCAAAGAAAGGATACCAGGAGCTTGCCAGGTTTCATGCGATAAATGGGGACATTCAGAAGTCTATCCAACATTTGAGAGTAGGTGCAAGTTCTGGCGATAAAGATTCGATGGATGATTTGATGGAGATGTACAACATAAATTACTATCAAAAGAAGACTTAACACAAATACTCCGTGGCTTTCAAGCTTCAATTGATGAAATGAAGAGTAAGTATAGGGAAAGTGCCCGTTTGATTGAGGAATGTCGCAAAAAAGGAGAAGCTCCGCCAGCTCATCTTTTCAAGTGAGTTATTGGGCATTATGAGTTGCAAAAGATTTAAGGAAGAAGTTGTCTAGATATATATGCTAAAGCTCCTTAAACATGGGTTGTTACATTAAGTACTTAAGTACATATGATGTGCACTATATACAGATATATAAACTATCCGAGGAAAGACCCACCACTGTGCTCCTTATCCAACCATTTAGTACCACCCATGACACCGACTGACAATGCCTGACGGAATCCACTATTATCGTGTTCCTTCTCCATCCACTCAAGGAACTCATCAATATCCACCTTGCCGTCTCTCTTGGTATCCATCTCCTTAAAGATTGCCTTAACTTCTTTGGTAGACAGCTCCATACCAAGTTGCAAACTGATATCCTTTATCTCTTTCTCATCAAGAAATCCAGAATTGTCACGATCAACATCATTAAAGATCTCTTTAGATTCCTCCCTTGTCGGTAATAGAGCTCTAGAGGCATCCTCGACTGGGATACGGCCTCCATAAGACTCAAGGTATGCTTTTGCGGATTCGATTTGTGCCTTCTTAACTTTACGGCTCCATCCTAATTCCTCTGCCATGATATCTGCTACACGTGGTAATGCCTCCATTGCAGCACCACTGTTTAAGAAGGCAAGTCGTGTCCGACGTGATAGGATATCCTGTAGATTGAAGTAGTAGAAGGAACTAAGTTAGTATCGGTTGAATTACATGGATAACAAAAAGATAAAGTATCAATCACACTCACCTCAATAGTACAGGCATACTCTTGACATGCAAACCGAACCTCGGCTTCAATGTATGGGTAGTTAGCTGCAAGCGGGATACCGTTTCTTGGCCACTGCTTACCAGTTGGCTTACACAGTGCCACAACCTCCCACGCTCTTCCACCATATGTCTTGGCTAGATTCTGAGCCACATCTTCCATTAATCCATACTTTTGAATCAATTGGACGGGTAAACTCTCAGTGTATCCATCTCCACCGTGTAAGACTATATCCAACGTATTGCACTTTGGATGATCATCGCCTAATACCTTATCTAACACATCCTCGGCCATTTCACGCCATGTTGTCCACTTCCCACCAGCAATGAAAGTCACACCGCTCTTAGGATTGGTAGAGATGACATGATCACGAGATACTTGTTCACCTGCTTTTGCATTTGGATCAGCTGCCAATGGACGCCATCCACGCCATGCTGATAATACATCTGATCGACGGACTTTAATATCCTCACTCAAGTACTTTTCACATTCTTTTAACATCCATTGAATCTCTTCCTCGGGTGGGTATGGCAGAGTTTCGGCTGGTCCTTTCTTATCAGTTGTACCCACTAATACACTTCCCTCCCAGGGTAAGAAGAATAAGAAGCGGCCGTCTGATGTATTGTAATCTAATAATCCCATGTCAGATGGAGCGTAGTACCCAGGTAGAACAATATGAGAACCTGATGCACCCATAACCGCAGGCTTGACAGGCTTCTCGGTACCATCCTCCTTCTGTCTTAAAGCATCAGTGAATGGTCCTCCTGCAAAGATGACATGCTTTGCATAAATATCCATAGATTCACCAGTAATACGATCTAATGCTGTAACACCGATCACTTTTCCATCATCATCAAAGATACCCTTGGTCATTTCAACATAGTTTGCAATATCGGCACCCTTCTCAGCGGCACTTAAGGCGATGGCCAAGTTGGTTCGGGCATCATTATGTTGTCCTGTAAGATTTTAAAGAGGTAAAATGATAGAGATGAGCACAAGATATGCATAATACAAGATATGCACAACACAAGATATGCACACAAAGTCACAAACATATAACACTAACTCACCTTCATAAAACACAGCACAATACTTAATATCCTGTTCATTCAACTGTGGAAACTTATTACGACTTTCCTTCTTACCCATGATAAAACTACTCGGACATGTAAATTGACTTAATCCATCATAAAATTTAAACACCGCCGGTGCTAGTATCGGAAAGAAACTAAATAACCAATGCCCGAATGGTGGTGGCCAAATATGCCATTCAGTAAATGGACATACGATTGGTACCCAATTCGTTAAATGTTTTTGTTTGTCTAACATATACTTACGTTCTTGATGACAATTGAATACCATGTTAAATTCACCATAAAAATCTTGTACAGTTTTAATTGGAGAGGTTAGTAAGTTGACTGATATTAATGCTGCTGCTGCTGATGCTAAGTATTTAATACCTGCCCATATTAACTTTGTGGATCGTGAGGATGTTTCGGAAGCGAAATCACCACGTTCAATACATGCTACTTTTAATACATTGGAATTACCAGAGGAATCTGTACGTGTAACTGCATCAAAGGCAATACCGGCACCAGTGGCCCCGCCTCCGATAACTAATACATCATATGGTGAATCTTTAGTACCATTATTCTGTAATTTACGTACTTGTTCAACACGGGATGGTATACCATTTGGACCTTTTACTTCTTTATTATGAGGCGGGGTTAATGGGAAGGGAGCACCAATGTTGGATAATGCTGAGGCTAACTTTTTATCTTGTCGGATTGTCATCCGACGTGTTACGTTAATCTTTGGTGGTGCTTCTTCACATTGTACTTTAGATGTAGTTGAATTGTATGCAACTAATGTAGCTCCACCGCCAAGTGTTGCAAGAAGAGTAGGTAGAAATGATGAGCCATTGTTGTTATTAGTGTTGGATGAGGAGAGTGTGGATAGACTACGGATATGAGGAGCCGCTGCCTTTTTAATGGCACGGCTATGCGCACCTAGTATACGGGCTGTAGACGAGGCCGCCATGGTGTTCAATTATGATACGAACAAGCCCTCTTTATCCAACTCTTAACCACTAATTATTATTTTGCAAAGATATTTTTGGATATCCGACCAATTTATCTAAACGGTCGTCTTCAATTTTTCAAGGTCTTCATTGTACTCAACGAACCTACCACAACTTTTTGCTACTACTACGCCTCCCATTGCAAACTAAACCACACAATCAATATGGCAGACGCTAATAACAATGCTCCGACAAATGCTATCCCAGAAGATGAACCAGCATTGGATGGATATGAACGGTATGTGATTTGTTCTATCTATCATTTTTTTTTAACCTGCCCTCTCCACATCTTGTGTTCTGTATCTTCTAACTTCCAACTCAAATCATACCAATTAAACAACCTATCAATAAACAAACAAATAAAAAAATAACAATAATAACAGTACCGATCTAATCGGACAAGGAGCATATGGTACAGTCTACCGCGGTATGCAACGTTCCACAAATCGGACAGTTGCAATAAAACGTATCCCCTACGCAGACTCAACACCCGAGGGTGGCGTGCCATGCAATGTCATACGTGAAATATCACTATTACGTGAATTAAACCATGTTAATGTAGTCCAACTACTAGACGTTATTCAAGCCACGCCTGGTGGGTTATATTTAGTATTTGAATATGTGGCACATGATTTAAAAACATTTATGGATCAACG
>Ga0075439_16139_pt1 | contig 15496 bp, 14 predicted proteins | sample MintriSingleCell_FD_74264 | JGI IMG/M metagenome (GOLD analysis project Ga0075439, IMG submission 74264) | Marine eukaryotic communities from Monterey Bay, USA to study complex ecological interactions - Minidiscus trioculatus JGI Plate_4_G5... | ecosystem: Environmental > Aquatic > Marine >... | reverse complement strand
TGCGGGAAAGTCCGCGTTTGTACTTCTTTGTTTTGTGTATTCGTGTGGTCAATATGAAGTCTAGGTGATCTAGCTACTCATTTGACCTTTATCTGCCTCATTTGATTGCCATTGCAACTCACATGTACTAACATATGTTACAATCATCTCTCTTTCGTCTCCATAAATCGTGATAACGCGCATCTTCCAGTACTCAATTCTTGATGTAAAAGAAATACGTAATGTTGGAATCGACTTCTTTAGTGATAAGCTTTTGCAAGGAACTCTGGGAGGAGTAAGTGGTTTCACAGATCTTGATGGTATCGTTAGGCTTTTGAGAATACGTAACCCACACGGGCAGGGCGAGTGGAAGGGTGAGTTCTCCGATCGAAGCCCCATATGAGAACGTTTATTGGCAAACAAGAATGTGAATGGTGTAGCATCCAATGGTATGGTAGACCTGACAACAGATGCACCGCCTGAACCTCAGAGTCCTGAGCTAAAGAGAACTATGAAGAATGATGGAACATTTTGGATAGACTACGATTCTTTCCTCATGGGATTTCATAATGTTGACGTCGTCCTTGCATTTGAAGGAAACCATGCAAAGAGCTTTGCTACCAACTTTCCAGTCAAGAAGAGCAACCATCGATGTGCGAGAGCATTCGAGCTTAGTGCCGTTCCAAGGCAACCAGGAGAAGAAGGCTCTTGCAGTCAAGTTGAAGTATATGTTATGATCATTCAAAAGACAAAAAGAGGCGCATCTCGTGGAAGAACAGATAGGAAAGTATCATATAAGGCATGTGATACAGGGATTCTGGTAGGTGAACAATTGTCAAGTAACAGTACAATGAGACTAGGTTCAGTCGATGGCCGGTTCTTTGGTATGAATCGAAATGGGCATATCAAACTCACTCTAGATCGAAACAATGTTAATCGACGGCTGGTTGTAATGCCAATCACATTTGGCCATCCGGCAGCCACAGATGACGAACGGAGCTTTGTTGTTAGGGTTGTTTCAGACGCTCCCCTGTTCGTTCAAGAAACACCGACCTTACCCAAGATGCACCTAGCCTTGGAGAGATTTTGCTTTGGTGACAAGATATCGTCTCTAACCAACTCTGGAACTTCAAGCCACAGAGGTGTACAAGGTACTAAAACTATGCTAATGGAGAGCAAGATTGGCAATGCACATCTCTTCAAAGTATTGCGTGTTGATTGTTTAGCCGGAAGTGGAGGTACAGTGCTGCTCTATCTGACAGTGAATGATGAATGTTTTCTTCAGTCAGATAATGTAGATATATCATTGTCTATTGAAGTAAACTGCAGAGGTATGATTTGTCGCACAGCAGACGGCTTGGAAAAACACGAAGTCGTAAGCAAAGGCAAGAAATTTGAGGCAGCCTGGCGAAGATTCAGTCTCACATTTACTAAAGAAAGCAAGTCTAGACTACTTGCAGCATGTGTACAATCTGGTCAAGATTTTCAGATGGGATCAATCAAGTGCAGTAAACTCAAGAGTACAAGCGAGTTGGGCCCCATGTCAAAGTTTGTGAGCAAACAGTCCAAGCCAGAAGCATCTTCAAAAGCAAAACCAAGTCAAAAGTTTGACAACTATCAAGAGGTTGGTGTCTTTTCCTCTTTTGACACACCGTTGGACGTATTCAGCAGTGATTTCATAGATCTATCTTCAACTTTCAACAACACAAACACACACTTTGGTGGTCGTCAGGATGATGTGATTGAGTTATACCCCAACCCTTCAGGCAATGCACATAATGTAGATCAAGATTTGAACGCTGCAATCATAGCATCAATGATGGAGCAAGGCGGCAGAAACAACCAACAAAACAATTCTACAGAGAATAACAGTTCCTTTGATGATGACATTTCAAAGGCGATTGCAGCTTCCCTAAAAGATAAATGAAGTCATCTATGGGGGCTAACTAATGCTATAACTGTAAACAACCATTGTTTGAGAGACGAGCCTACACATATTACTTTTTATTGTTATCCTTCTTCCTCTTCTTCAGTAGCTTATCAGTTTCTAACTTTGCAGTAAATGCATGTAGCTTACCAGAGTAAGTTGTGGTTCGTTTCATCGCTTGTCGTCCAATGAGGTAATAATTCTTTATGCAGAAGCCTAAAACTCGACAGAGAATTGTCATCCAAACGAGTTTGGCATAAGTCTTAGGTAGGATTTGTTTCCATATGTAATCATCTCCCTTTTTGAGTTGGTTTATCTGCATCTCAGACCATGGCGTGGACGAGTTCCATTTGAATATTGGCTGAGAATCATATGATTAGTGTTAGAATGGGGTAAAAATAGCGTTTCAATATGAAGACACAAGATATGCAACTTACCTTCATTCCTCTAAAGTTTGCCATCGCATGAATGAATACAGCTGGACCAAGAATCTTCCACATGGGCAAGTTGACTCCAAGAACATCTCGCCGGGCAAGGAGTAGTATAGTCATCGTTCCACATAATTCATGTATCGGAAAAGTACCTCGTATTATGGCATAAATGTGCTTGTAATCATCAGTCTCCTTTGTATACATTAGTATTCTCCGTGTAATATCAAATAACTTGAGTCCTAAACTTGCCGCAAGCATTTGAGTGACATAACAGTTTATATTTGAAACCTGTGGCGCATCAGTTGCCCTCACTGGTTGTAGAGTATTCTGTTTCTTCCGTCTCTTACCCTTTTGATAGAGCTTCTTATTGTGTTTAAAGTTCCTGTTTCAATGTGCATAAGAATAATGGGTAAGTATTGGTACAACACAAGGAGAGGAACACAACCTTAGAAGCTTACCTTGGTAGCCGACAAGTCCACTGGACAACCATGAGTTTTAAATATTCTTCAATAATTGGACTAGCTATACAACTTGCTCCAAAGTCGGCAGCAAATAGAGTTATTCTCTTGGGCTTGTACTGTTTCTCTCTTAGCACCCAAGGCAATATAAGTGAAGGCACTTCCGGTGTTAGTTTGAAGATTGATGGCTCCCATATCTTAAATACACCAAGCCTGACAATTGTTGTTACAATAACCTCCGATACAAATGCAAGTATATAGCCCAATGTGAATGATACGTGAAATGTTCCAATCTTGGGATTCAGGAAAGCAAATTCAAACATATCAAATGTGAGATTATAAACAAAAAGGAAGAAGTATACCTAAATGTAACATAACAAGTACTCACCACAGTGTTGATATTATTATACTTTCCATCGTACACTGCTAAGAGAGAAACAACTGGAGCAATAGCTGCTAGCCATACAATCGATAGATTTTGAAGAAATAGACGGTTGTATTCTGGGAATGGTAATGATCGAGGAGATACTGCACAATAAGATAAAAGTGCTACTCCAATACCAGCAAATGTAAGCTTTTGGAAGGAGTCGAAGATTATTCTAGACCCGGCACCCTCTATCAGTACATCCTGTGTTATAAATGCAGAGCAAAGCATGTGAGTGAGATAAGAGGAAGAATCAGAAATCTTTATTGAAACACAAACTCTTACCGATTCGTCAACAAATACACTGTAAGGTCCTTCTGCATTGATAGGTCCCTCGATTGCCGAGCTAGTACTACTCGAAGGAACTAATTGAGATGACATCTGATTTGGTTGTGTCACTAATGCAGATTGGACGCTCATTTGGCCATTCAGAGAACTAGCCGATGCTTGTGTTATCTCATTCTCTGGCTCATTGGGAGGAACTTCCGCCACATTGTTTTGTACACTGCCTCTGTCTTGTTGTTGCATATGCTGTTCATAGCCAAGGTCATCACGAACAGGAAAATCTCCTTGTGGCTTTCGAGGTACAAAAGCAGGTTGAGGAGGAAAAGGTTGCTGCTGTTGTGGTGCGCTATAGGACTGCTGTTGCTGTACAGGATATTCTATTTCCCGATTATTCTGCTGTTGAGTTGCAAATGGATGCATGTAATTGGACTGTGGCGGAGGTTGTTGTTGTTGAGATTGCTGCTGCGACCTTTGCGCCTGTTGAAAGGATGACACAGTCGGAGGAAGTTGAGGAGGCGGTGGATAATAGTATCCGTTTTGAGCTGCCTGAGCCCAAGCTGCATATTGCTGTTCATATTGTCTTTGTTGATTCTCTTGCTGCTGCTGTTGCATAGGCTGGTTATTAGGATTCTGGCTATTGTATTGATACTGTGGTATAGCTTGCCGTTGTTGTGGTTGTTGTTGTTGATTATAGGGTGGGTACTGTTGTTGATAGTTTTGATATGGTGGCTGTTGTTGTTGTGGGGGTTGATTTTGATAATGTACATTATTCTGTCTGATGTTTTGAGGTATAGGAGGATTCTGGGGTATAGGAGGAGGTGGCATACCATTATATGGTGGAGCTACCCGTTGAGAGTGATCATTATAATTGGAAGGAGATGATTGTGTACTTCGATGATGATACCTCTTTGGTGATGGAGGATGGTCATCAGTCTCTTCTGAAAAGTCATCAGTTACCTCTCCATCACTCAAATGTACCGGCAAGTTTGGTAATTCAAACCCCCCTCCATCTGTATCGGTGTCATCATCAGTAAAGTCTGTAGATTCCTCATTATAAAGTAAAAACTGCTGCTGTCTTTGAGCTTCTTGCTTCAAGCGCAATTGCTCTAATTCTTTCCTTTCACGCTCTTCTCGAATAATCCTTTGTCTTTGTATATCACGTATCTTACGAGCATGTTGTTCTTCATACTCTCGTTGTTGTCGTCGTTGTTTCTCAGTTCGTCGTGTTCGACGATATTTAGCTCGATCTTTTGATGTCCATAGCTTTTCTGGAGTGGCTTGTTGTTGTTGTTGATTATTTATATTTTGAGGTCTAGAAGTAACAGCTGGCTGTATTATTGGCGGTGATGGAGGAATATCGATATTGTCGTTTGAACTCTGAGAAGCAGATGAGACATTCTCAATAATATTTTGATCATTTGCATTGATATTACTGGCAGCAATAACTGTTGTGGTTGCTGCCTCAGCTTCTTGATCAGAAGACGCAACCGTGTGTGAAGCATAATCTGAATCATCCAACATTGCCTGTAATCGTTTGAGTGTTCTTAGTGGTTGAGAAGAAGAAGTGGTTTCTGTTGATGATGTGGAAGTCAGATCTGTATTAGATTCAATATTATTTGATGGTGGTGGCGGCGGTATCGAATCAACCTCTTCGGAGATTTGTTGATCAAACCCTGTATTTACATTATCATCTTCTTCTTGATTGTTATTAATACATTCAAGTTTATCTTCATCTTCTCCATCTGTATCAGACCCAGAGCTACTACCTCCACTTATTACTAACTCACTTTGTTCACTATTATTTCCATCTGTTGTGTCTATACTGCCAGTAGAACTGGTATGCTCCTTGGTATTTATATTGTTGGAATCATCAACATCATGACTATTTCCACTCTGTTCATCATCCCCAATAACTTCACTACTTTGTATGTTATTAGTATTATCAGTAACAACATTACTATCTGACTCAGATAGTGTGATTTCTGACATAACCATAAAAGAATTACTTCCACTGTTGATGGATGATGCAACCACTGGCGAAATGTAATTATATGATATTGATATTATACCAATACAGTAATATGGCCAAAGAAACATCATCTTTGTATAGTGGTATGAATAATATTATGATGTGGAAGAAGTAACGGATGTTGTTGCTATTCAATTAGTTGTTGGTACCATATATCGATACTTGCAACACGCGATATCTTACTACTATTGTGAACTTTTGTTTTCACTCTTTCTGATATACTTATCTTTATCGAATATCTCACAAAGGTACTACGATATCATCATTGATAAAAAAACAACAACAACACAAAAAGGGGGGTAGGTGTACTGCCCCCGGGGGGGTTTATTCGAGGAAATAGTGAGAGGATAGGTCTCCAATCCTCTTCTGAGGACGTTTGCAACACACACCCACACTTTGCAACAGCACATTGAGCAAGTTCGGAACCCTAAGTTATATTATAATATACACTTTATTATCTAAGTATTACTACCTATAACATCCATCATATTTAGCTCATCGAGAGGTTCTTTTCATCATTATCATACGATACCTCAAAATGCAACAACTTACTACTGTTTGCTTTCTTACAGTATACTTATGTCATGTATCAGGATTTACTCAAACTCCATTATTGAATACTAAATCAGTTGCAAAAACAACTACTGAATGCAAAGCTGAATCAAATGTCTTAGATTCCTTCGTATCAATGATAAATGGTAATGACTCTAACAATAATAACAAGAAGTTTCTAATGGCTCAATCACTAGTATTATCTTTAATTAATGAAGAGCAGTGTTATAATACAGTAGAGGGTGCACAAGCCTTTGCCGAAGCATGTGCAGTGGATATTGTTTATGAAGATTGCTTCGAACCGCAACCAATTGTTGGCAGGGCTGCAGTTGCAGAGCATTTAAAGTTTAGAGCACTAGCAAGAAGTAAGAATGGTAGTGCAGGATTTCGTATTGATAAGATATCAGATGGAAGTACAGCGTGTGGATTTGCATGGACTTGGACATCGAACAACTCATTAGAAGGACTTCGTGGTACAACTTTTGTGGAAATGAACAGCAATAACCAGATTCAATATGTGAGAGAGATTCCAGAACCACTCTACAAGCCTGGGGATCTGATAATTGAAGTATTAAAGGCAGCCACAGCAGATGCAACACCAAAGCCACCACCAGATTACACTTCAAAAACACCAAAGAGAGCAAATGAAATTGCAAAGTATCTTTTCAATGATGTACAAGGTGCAGATCCCGAGGAGGCAATGAGATTTTTCGATGAGTCAATTGTTTATAGAGATTTTAATTATGAAGATGTGCTCAATGGAAAAGCAGAAGTGAAAAAGTTTATTGAAGATTTCTCCTTCCCGGGTATTACATTTGCTACTCAACGGTTTGATGATGGTGTGAAAGCTACTTGTTTTACTTGGGAAGTAGTACTTGAAGGTGCACCAAGTGCTATCAAGGGTATTAGTTTCTATGAGATTGATACAGATACAGGTCTAATAACTTATGTGAGAGATGTACCAGAATCTGGGATCAAGCCTCCGCCACTAGGTAAGATTGCAAGACAGTTCCGCCCTGCTTTAGGTGTATTCCAACCAGTTGCATTTGGTAGTAGAAAAGGTGGTCTTTAATAAGTGCAATGATGGATGCGAGCACTGTAGTGACCAACTATTAAATGACTGACACAAAGTGTGCTCCATTTAAACCAAGTGTATACTCCTTAGTTGATACTACAAATATTATCCATCCACTATCTATGGGGCTAGAAGCAGGCTAGGGGGTAATTCTCGTACGATAGTATCCTTGCCCCTTGCCGGTATCCTGAAAAGCTAGACTCATAGGCTTGTTGATATGGGGGCATAGTGGGCGTCGCCCACGTGGGCCCAACCTTGGTCAATTGGCACGTGTTTTGTACCCGTATACCCCCTAATTGTACCCGTAAATAGGCCATTTTACTGCCTTAACAGCTAACAGCTGACCGAGCAGATTTCCCATATTTACAATCATAATATTCTGACTACCTACCTAGCTCTATCCGGAGCTTTGATATGTGAGAGCCAGTGATCATCAATATCATCCAACTACAATCATTCTCTTGTACTCTCTAGTGGATTTTAATTTTACGATTGCAAGTTGTAAGATCTTTAATTTTAATAATAAAATCGGTATAAATATGGTAGTAGACGGCAAACAACGGAAGGTCTTGATATGCTGTTTTGGATCTCGTGGTGACGTACAACCATTTGCAGCTTTAGCAAGGGGTTTGCAGGACAGTAACTACAATGTATTAGGTATGACAAACATCAACGATGGTACATCGATCTTTACATCATTAGGTGTCTTAGCTGAAGGTGTTCACTTTGATATGGCAGAGTTCCTTCGGGAGGATCCTAACATGAAAAGAGCGCTAGAGACAGGAAGTGCACTTCAATTTGGTTTGAATATGAGTAAGCAATTCGCGAATAGGTTTCCAACTGAATTCAAATCACAATGGAAAGTAGCAAATGATTTCCAACCTCACGTAATTATTAGCACAACACTGATTTGGTTTCAAGCTTCAGCAATCGGTCAAGCTCTAAGAATTCCTGTGCTTCATACAGACCTTGGTCCGTTTAGTTTCCTTCCCATATCAAGAAATACCCAAACGGAGATGCACGAACCTAAGTGGTTGCACAAGTTGTCTTCATTTCTTATGGTAACTGCTATGACGATGTCCCTTAAAGATAAGAATAAAGACGGCGAGATTCTGCTTGATACTATGCGCGAGGTACTGAAAGATGCGATTCCCAAAACAGAACACTTGCTGGGACAGTCTGCTGGCCAACACGCTAGGTAAGCACACCATAATCAACCTCTTTTGTGTGTGCATATGATGTGCTCTTTTGATCTTTTTGACTCATTCTCATACCTCATTAGAGAATGGATGAACCCAATCACCCCAAACCTGTTTGCAATCAGTGATGCCGTACTCCCAAAATCAAAGTTTGATGATCTACCACCGGTTTACACACAACAAACTACTTGGACGGGGAATTGGTATGTATCAACACAAATCCAAGAGGAATTGGCCAAGAAGGGTGATAAAAACTTCTCTTCTGCTACCAAAGATGGGGACAATCTCCAACTTATTCAAGACTTCATTGATACTCTCAATGCTAATGGAAAAACTCCGGCCTACATTGGGTGGGGCTCTATGGTAGCAGTATCGCCTCAACATATGACGCGTATGGCAGTTGAGAGCTTGAAAAAAGCCAACCTCTCAGGTATAATTTGTGGAGGATTTGCCAAGCTGTCAAAAGATCTCCTATCAAAGGTCGAGGACAAAGAACTTCTTGACTATGCCGACAAGCATATTCTCTTCTTACAATCGGCACCTCATGATTGGCTGTTCAAAAAGTGTTGTGCAGTTGTACACCATGGGGGAGCAGGGACAATAGCAGCATCTCTACGCTCTGGAGTACCTACGATCATTACTCCTTGTGTAGCTGATCAATATGATAATGCATCACTAATCGAAGAAGCCGGTTGTGGTGTTGGTTTTCAATCAGCTCTCAAGAAGACAACAGCTCAAGATCTTGCTAAGGCTCTCAAGAAGTGTACGGATGACGAAAAAAATAAAACTATCCAATCAAATTGCAAGAGAGTTGCTCGAGCAATGGAAAGTGAAGACGGAATAAAAACGGCTGTACAAATCATTTATGAGTTCATGACAACCAAGGTAGACTCTGGGGAGTGGAAGTCAGATTTTGATGCTCGTCTGAAACAAAGAACCTTAAACTCATGGACTTTTGGTAAAGCATTCTCCAGGCTTTTGTTTTATAAGCATCCATTTGTTGAAGACTAAGTGGTATATATTATCCAAGTATATTATGTATATATTGAGCTCAAGTAGCCATACTCATGTAAAGTTGACGTACGAGTTGGGCTTGTTGCAAAGATAAGATAAAGTTATTCATTGAAAAGAGAATAATCGAGGCACAATGATAAGACAGTAAAAATGGCTTATGTCAAAGGCTACTGTGCTATCGACCTACAACTTTGCAATAGTTACTAAAGCTATGAAGTATACTTTATAAGACGGTAAAATAGTTTATTAAGTTACAATCTCAATATAGGAAAGAAGACTATGTGACAAGTTCACAAATGGTAAACATTCATAAAAACACCCCATGGTCTCAATAACCCACAGTAGATGCTTAGACAGACTTTTGCTTGGAAGCAAGAGGTCCAAGGAACTTGGCCTTCTCCTCGGCAGTTTGGAAACGTCCATGTCCAAGCTTGGAACTGGTATCGATGAACTTCAAGTCGATACTCTCCAAGTGCTTCCTGGATGAATGCTTCATCAATGCCTTACGAAGGATAAGAGGGCGCTTCTTAACACCAACACAGGCACCCTTGATCATGACCCAATCCTCACGGATCATACCATAGTGGACAAAGCCACCCATGGGTGTGATACTCTTCTCGGTCAAGTCAGCCTCGGTTTGACAACTGGCATTATCTCCCTTCTTACCAATACGGTAGATCTTCTTGTTCATTTCAGTACGGTGGAAGTAACCATTCTGTCCTGCACGGGGTACAGTATCAGAAACACGAGCAGGATGCCATGATCCAATACAGGCAACCTTACGTAGACCACGATGGGTCTTACGAGGAAGACGGGTAACTCCCCAACGAGTGGTCACACCTTCATATCCATGACCCTTGGTAACTCCCAAAACATCAATAAGTTCATCCTTGGCAAAGACGGAGTCAATAGTAACCTCCTTCTCGAAAAGACTCTTGGCAAAGTCAACCTTGGCCTTGGCATCAGCACCACCATTGATTTGAACCTCCATGATGTGTGCCTTCTTGATACGTAAATGAAGCTTCTTAACTTGAGAGTGTGTAATAACACGTACAACCTTGCAAAACTTGGCAATACGTTCTAATTCAGCCTCAATATCCTTACCGTCATTCTCGGTATACTTCTTGGCATACTTGGAGTATGCCTTACGCTTGGACTTGTACCAGTTCTTGTAGGCACGTCTCTTGAACTCTTCACTCAAATGCTCAGCGAATACAGTGGTTAGTGTTCGTAGACCACGGGGAGTTTCAATGTATCCAACAACACCAACAACAACCATAGGAGGTGTTTCCAAGATGGATACGGCATCAACTACCTCACGCTTGTGCATAACAGCACCGGGACGGTCAACACCACGAACAACGTGGGTCATACCTGCCTTGTAGGCACGGAAAGCAGTAAGATGAGGAGGGGCAGCAGGATCATTATCCTTGGGAAAAGATCTGATTCTTCCAGAGTGATGCTTGGTTCTTTTCTTTGGTAAGTAACCCAAGTTACCACAACGGGGTGCTTCGAATTTACGATGGGACATGATTGCAATATATTGACTGAAGTAGGAGAAATTATAAGAAAATGATAAATGTTAGAAATACATTGGAATCATTGCAACAATCTCAATACATAAAGCGATTCGACATTGATCAAACACAACGAGAGTTTTGACATATCATATGTTCATCATCCGATGAGCCATGAGTCATAACTGATAAATCCTACACTTATATCATACGAAATATACAGATATAAGCACCTTCCTATCAACAAAACAGCGCCGCTCTAGAGATCTACCACCATCATCGTCTCACCTTAAGTAGATTTGTGGGTGTGGTAAGTGTTGCCCAATTAGCTTGGACACTCCCAATTAAATTTTAGTATGAGCGGTAAAATACCCTGCATTGCCTCTCATAACATAACTCTTATCCATCTTCTCCTTCATGTAAGTAGTATTATTGGTTTCTGTTTGCGATCGGTGTATATCGACGGCTTGGGCGGCCGACGGCAGCGTTGTGTGTTTTCTATATTTGCAATTTACATGCAACAAAGTACTGACATATCATTTCTCCCCTTCACCATAACCTTTCATCACAGCCACTAAATTATATATACTTAATTATCAACCATGGGTATCGATTTGAAAGCAGGAGGGCGCCGTACTGGCCACAAATCTTCCATGAAGGTTATCAAGACACAGAACCCTTACCAACGTCTTTTAATCAAGTTGTACAAATTCCTTTCCCGTCGTACTGACTCCAAGTTTTGTGCCACTGTTGCCAAGCGTCTGCACATGTCCAAGGTTAACGCACCACCACTTGGTCTTAATCGTCTAGCCAAGTACATGACCAACAAGGACGGCAAGACTGCCGTCATCGTTGGTAAGGTTACTGATGATGTTCGTATGTTGGAATGTCCCAAGATGAGTGTTTGTGCTCTCTCCTTTTCTGAAAATGCCCGCAAGCGTATTGTTGCTGCCGGTGGAGAATGCATTACATTGGATCAACTTGCCTTGAGATCACCAACTGGTGCCAATACTGTATTGCTTCGTGGTCCTGAAAGCCGTGCTGCCCTTGCTCACTTTGGTAAGAGGACAACTGTTACCAATCCCCATGCCTATGATGGTGTTAAGCCATATGTCAGGAGTAAGGGACGTAAGTTCGAGAAGGCTCGTGGTCGCCGTAAGTCTCGTGGTTTCAAGGTATAAGGTGGAAACCTTGTTTAAGTTGTTGGAGTCGTTGTGGAGGAAATACTATCTACTATCTACTACTTCAGTTTTACTTTAAAACAAAAATGGTTATTATACCAAAACATAAAGAATATGGTCCGTGATATCTAAAGCTTCGTGCTGCCGATAATCCACATCTCACCTCTTTTAGAGGTTTGAGAATCTTTGAGAGACCTGTTATACAAACGCCCATTATTTTACATATGGGTTAGAGAATCTCTTTACCAATACTAGTACATTATATTTATCAATACACACCGGAGTATATATATCTATCTCCTCTTTAGATTCATAGGCTCTTTCCTTCATCTTCTTGTTTGACGACAAAACTACTTTTGCATCGGTCCAGTCTGAGTGGGAGATCCAGGGGTTTATAGGGAGATCATACATAACAATCAACTTGCATTTTGGAGGACAGGAGGTTGGTTGTCGGATTGCGGTGGCCGCCGAATAGTTGTAGATAACTGTAGATAATGTATTAGAGAATTACCCTTTCTCTAACCCATCTCTCTACTCAAGCACTCAAGCGGTCAGCTACAAATAAGAAGTTTAATCGCCAAATCTGCTTTTGTCACTCGACTCTCTCCAAACTTGCAACTTGCATCACGATATACCCAGGACCTAGCGCCAATAGCATAGTCTATTTGACGATATCCATTGATATTATCGAGTCGTTCACCTGTACCCATAATATTAATGAACTCGACGATCAGATTCATATTTCTACTACTTTCTCAACTATCAATTTGCAAATCTATACCAACAACTAATAATAATAATAACATGGTATCATCACTCAGATCCGTCAAGCAAATTCTTCCTGCAACTCCAAAGCACTGGGTTGGAGATGGTTTTAATGTACATCCAGTGTTTGGCAACAAGGCATTCACAGAAGAACTCTCGCCTTTCTTAATGTTTGATTATGCTAATTGCAACTATACCGTCCTTTAATGCACTCCTTCAATTTGCTTTCATTAACAAAGTACCCAAATATTAATAGACGAGCATTTACATGCACAACAAAAATGATGATGATGATGGATAATAACAATGGTACTAAAGACGGCCATATATTGACACATAGTACCAAAACACTCCTAGAGAGACTATTATAGTATCAAGTCAACAACCTACTATTTCTAAATGTCCTTTACCAACATCATCTCCACGCATATTACCAGAGGAGAAATTGCATTATGCAAAAGAAGGCATTGAGTCAATAAAGTTAGTCCTCTAACAAAAAATTATTAAAAAGATGGATTTTCATTTAGAACTAAAATAAAACTTTGTGCTCATAATTCAACTAATCTATCACGAATCAAGCAAATACAAAACATACAACAATGTTCAACTGGTTACGTCTTGTAGTCGTTGTCCTTTTGTCATGCGTTGCGTTGAGTGATGCAGCGCGGGTAAGATTCCTTCTTTTATTATTTATCATTAACAATGACAAGTCTCTAAACATCTTATATTCTTGTCGGACTCAGACGGCAGCTCAAGTAGCAGCTGCTACAGCTACCATTGAGAATGTAAATCGAATCCTTCGTACGTCAAAGGGTAGTGTATTAATTTGTTTGATGTCCTTCTTTGCGTTAGTACATCAAGGTCTACAAAGGAGTCTACCTAGGAGTGTAGCAAATTCTCATCATTCAATGGATTCTTACATGGACGGAGATAAGTTGGTACATGTAATTAATGCCGATGATTTGCTTAGAATGTATAAGTTTCTCTTTGCAAAGGAGAACTTACCTGAGATTGAGAAGTTGTTGAAGACCGAGGATGGCAGAGTAGAGGTATTGATTCGCATTTTCAGTAATCTTGGTAATACTGGTACTTGTAAACACCGCAATTGCTCTACCTTTCAATTCGGCAATGACACACATGTTCAAAAGGCTCTCTACAGGGCAGCTGTTCTAAACAACAGCCGTCTTTGTATATTCAATGATGGTATTACAACGCAGCATATGAATACTCCTCGTCTACTTACTCTTCCTCCTCCCATTGGTGCTCCTGTTCAAAATGCTACCAACATGAAGAAGAATAGTGCCTATGCCAAGTCGGTCAAGCCTGCTTTCTACGTTGATGACGTCAAAGTTGGAGCTCAAAACCAAGTATACGCTAGTGTTGGGATACCAATGAAAAGCGGGAAGGTTCCGCAATACCTTCGTGAATTGAGGGGACGATGGAATGGTAGTGGCCGAGTTAGTGATGAGATCGAGGGGCATACAGTCGAATATGGATACTGAGCATCTCGTCCTTGAAGCATATTGTTTACTTTATGTTTAATGAAGCGTGTCACGACCAGTTCGTTCGGTCGTTGGACATTGTGGTGTGCATAACAGTAGCATTGGGTGGCTAAACTAGTAGCCGACTTTGTCATACCATAACAGTGTACTACCTTATGTATATCTCGTTAATTGCCCCCAAGAAATGTGATAAAGTCACCTACTTCCTCATCTACACTCTCTGTGGCTTTATTCCCCAAACGTTTATCCATTGCTTTTTGATGTACCTCATTCTCTGTATCGAATGTAACGTCAATACCCGATAAAGCTAGTTGTTCAATCGATCCCATCCTCTTGTAAGCCTTGAAACCCCAATTATCTTCAGTCTCTCCCTTAGCGTAACGATGGCCATTCTGAGTAACTAACCACTGATGCAAACTATGACTCTCACTGTTCCTGGATGTATCAATTGTTAGTACCTTCACCATATCTCCGTTTACTTCCACTTCCACAACATCACCAGGGAAATCTTTCCTGTACTTCTTTAACTTTTTAAAGTTTTCCCAGAATGACTTGCTGCATGAATTGGCAGTATTCAACACGGCTTCTAGTGCTGCTTGTTTACCCCCAGGAAACAATAATGCCAATTCATCTAACATTGGATCCTCGTTGATTGCTGCTAATCCCTCTTCCTCACTGCTTGCATTATTGTACTTAGACGCTAACTTGTTCATCATACCACCAAGATTACCGAGTCGTTCATGCTTTTCAGCTGTATTCTTGACCATATCAATTGCAAGTGAACCATCTACCAACAAAGACTTGAGTTTGTTTAGCTTCTTCTTCTCTTTCTCCACTGCCGCAACGCCAGTTTCTCCACCACCTGCCTGGTTATACACTGTTGCAAGGTCACTGAGTAATGAGAAACGCTCCCGTGCCTTCTTAATCCTTTTCAAACTATCAAAGACTTGCTTCGGGGTTTTACCTAATGCACTTGATATTCTTTTGATCATTGATTTGATATAAGATGGAAGTGTATAGTAGGATAGTGTGTCTGGCATCTGAGCTGCAATATATTGTAGACGACAGCCGGCTGAATTTCTCCATCCGGGACATGATTGCGGAGAGTTCATATGTCTTGTATTGTTCAACAAAGAAGTCAATACATGCACTACTCAT
>Ga0075439_10439_pt1 | contig 15570 bp, 13 predicted proteins | sample MintriSingleCell_FD_74264 | JGI IMG/M metagenome (GOLD analysis project Ga0075439, IMG submission 74264) | Marine eukaryotic communities from Monterey Bay, USA to study complex ecological interactions - Minidiscus trioculatus JGI Plate_4_G5... | ecosystem: Environmental > Aquatic > Marine >... | reverse complement strand
TGCGGGAGAAGACAAGTCTCAAGACTTCATTCATTCTTCGAATGTCAGGCCTTGTTGTATCAATAGGAGCTGGTTCTCCAACATCTACACTGACACTAATACGACTACCACCGTCAGTGAAGTCGCTCCAAGGAAAATCAATACCTCCGAATGTATCCTGAACCGCATCAGAATCAAACTGTTCTACTGATGTGATACCGCCAGAAGTATCTGCCAACTGTGCAATACGATGCAAGCTCGCTACGACTGCATTTGCTCGGGTAAGTTCATTGCCTTGAGAGTACTTGTTATTATCTATGTGTTTTCGAATGTTGCTTGCAATGAAACAAAGAGATTCAGATACACTACGCTTGAGACGACCTTGTAGTTTCTCCAGCTCTTTCTTGTTTCGAGGTGTGACTTTGGTACTACTAACTATTTCAATCTCATTGAACAGTCTTGGTACAAAGTGAGCTAAGGTCTCGACTGTCTTCTGTGGCAGCCTCCACCTGTTGATATAATAATGAGCTGCAAGTTGGGTTGCTGATTCGACTCCAGTACCATAGATGCATGCTGTTTGGTAATGTGGTGTGGTATCAGTCTTTACCAATTGACCAAAATAGCAAGATTTGTCAGGCTTATAATTGATGCTTGTGTACCGACAGTCTAAGTTGTTATATGTCAATTCAGAAGGATCAACATCATCATCATCATTGTCGTTCCATGCACGTGACTCGTCAATTGCCTCATCAATACACTCATTGTCATTGTCTTGACAATAATCATAACATGCGTCACAAACAACAGCTCCACAATTACAGTACTTCAAGTCTTGGGCACTGCCTGGCATCAGATGACGTAGTACTATCTGGCGACACCATCTATGTTCACAAAGCGCAGGCGGAGGTACTAGCATATCAAACTTACGAAGGTCCTCTGGATCATCTGAGAAAGACGAACAATTCTCCAAGATAAGCTCACGATGTTTGCAATGCATGACTCGAAGTCCATCCGTGATTCCACCATGTGGTCGAGAACAGCCAAGGCACAAGAAGCTACCACCAGACCATTGAGAACAAGCTGTGAGCTCACACTCGTCACAAACAAACTGCTTGGTTTCTATTGATTTGACAGAGAGGATTGTTTCCAACTTGAGTGTATTACTATCCTCCTCCATGGCTGCTGCTGCTGGGGGAGATGATGATACTCTTCCTGATTGAGTTGAGCATGATAGACATCCACGACATTCGTGTCCAACCTCTTGACACATCATCTAAAGATTTGAGTTAAAGATGCATAAGATTGAGGACAAGGAATGATACATAAGATACATATAATACACATAGACACATGCACTTACAACATCTCCATCCTCTCGAGTCAGCTCGGCATGCATGAAACGAGCAGCTTTTAGTTCAGACTCTGCATTGTCGACTATATCTTGGCAATGTTGACTAGCACTTTCAATCTCGGCACGTAGATTTGCCATCGTCTTGGCTGTACTTGCCTTGTACTGGGCAATCTGTTGCTCAAGGAGAGCAAGCTCGGCACGAGTACTTGAAATCTCTTCCTCCTTGGACGATACGACTCGTTCGTTATCGTCGAGCTTGATCTTTAGATTAGAGGCAACCTTCTCTTGACTTTCAGTCAAGTCTTTGATAGCTTTACGTTGCTTTTCTACCTCTGTGTAATGCGCCTTGGCAATGTCTGCTTTACGTAAAGACTCCTTGGCACGAGTCTTGGCAGCCTCAATTTGCAAGACCTCCGCTTGTTGGCGTATCTCCGATGCCTTGGTCGTATTGGAAGTGATGACAGTGTCTAAACTAGACACGTCTTGACGTAGCGATTCAAGCTCTACCCTCTTGCCATGTAGCACCGACTCCTCCTCATTGACACGAGCTTGTACACGTGCAACATCAAGGTCGGTACCTAAATGAGATAGATGGAAAATGAAGCAAATGATATGATGAGTATGCCATGATAATGATCGAGGTAACATACTATAACAAACAGATCCTTACCCTCGTGTCCCTCCGACTTGTTTAGCTCATTGCTCTTCTCTATCATCAGCCGTATCTCTGCCTTCTTCTTCTCAATCATCGCCTTCTTATCTTCAATGGACTGTGCAGCTCTAACCTCGGCAATATCTATCTCTTCACCCTCCCTCTCAAGTACTACTACTGCACTGGCATGTCGTGCCATCTCCGTACTAATCTCACGATCAATCTCCTCAACACGTAACTCGTTCTGCCTTCCTTCCTCTTGAGCATCTACCAAGTCTCGCTCATTTGTACCAATCTCATCTCGAACCTCGGATATCTCCTCATCTACATGCTGTACTGTCGATGTATTCGATTCAATGGCACGGAGTAATGAATCACGATGGTGTTCAACCTCATCACGACGTTGAGTAGCCGATTCAAGAGTACTAACCGCTCGTCGTAATTCAGCATGAGATGCCGTGATAGACATCATATTCTGCTTGACTTTAATCTCATGTAAGTGCTTCTGCTGTAGCAGTAATTCACTAGGAGGTGGCACAACTTGAGGAGGACCAAGCTCTCCTCTTAGGATTGTAGTAGATGATGTTTCCACCATTGTCGTAGACGATGTTTTACATGATACAATTCGTTTCTTTGCACGGTTGGAGGAGGAGTAAACGCGTACTAGATTTGCCGTTCCTAATGTTAAACTCCCGATGAGTGTTGTGGTGAATGCACCCTCAGTTGTTGTTATCAGCCCATGATGAATTCCCGCTGCTGTTCCTACTGCTGCCACCACTGGTGGTACTATAGATTGAGTGAAGGTTGTTAGCCATTTCCTTTTATTCTTATCGTTGTTATTATTAATTGATAATTGCAATTCATTATCATTATTATTATTGTCATTGCTGCCATTATCATTTGCCAATTGCAATTGCAATTGTTGTTCATCATTAATATTATTTGCAATGGGTGTTTCATCATCGTTGTCGTCGGCGATTGATGTATCGACAGCCGAGGAGTTATTATCGATTGACGAGTCGTTAGATGTAGCATTGCTACTATTATTTTCATTATTATTAACATTATTTAATTGCAAAGACGACGCCTGTTGTTGCTCGCCACTGACATTAGTGATGTCGTCGCTACAACCACCTTGCGGTGCTTTATTAGTCGTCGAACTCATGGCTATTAATCGCTCGGCATCATGTCGGCAATAAAGTTAGGCAAGATGAGTAAAGAAAATTGTGATGAAAGTGTGGTCTAAGCTAATTAGCTAGTAAAATTACTACCTAAGTAGCTACTAGAGACAATCACTACGTAATTTGTATTATATGGAATTATCTCTACCCTAGAAGCTAACATCATTGGTTATTTTTGCCGTCCTTGTCCCTTGTATCTGCAACTGATATACGCCATCTGTATACCTCCATCACTCACATCATATCTGAGCAAGTTCAAGTTGCTATGGTTGCTGATGAACTATCGGTATAGAACCAGACAATTCACCACTAACAGTACAAGGACAGACTAGATTTCATGTTGATAGTGATTTAAAGATTGATGAAATTGTTATAACACGAACATTTAGTAAGTGGGAGGAAGAATTATTGTTAAAGAGTAAGATGAGTAAGTAGTGGTAGTAGAGGCAAGGCAGTGGTATGAGAGAAAGGTTGATTAGTAGTAGATGAGGGGTACTACTACACACTGGCGGGAATAGGTTGATGAATAAGATAACAGAGTACGTTTATTACTGCAATTCATATTTACTTTAGTATATCATTAATCACATTCTTATCTCTTGATCTTTTCTTCTTTTGTGGCAATACATATATCATTCATTCTATCTTAAGGTTGGTCTGTGCATCAAGAGGTACATATGATGTGCACAACTTTATCATTTGATTCTTCTTTATTTCGCATTTCTCAATATTCGTCTCCTCGTCAACGTTCGTCGTTCCAGCCTCGTTGTTTTAGTAGGTGTGGTTGTTGGGGATTGAGTAGCATTGTCGTTCTATTTGATTAATGTAAAGAGGATAAACAATCAGATGATGATGATGATGATAAGATGGCAAGTATAGACAGATATCGAACGGTTGATACCACATACAACATCTTACCTTGCAAACATCAAAACTATCACATTTATTATCAACACCATTACTATCAAAATCCAGACCAACATCATTACTAACTCGGATATTGAAATGTACATCACAACAATCTCCAAGACTTTCGTATATCATATCAGTGTTATCTTCAGTTGGGACCATATTATCGACCTCTTCATTGGTACAAAGTCCTTTGTTAGTATCATAATACCATACCATATAATCATTACTATTACATCGAGTAGTTGACACGGCATCAGTCCCTACCGTAGGCAAGTCCGTCCTACTACTTTTGGAAGATTTAGTGAATAAACCTACCTTACCACTCTTAGACGACAGGGGAGGAGTCGTTGTCGTCATACCAGTAGTAAACAGTGTGGCTGTTGTCGTTGATATCGTGCCGCCTAAGTTGAAAGACAGAAGGAAGAATGAAACATATGATGTGAGCAAAGGAATGTATCGGATCGGTATATCAATGAAAGAACAACTCATCCACTAATATCAACTCACCTGATCCATCATCGCTCTTACTACTTTTTGCACTTGTTGGTGAGCTACTGCTACATTCACAAAGCTTGGGACTTGGGATTAACGTCGTCGTCCACACAGATGATACTTCTGGCACATTTGTAGCCCCGGTGGTAGTAGAATCTTGACTTTTGGCGGATTTACTGCTACCAGTAGAAGGTTCCGTGGGTCCTGACTTGCCTCCTTTGCCACTACTACTAGCAGAAGGTGCCGTAATTTCCGATTTACCACCCTTGGAAGAATCAGCAATGGATATTGTCAACATTGATAGACTGATACTAGAGCTTACCGCCGTCGGGAGTGACATATGTTCAATTTGGTCTATTAAGGAGTCGATTAACTTACTCTTTGAACTCTTCGAGAATAACATGCTCTTTGAACTTTTAGCAGTAGGGATTGCTGTAGAACCAGTAACGGTCGTTCCCTTTGATGACTTGTTCATCTTCTTTGCACTCTTTGATGATGGACTACATTCACAAAGCTCAGGGGTTGTAGTTGATGATGTAGTAGAACCTGATACAGTGGCCTTGGTTGTTGTTGTGGTTGTAGCTTCGGTTGTTGTGGTTGTTGCCTCGGTTGGTATCTTTGGTGGTTCATATATCAATGTCGGCCTTGGACTCTCTTCTTCCCCTTGTCGTGGAGGCTCGTCGATTGTGGGATTCATAGTATTATCATTATCACTATTACTACTCGTTGGTTCTTCAGATGTGAGTCTATCCTCTGTTGGTTCACTGGTAGGCCTTCTTGATAATGTTGGCTGTTCACTATTCATCTTTGTTGGTGCCGAGCTCTCCTCCCCGTCTTGTCTAACTGGACTACCACTTGGACTCGAGACTGTCGTTGGTGGAGGTTTCCGAATTGGATTAGAAGTTGGTCGTCTACTCTCTGTTGGTTGGTTAGTATCCTCTTTGGACAGTGTAGGAATGGATGTATAGGAAGGTAATGCCGATTCATCACTTGTCGTTATTGCTGGTGTCGGCTCTATACTTTCATCATTATAAGACGTAGGGGTGGTTGGATTCATGCTACTAGACATTGTAGGCTTGTTCGTATCATCATTTGTTGTTGACGGGGTACCAGTATTACTATCTCTCGTTGGTTCAGATGTTAATGAAGACGGTATGGGCTCGTCAGTTATTATTCTCGTCGGACTTTGTGTACTCGGTCTGTTGGTATTATATGTTGGAGGCGGTTTAGTAGTTGGGGGTGGTTTAGCAGTGGGGCGAGGTGTTTGTGATGATGGCTTATTGGTTGTTGGATTAGATATAGTTGGGCGATTAGACGGAGTTTCAGGCCAATAACTAGATGGTGATTGAGTGGTATCTTTAACTGATGGTTCAATTGTTATTATTGTCGGATGATTGGATACTACAGTCGGCCGATTGCTAGATGGTGATGTACTACTAGATATAGTAGGCTGATTCGTATCTTTATCAACCGACGGTGGTTGCGTATCCTCTCCTTTGTCAAATGACGACGGTGAAGAAGTAGGACTATTAGTCGACGACAACGATGAACCAGTAGTAGGTTGACTAGTACTATCAAACGACGAAGTAGGCTCGGGAGATGGTGACTCGTTCTTATTCTTACTTGGCATGGCAGTAGTCGGATTATTAGACGTTATAGTAGTAGGTTGATTAGTTGATTTTGATGATGGTAATTGTGTACTTCCTTTATCAAACGGTGGTAATGATGATGAAGAAGGTCTAGTAGTAGGACTAGACACAACAGTTGGTTCATCTGATGAGGATATAGTAGTAGGTTGATTGGTATTGTCAAATGATGGGGAGGTAGGCATGAAAGATGGCTTGTTGTTACTACTTGGAGATTGTGTTGTTGTTGTTATTGGAGATGGCTCGGCAGTCTGCGGCGTGGTAGTTGGATAACCATTAGATGATGGTGAGTGTGTATCGCCTCTATGGAATGACGGAGATGGCTTGACCGTAGGACTATATATAACAGTTGGTGTAGTAGGCTGATTGGTACTCTCAAACGAAGAAGTAGGCACAGGAGATGATCCTTTATCAAACGGTGGTAATGAAGGGCTACTAGTCGGACTAAACACAACAACTGTTGGTTCATCTGATTTGTATGTAGTTGGATCGGCTGTTGTTGTATATGATGGTGCTAATGTTGCTATTCGAGATGGCTGTTTGATTTGTATATGTCATGTATGATATGAGGCAACGAGGAAGAGATGTGAGGAGGGTATAGACGAAGGATACACATAATATATGATACACACTCCCTCTCTTCTCGTACAATAAGATGTGACTTACACTAAACGTCATTCTCCCATCATACTCATCATCATCATCTTCTTCCCCATCTCCTTCGTCTTCCCCTGCCGGTATATCATTATCATTTGGCGTAGGTGATTGACTAGTAGGAGAAGGTTGTAGTATTATCGGTGATTGAGTAGGTACAATATCATCATCATCATTCATAGTAGAAGGTGTTGGTGATTGTGTTGCCGACTTGGGAGGTGATGATGGTGATTGAGTAGGTTCTTTTGGATCATCATCTTGTTCATCATCGTCATCGTCTTCTTGCTCCCAGTAGAAGGTAAATGGTGTTGGATTAGACGTTGGTTGATTCGTTATCGTTGGGATATCATTTTCTCCTCCTCCACTGTCTCTGCTGTTTCGACTACTACGGCTTTGATGTGTGCACTGTTTATATATATTGTTTGCAACGTTGGTATATAGTATGTGTAGTGTATTTTATATGTTTGAAGTATTAGAGTGAGGAGAGATGAGCAATTGCATGAGCAAAAAAGACGAATACATATATCATGTGTACAACAAAGTATAGCATTCTTAATTAACATATCATTATCGTAATCAGAACACTCACCCGACTACTTCTACTACTAGATCTACTAACCACATTATCATCATCACTACACGGATTTATATTATTATCATTATTAAGTTGATTCCAATGATGTATCATATCACTAAAATCTGATACTGTTACTTCATTCTCATCTTCTTTCGTAGCAGTTGATGGATTATTGTTATTATGATTGTTCGATTGTGGCGGAGTGTGGGATATAGGATGATGCCATATTATTTGTTTATTATTATTTGTTGTAGCTAGTGAACGTCGTTGTTGATTATTCTGCTTTTGCTGTTGATGATGGTGTGGTATAAAAGAGCTCGTCTTCTCTTTAATAGTAGATGATGATGAATGATGTTTGATATAATTTGATGATAATGTAGCAATGGTCTTAACGGCAGTGTCGGCAGTGGTGGTCAATGTTGACGAATGATATAATAATAATGAGCTGAATGTAATAATGATATAGTAGTGGTTGTGTAGTTTGATTGTTTTCATTATTAACTGTATATGTGTTGTTGCTTATTACTCAAGATTTTGTGATTAGATCGACGAATCGATAGATAATGTGTTGTGACGGGCTGCTTATTACTTTAGTTGCAACGCTAATATACTAATATTAACAATGTCTATGACGTAGTAGAGGGTGCTCTCCTTTTAATTGCAATGGTTTTGTGCATGTATTGTATATATTGAGTATATATTGTATTCAATTTGCAATGGCGATGATGTAAATAATTAGTAGAGCGTTGAGTAAATCTCACCTCCATTTTAAGATGTTAATAAGGGGCCAAAGCAGTACACGATTATACCCACAATCTACCTTCTTATATGACATCTTGGGTTGTCGATTGATAGATAATAGTAGCTTCAATACTCAACGCCGCCATTGGGGTCATTCTTTGTTGAGACGTCGCTGATCGGAGTGATAGATGATTTCATTTAAGAAATAAGAAGCCGTGAATAAATGCACATTTTCTGCGAGTGAACGGCTCTGTTTGTTGCAAAGAGTGCTAGCTCTCTCACCTCACAATAAGCCGTGATGTGCATATCATTACTCTTACAATAACTGCTTTGGTATACAATATATCATAGTTTGATATTTGATTGGTATTTAACGTTCTTTCTTCGATCGGTAGCAGTTTTGAGGTTTTGGCATTGATATTTACAATAAGGTAGGGATTTACAAAAAAAAGTACACATCATGTACCCTTTTTATCCTACTGACAAACTTTCGTCTTCCTCTATCCAGGAGGTGGTTGAAACATATAAGAAACGATTATTGGTAATTCAGAATATAAGAAAAGGAGTCTAGATAGTACGAGGGTGGTTTAGAACTTTGACATTGGGCAGAGGTGAACTTAGATATACGTTCCATATGTCAACATATCGATATAGCGCATAATTGAATGAAATGTATAGTATGGAGAGGAATAGAGCAAGGGATATAGCTCGTGCGTTGGCATACTATCATGATACAACAAACCAACTGAAGAGCCTCTACTATGATATGACACTACATTCTCCGTCGTTAATTTTGAAGAATCATATCGTCTACCAAAAAAAGTGAACGCATCTTGTGCACAAAACATTTAAGAAATGACTATTCCTTTTGCAAATATACTCCTCCTTGTCGTCTGCTGTTGCAAGTATAGTAACGACACACAACAAAAGGATACATCGACAGATTGATGAGAATGACAATGCTGAAATAATGGATTGGATTAATATCGGAAGTGCTTCTTTTGAAGTGGGGATTGACAAGAAGTCTCGATTGGGCGTATCTATACTTGGACAGCGTAAACAACAAATTGATACCAACATACTACAAGTGTATAATGACTCGGCACAAAAAGAAGAAGCCCGTGGGGATTACTCGACCACTATACAAAGTTTGGTGCCTCCCTGAGTTTTCAGATTATACGATAGAGATGGCATTTGCAATACTTACTTAATTATGGGATGTAGTAGTAAATTCTTGGGCAGAGATTGGTCGATATCCAACAAGCTTGTATCGGTACATATTGATTCTATTAACTAATTGGGAAGAGAAGAAAGAATTAGTAGTATGGATGGGCGGCTATCGGACAACAAGAGGAAGACCGAGGAATAATGTGTGCATATCTTGTGCATCTTTTGTGTTCATGAACACATCACATCTAACCCCGTATCTTCTCTTCCAGTGGGTCGGCACATATGTTTCAATGTATGTTTATGTATAATGACATCTAATCATAGTAACGGTACTGATCATCGGCCGCAGCAGCTTTATCCCTCTGGGGACTCTTAATCTCACTCAAATATGCTTGATATGATCGTAATACCGTGGTATAATCTTCTTTAGTTACTCGTCCATTTGAGTATAATACTTTGAGAACCTTCAAAGATATACTACTTCCGCTCCCAGCAGCAATCATAAAATGCCTCAATGCCCGATCCATATTGCCTGCCTTCTCCTCTTCAAGACCTAGATTGTGCCTTGCCAACATATCCCCCTTCATAGCAGCCAACTCATAATGATACATGGCTTTCTCCTCATCTCTTTCTACACCTATACCAATATCATAAAAATAACCAACGTTGGTAATTGCTTCGGTATAACCAAGCTCTCCTGCCTGATGCCAAAGTTCTAATGCCTTGGTATAATCTTGTGGTAATCCACATTCCCCATGTCGATAGTCACATCCTAGATCGTAGATTGCATAAGCATCATTAGCCTCTACTCTTTTCCTTGTTCTTTCGTTAATCTCTTTATCTGTACTAGGACTCGGAGTTCTACAAAATGGACACTTCTCTTCGGCAACTTCATTGCCTTGGTTATCATATACAGGTGCATGATAACATCCACTACATATAACTTTCCCACAACATGACTTGTATCTATACCCCGTTTTTAGTGATGGTAAGCGTAAAATACAAATTGGACAATCCTTAGCAGGTGGGGGCTGATTGAATAGTTCTTCATCATGCAATTCGGCAGCTCGTTTTCTACACTCTTTCTTGTGCTGTGGCCGATGAGCAATTTGACATTCTCTATTGCAATATTTAACCATCTTACATGCCGTGCACGCTTTTAAACTGCTATTTTTATCCTCTCCATTGCCACAATTGGCACATATATCAGGAGTATCATCATCCCTTTTACTGTCGGCAGTGCTCATGTTGATACTTATTGGAAATATTGTTTTGATTTGCAAGTAATTATATCGCTAAATAATACCAATTATCTTTGTATTGTTTTGTTGCAAGGGGTACTAATATCTCGTTCAATCAGGGCCAAGGATAGTATATCTTTACTTAACTTAGAGAATGATAGTAATATAGTACTATGATAATTGTATCGCTTTGTTGGGTAATGGTAGTGCAACATATAAGTTCGACGTGGTTACTAGGAAAGCGCACAAGATTTTTTGTAAAATCCTTTCTACTCGTTCAATATCAATGTTGCAGTCTTACAAATACCACCATTCGATAGATAATTAAAAACTTGTATATCCCGTCTATACCACGTATATGAAGTAGCTTATTGCAATAGTAATCGCTATTTAAAGTTGTGCATGCCATGATGAATTTGGTTTTTTAATGGATTGATTTGATTACAAGTGGAATGTCATTTTTTCCAATAGGAACAAAATAAGAGGCGGACCAAGGCCGCCTCTGCTAATAACTCACCACACACTCCGATATCATATCATTACTTTTGTAATCAACTAGATAGTATATATACAAAACCCCACGCACGCTAATTATTGTATAGATACATTGCAGCACAAAAAGTAAGAAGAAAAAATTGTGTTATTTTGTACACATCTTATGCACAAAAGTATATCACATCACACCAATATAGATAGAGTATACATAGCAAGCCACGTATACATTATATGCAATATACAGAATAATATCAATATTCAATAATCCGTAGGGTCACGGCGTATCCGGGTATATTGCAACCACACACACAAAAGTATAAGAAAGAGTTTTTGTGCACATCATATATATGCACAAAAGGTACACAGCTACAAAAAAGCGTCAGTTCGACCGTCAGTTAAGAGATGTGACACTAAAAACTGACGACGAACCGACGATAATGTACACATAACCTAATAAATCAACTTCCATCACCGGTATCCATAAAACTGACGGCCGAACCTGACACAAAACTCTAGGCCATCAAATAAAGGCTAAATATCAAAACAACTGACGGACAAACTGACGGAGAGTAACCAATAATGAGTCAGTATGTAGTGTGAGATAGAATTTGCAAACCACTAATACATGTAACCACTAATTATTGCTATTAAATGATTGCAATTATCATTGCAATAATAAATAACATTGCAACCACCAAACTTTAAATATGTCGATGCCGCCGCCGCCACCAAATAATTCACTACCTACGTATACAGTATGTGCCAAGTGCAACCATGGTTGGCATGCATCCTCCTGTCTTATCAATTATCAACAAGGCTACAGTATCATGCCACCCTGCCCTAAATGTCAGGAAGTAAGTTTACAATGTTATTCTTGTGATCAAATTTTCTTGAAAAGACGGCGGTATCAGATGTTAAAACACATCGACACTGTACATATCGTTGATGAGATACAGCATAATGATTCAACCCATAACATGAGCGTCGGTAATATATCCTTCGGTGATAATAATGATTACAACGATGATGACGACAACAATGATTCAGATAGTAGTTTTTTTAGTTTTGAGAACAATAATAACATAACAGTTGATATGAGTTTAATGTCAATCGATGGTCGTGATAATGACGACGTCGGAGAGGTATTGGATAGTGATGATAAGACATGGACAAATGATATGATTGATCATGATGACAAAAGTGATGCAACAACTTTTACCCGTTAAACAATCATTTGAGTGGATGATTGATGTACTCCGGTTTGCATTCAATGAGTTAGTAGTGGGACCATGGACCAAGACGGGACGGCATAGTGCTCAGCGGTATCTTCAGACTTGCGGTATTAGTCAAAAGACTCAAGATAAACTGTTTGATTGTGTTGAACGATACGATAATAATGAACTGACATTAGAGGAGGCAGAGGATGAGTACATTCCCTACATCTTGAGATCGGGATATGATATCAGTATCTTTGTTGATACTGGTATGCATTTGATTCTACATGGTATAATTGGTAGCCTGATCGAACTCACAGAAAGTGTATTGGCAGAGCACAAACTATGGACAAAATTTCAGACCTTTGCCAACCCTATTTTATCACAGATAGCTGATATGCGCCTCGATTGGTGCAAGATAAAGACTCTACCCAATACGAACTGGCTAGCAGAAGACTGTCTCGGATTTGGTAGAATCATGTCTTATGTATTCGGCCTGTTCTTTGAGAGATATGATGTAGCAACTGCTCGTGATGATACCACCGCTGACTGTATCATCCGTCTTCGTGAGGTATACTCCTCGTTCAATGCCATGTTGTACTTATTGATGTCACGCGAGAAAGAATTGAAAGAAGAGCTTGATAGGCATGTCAAAATCTTTCTCTCTTGCTGCCACCGTTTTAGTAAAGAGTATTACCATCACAACTTTGTTGAGTTTTGGTGTACTAAGGGCAACTTCTTGTCTCTACTCAATCTGCCTGATCAAATCGAATACTTTGGTAATCTATTTTTGTACTGGGAAGGGATTTTTGAGGCTGCTATTCAACCGGCAAAGAAGGAGCTTAGACATGTACGTAAGAATCCAACTTCACTTCTACCAGCAATGCGTAAACTACACAAGAAAGATAGCATGAGAAGAATACGAGAAAGATTAGATATTAGTCTTGCTGAGAAGGGAATTGTTGAGGCAGATGATAATGACGACGACGATGACGATATTAAAAGATACCAAGGCTGCCGTATATACAGGTCTAAAGACGAAGTGACTAAGAAGTTTAGTGATGGTAATGTATGTGTTAGTGGGTTCATAAACAATAATCGTGGCAAGCGGGGAAATATTTATATACCATACTCTGTTGGTAAGACGAAGTTCAAGTTATTGTCCTACGAGCTTGGTGAATCAAGGTTGGGAACTAGTCAATGCGGACTCCCCTACTACTCTTGTCAGTCGGTTTTGATGCCGAATGGAGATCATATATATGACAAGCAGCTACTAGGATATGTTGCCGAATCGCATTATTTTCCCACCAGCAGAGTGCCTTGTATATTTATTTCCCCTACGAGGCTTATCGATTAGAAGAGTACGATCCATGTTCGGAGAAGAGCGTGACAATTCACGTACACTATCCTTAAATGCCTTTGTAATGTATGCTCCCATTAGTGTCCAGAGACAATGATTACCACCAGTCTCTTTGGGGCCCATTGCTACCAAGTATTTATCACAGAACCGTTCAATTGCAATCCCCTTCCACTTTTTATCATTTGATAAAGTGCCAACAAATATATAATGCACCTTCATGACAAGATAATGATCATTCTTCATAAGGGTGGATATGGATACACCATTTAACTTCCCACCAACCAATGCATATTTAATGGCATATAGAGTTTTGGGGAGTTTATTCTGATCATCTTTTAATTCACAATCCACAATCTTCTCATTATTAACTGTTCCAACCTTTACTTGGAATTTTTCACATAACTCAACAGCGGCTTCTTCTAATGCCGCTTTACCAATATCTTGTAAATCTGTCATTACACCTTTAATACTATCAACAGCATTCTTAACATCTTCAGGGTTGTTGTCATTGAGGTCAATATAGTAGAGACGGGTGGCTTTTGTTTTTGCGTCTTTATCTCTCTGATTTTTATCTATTACCCAATTCCATCTTTTATTTCGCTTGGTATGTGCAGAAGTTACTCCATTTAGTGTCAGGGGTATTCCCGTATGAGGAATAATTACACGAAGGCCATCACTAGTCCTCCGCTCTTGGGGTATGTCGTTAATACTACTCATCTTAAACAAATATTTTGCGTATATTGTGGGTATATGTTTGTTATTGGTGATGATATATGTAGGATATAATATAATCTTTATTATTGCCACTTTTTAACGTGTAAATGAGTTCACTATTATGATATTAAATTATGCAATTGTCTACCAAATGATTGTTTATGAGATAGGTGAAATGAGTATACCCGATTTTGGGTATACTTTTGGTCTTGGGTATACTTTTTGGTCTTGAGTATACCTCTTTTATTCGTGAGTATACCTCGAACCGCCATTCTTCTACTGCCTTTTCTCTCCACACAATCCATCAACTTTCTAAACATCTTCGGTGGTAAGTATTATGTTATATATGAGGATAGGATAATGTTTCTAGAACTATTTTTTACGTAGAATCCAATGGTGTACACGCTATTAGTCGAAAAATATGAGAGCCATACGATTATTGTGCTCAAACATTGAACATACAATTGCAAAAATTAACAAAATCAACATAACGATATACATCACATACAACTTCAACTATAACAAGTATTACTGCATATTCAAGCGCATTATTGTCATCAATAATATATATGGCGACTATTGTAAAGTCTAATTGATGATATTGCAATATTAGAGAGAGTATGGTTCATACAATTTCATGATATGATTTTGTTGTCTCGGTATTCCTTTTGGTATACTCAAACTAGTCGACATTACTCCGCCACTAAATCGAGTACTACTGCGGTTCAAAGCACAGTATAGTTGCAATTGATGTGTATTGCAATATTTGTGCAAGTTTCAGCAGCGAATATGATGTAGAAATGATGCTACAACATACCTCTTATAATACACGATGATTTTCAACTTTGAGATTTCGGTATCCTCTGGTATACTCAAACAAGATATCATTCTTATCATTACTCCACCGCTATAACAAGTACTACTACAGTTTTAAGGACAATATAGTCGCCAGTGATATGTATGCCGATGTTTCTGCAAGTTACAGCGTTGAAACTGATGTACAAGAGATGCTACAATATATCTTATTTCATCTATGCTAATTTGCATGATGGTATCTTTTGGTATACTCAAACTGGATATCATTACTCCGCCGCTATACTGTCTATTCATGTGCTTTCAAGGACAGTATAGTCGTCAGTGATACCAACCACAACTCTCACATAACCGGTAGCATCCAAAACGCCGTACAAG
>Ga0075439_12496_pt1 | contig 15577 bp, 10 predicted proteins | sample MintriSingleCell_FD_74264 | JGI IMG/M metagenome (GOLD analysis project Ga0075439, IMG submission 74264) | Marine eukaryotic communities from Monterey Bay, USA to study complex ecological interactions - Minidiscus trioculatus JGI Plate_4_G5... | ecosystem: Environmental > Aquatic > Marine >... | reverse complement strand
ACCCGCTCACAAAACAGGGTACCATTGGACAAATAATACATGCAATGAATTCATTAAAGTATCTTCAGATGAGATGAATCTAGGCTGGATTGCACTTGTCCATGAGGCTAGCTATAGCGTGCTTCCTCATGTTGATAATACTTCCTCAAACTTCTTCTCGGTTGTATGGGATAATGATGTGTATCCACATGTAAATGAAATGTGTACTGGTGAGAATGGTGCAATAATGGTAAGTAATAGTAATGTTCTTCATTCTTCATTTGTGGGTTCATCTTTTACTTATCATCACAAATCTTTTCATCTACAGGAATACTGGTATGGGCTTGATTTTTCAAGTGGAATGGTATGGTCCGCCTTAAAGGACAATCCACGCTTTCCAAAACTTCCCGACGCTACTGTTACCCTCGACGAGACTCTTGAAGCTGTTCGAGGTTCTTGGAATAAATTTGGAGCTCGGATGAGAACATACATCACAGCTCCCAAGACTGGATCGTACCGATTCTATATTCTAGGTGATGATTTTACAGAACTTTGGTTAAGCACAAGTGCCGATCCCGAAGGACTCAATCTAATCGCCTATTCGAATAGGTGGACGACAAGCTTTGATACTTTGAGTAGCCAAAAATCCACTTTCGTCGAGCTTAATGAGGGAGAATCATACTACTTGGAAGCATATTTGCTGAATGGTGGCGGTAGGGATTCTATTGCAGTGGCTTGGGAATGTGATGAGTGTGGAATATCAAGAGAAGTTATCCCCGTGAACCATACTCGGCAGGCACATAGTGGCTGTCAAGTCATAGAAGATGGTTGCTACTGCCCTACTGAGACAGTAGAATCAATGGTTCATGATTCAATGCCAGCTTCCGTTGAGCATGTTTTTAGCACACTTTTTATTGGGGCTGTTGATCCTTCCACAACCAGTATGTGGTATGAGAGTGAGACTGATTCTATCACCGGTATAATTGCGCACAAGATTGGAAATGTGTTTGATGAGCACACGATCTTTGAAGTGTACGATGTGTATACTGGACGCACCTTCTTCCTTCGTAATATCATCAGCTCAGTTAAGATTGGTTCTAGCTTTTCCTTCCGCAATGCACCCCATTTCATGAGTATGTTGCCTTCTGAAACAGATATTCGTGACGCAGAGCACGAAACAGGTAAGTTTTCCTATTATATGTTGTGTAGTGTGTTATGCGATGGTATGATTTATTTGAATTTACTGTCAAAACTCTAACACTTTGCTCCCCTCCTTTCCTCGTGATGAATTCATGGCTCCTTCAACAGAGGCGGTGCTTGATAATTATCTCTTCCATCCAAACACGGCACCTTTCGTGGCTCGTCTTCTGATCCAAAGATTAAATGTCGCGAGTAATCCAGCACCAAATTATGTCAAGGCAGTTGCAAATGCCTTCCGGTCTGGGTCATACTCAATTGAAGGTACTAACTTTGGTTCAGGCAATTACGGAGACTTGAGTTCAACTATCGCGGCCATTCTTCTCTGCCCAGAGGCAGCTTCACCTACTGTTGATGGTGAGTAAAAGGTGTTTTTCTGGCATGCTCCTTGTGTTATCTAACACCAGCTCTCTTTTAATTACCTTAATATAGCTGATCCATCCTCCGGGTCTATAAGACAGCCTCTTCTCAAAGTGATTGCGATCATGCGTAATTTGGATCTAGTTGGCTTCAGACCTGATCATGGTATGTAAATATCCTCCCCATCAACACATATGAGTGGAAATTCAATCTTATCCTTTTCTCTTCTTCTCATTTGAATCATCAGTTCATGCAATTAGCCCAAATCTCATGAGAGAAATAGGACAATCACCCTTTGACTATGAAAGTGTTTTCAGTCATTTCCATCAAGACTTTGCAACAGGAGGACGGGGCAATACTGCAGGCTTGTATGCTCCAGAGGAGATGGCGCTTGATTTGCCTAGAGTTGTTAATATCCTCAACCATTTTTACGGCACAATTTACAGTTACGGCTATAATTCTCGATACGGCTTTGGAGCAGGAAAGTCCGCCGCGTTAGTATTGTTTTATGATGTGATTTTGCTTATTAATATGAAAGCTCGACGAGTTGACTTCTGTAATTGGACTTCCATTGCCCTTGGTTGTCCTGCAAACATGTACACTAACAGAAGTTATAATCGCCTCTCTTTTATCATCATAAACTGTGAAACGCGCATCTTCCAGGCTGGTCGGGAGTTCTTTCTTGGAACCCAACAGCTGGTTCTACAGAAGACGAAGTTGTTGACGAGATGAGTACACTTCTCACTGCAGGCCGATTGAGTAAAGATAACAGAGAAATCATTCGTCAGGCTTATTTACAGAATGGAAAGGAAGTCGCCTTGCAGCTAATTGCGTCTACCTCAGAATTTCACACAACGAACCAAGTATTAACTAAGAGTGGTCATGATAGATTGGTTGGCATGGAAGAAGCTTCACCTAATGAGAATAATGAATCAGATTACAAGGCCGTCGTATACATGAACTTGGGTGGAGGCGTAGATAGTTACAACATGCTGGTACCCATGCACTGTGAGGGCACAAACATCTATGATACAAAGAACAATATGACAGTTGATGAACAGTACTACAATATCCGCGGTAGCATTGCTTTAGATAAGGCATCTCTTCATCAAATTGATTCAGGTGGCGGTCAGCCTTGTTCACAATTTGGGCTACATCCGAGCCTATCAAAGCTAGCTGATCTATACAGAGGCGGAGAAGCTCTATTCTTTTCCAATATTGGGTACTTGACTGATCCGCAGTTTGCAGTAGGTGAGTGATTCATTCTTCTTTCATAGTATCATTGATCCACTTTTCAAATACTCACGTTATTCTTATTCTAGGTCTCACCCATGGGCATGCTACTCAAACGGAGAAGGTAGCAAGTAATGATGGCTACTATGTTCATGGTCATTCAGGAGGTATGATCATGTGAATATGTTCTGTTTGATCCTTAAGTGCAAACCTTTCCCCCTCTCACCTTTCACATCTCATCTCTGTTTTGATTAAAGTGCTAGGGCGCATACGCGATACTGTACAGGCTAGTCATAAAACGTCTGCCATATCAGTAAAAGGCGGAAAGAGAGTGTTGAATGGAGAGAGAGGCTTTTCCTCTTCAGGACCAATCGCTGTCACTGTTGATGGTGTCCAAGCCTTTCCAAAGAACATCAGGGATGCCGCGAATATCCCAAACTTTATGGATCAAGTAAATTCTCTCAATAACGCTGTAAGTTCATACTGTTCAGGGTTCTTTTCTTACCTTCCACTCTCTTTTCTTTGCTAAACACCTGTACTTGTTTTATTTACAAACCACTAATGAAGACCATGCCTGATAGCGGATTTATGGCAGAAGCTTGGTCCTCAACTATGTTCCAAAGTTTCTCAAACCTGGATGAGGTTCGTACAGTTATGGAGGTTGCTACACTGACGAACTTTCCAACAACGTTCAACAAGGAATATAATCCTCTAGCTGATCAACTTAAAATGGTCAGCCGTCTACAACAGACAGCTTTACAACGTGGAGTGACGCGTGATTTCTACTCGGTGGATTATGGATCGTGGGATCATCACGGAGGATTATTGGTTCCGCAACAAAAAATGTTTAAGGTGGTTGATGACGCCTTAGATGCTTACATTGCTGAGGCGAAGGCAATTGGGGTATGGGAGTCTACTGTCATCGTAGAGGTATCGGAGTTCGGAAGGACGATGTATCCTAATGGGTAAGTTCGCACTGTGCAAATGTTTAACATAAACACATCACCCTTGAAGTTCAAGGGAAATTGCCGAGAAACAATTTCTCCCTTTCCATTCCCCTTAACTCTAACACCTATACTTGTTGTATTTACACAAACCACTACTAAAGGAATGCTGGAAGTGACCATGGGTAAGTTGAAGCTTTTTGTTTTCTTAGTATGGATTTAGTTTATCCTTTTGTTCTGACTAATGCTGACCATTGTATTCATTCTACAAAGTTGGGCGGGACACTACTTCGCAATTGGAGGAGGATTAAAGGGGGGGAAGATTCTCGGCAAATACCCTAGTGTGATTCCCAGAACTAGGCCTACGCCTACAAGCCCATGGTAAGTACTTTGGCAGAAACAGGGGGGATTCTCTCTACCATCTTCAATTGTCCCGACCTTTTAGTCAGATGTAACTAACCCATCATCAATGCATTATAATACAGGGATTCTGTTTGGTTCGGTATCGCTCAATGGGCTGGCAGTGACAATCTAGCAAAAGTGTGCCCCCATAAGGATCGTTTTGAAGAGACTGATATGTTTGATGCTTCGACCATGTTCCGAGCTACCGGACCCACTATTTCACCCTCTTTATCACCCAGCAAAAGCCCTGTCACTCCTAGTCCAACGACAGATCAACCAACATCTGCTGAGCCATCTTTATCACCAAGTAAAGCGCCTGTCACTGGTTGTCCGACACCTGATGGATCCTCCTCATCATCTTCTCAGCCTCAGGTGAGTTGTAGATTAGAACACTTCTATCGGCGAACTGTACTTTGCTTTCGTTCTCTAACTTCTTTTTCATACAGCCGTCTCTTGTTGTTGAATCTCTAACGAACGAATGGGGAAGTCTTGGCCAGTACTTTGTTTTTGATCCTTCAGTTTGGGTTGCAAACTTTGGTTCGTTTGTGGACTCAAGGAGTGTTGCTAATAATGTCAAGGTGTGCCGCAGTGGAGTAGAAATATGGGCAGGAGATGTAACTGCGTTTGAACCATCTTTAACTACTTTCAGTGGTACGGTAACAACACATATTGGGCGAAGGGGAGGTTCTGAACACACTGCCTCTGCTGCTGGTGATTGGGAAGTAAATGACATTATCGTGCCATCTAGTACAAGCTGTCCAGTTGTGAGTGTGCACTATATGATTGTCTGTGTGTATGTTACCTCTTCTTCTTCGTCATCTTCTCATTGTCATTATCGCTGTATGTATGGCACAGACTACGAGCTTGGTGCGTATTGTTTAGTACACCATTTGTATCTTTGATTAGACAGAGCCATTACATCTCACTCTTCTTATCCTTACTCTTTTCCACGTTGGTACTCTTTTCTTCTGTTGCATGTATATTCTTCCATTCTATCTAGAAGAAGGTCAACCTTGCCCTCGAAGCTGATACTGTTGCATCACAGTCCTCCACATGCTATGGCGGGTATGCCAGTCGAGCGATTGATGGTAATACAGATGGTAATTGGCGGAGTGGATCTGTGCAGCATACTTGCAATAACGTCAATCCTTGGTACATGGTCACACTCAACCAAAGCCATGCAATTGACAAAGTGATTCTTCACAGCCGTACAGATTGTTGCAGTCACCGATTGTCTGACTCTCAACTGCAGATTTTGGATGAGAATGAAGAAGTAGTCGCATTTCAAGCCATCTCGGGCACTCAGAACGCCTACATCTTTGAGTTTGGTGGTGTAGTTGGAAAGTCAGTTCGTATTTGGAAGACTGTTAAAGGTGTGTTGAATATCGCGGAAGTTGAAATTATGGGATCATCTTGTTGAGATGAACATGTTTGCACAACATCCTCTGGTAGTGACATCATTTTAAGTACACCAACTATCTGCTAGACTACTAGTTAAATAACATTATATCAATCATTGAATAGTTATGTGCTCTCTCGGGCGTACATAAGAGCATTTCATCAGTTTACTCTAATTAGCCAGAGGTCATTATTTGTGTGATTGGTAGTCTCGACAAGTTGAATCATGAGGTGTATGATTTTGTGGATATGCGTTGTTTGGTTGCTCAAGAAGTGATTTTAGTGCGTATATTTCTATCAGTCATCCAATCTTCGTTGCTTTATCATCGATTAGAGGTGGAGCACCGTCAGAATCAGCATCTCGATCTTTGTGGATTGCTTAGCGCTTAAAATATACTACGGGGCAGGTAAGATTATGGTACACTTCTTCATCATCTGACATGTCACTACTCTGCTTCCATCTTTAACTTTGACCAGGTATACGAGACTTTTAGACGAGTGACCAGCAGTAAGTAGAGAGTAGCAAATATCAACCTGTAAAGCAAAGTAAATAACCACATCTCTCAATCCAGAAGCGGTTGAAACGATATCTGCCCGACAGCCTCCTCTTCATACAAATCAACAGTCGCACCCGGTAACTGTACTTGTTCTAATATCCTTACATTCAAGTTAGCCGATTGTAACTCAACACCACTACCATCTTCATCTCTATCGCGAATATGATTTATTTGTGCATATAGCTTTAATGCGGGTACACTATCGCTTTCGTCTGAGTCTGATGATGGTAGTTTCAATTCAGTTGTTTCCATTTGTAGTAGCATGAAAGGATACTGAGGCTCCTTGAATAATCCCCATATCCACAGTCCATCTTTTCGATCATTTGGGTCTTCAGATAATGTCCATCGACTATTGGTAACTTCTAATGCCATTGTATTTGACGCAGATTCTTTTCCATCTTCTGATAATGATACTTCTTTGGCAGTAGGTTGGAATAAACCCTGTGGAGGCTCGTAACCTTCCTCTTCAATAAAGTTCCCTTCCACTACAAACAATGTATTATCTAACTTCTTTCCTTTTGTTGTTGTTATATCATTAAGTAGTAATCGTAATCTCCATGTAGTATCAGTTGTTAATGTCGTCTTTTTTGTATTTGTTGTTGTACTACTAGCTTCGGCCATTGATAATAGACTACTAGCAGTTCTTGCATATCCATTATAATGTGGTGTAGTGAATGCATGTATTTGCAATGCTGACAATATTATTATTGTTGCAAATGATGAGAGTTGAAGAATTGTTGCCCTACTCATTTTTGTAAGGTATCGTATCAACGATATTAAGACTTATATTATTGCAAGTAGTATCAGCTACTACCACAGATGTCTTAATTGTACTGCCGTCGTCCTTCAAATAAGTTGAGACGGCTTTTTATATTGGTGCTATTTATAGGTCGCTGAGATATTAGGTGCACTTTGATATAAAAGGCAGTGACTCAGTGAGCAACGAGTTGAAGGATACCACTCACAAAAAGACAGAACACCTCATTGCCTGGGTGACATACTTAAAACAACTCAACAACACACTGACTGATACAGCAATACTATATCCTGCTCGCCATAGTCATAATATTATACATTGATTCATTGATAAAGTTGCCAAGGCAAATAAAAAAAACTCAAAAGAGCTCGAGAAGACCTCTATTAATTCTTCCTCATAACAAAATGACTTTGCAAACAAGCAGAAGAAGACCCCGAACAATATCATGTTCAGTGTCAACAACATCATCCCCAATAACATGCCGTAGTAGTAGAGGTAGTATAATAACGGCAGCTATGAGTATACTAGCCCTTCTTCGCTCACCCCAAAACACACATGCCTTTACTCAGCCAGTTAGAAGTTCTTCCTTACCAACAATGAGGCCACAGCAATATTCCTTCACTCAAATGTTTTACAAATCCAACAATGATGATATACCGACATCCTACACTAAAAACAATCCAATACGGACAAAGCAGCCACTCTACCGTCTATCACAATCAGAGGAGGTATCTTTATTACAACAAATGAGATCCTCACCGTCAAACTCTCCGATATCACAACGAGCTAGACAAACTTTATTACTGCATAACTTACCATTGGTACAATCTATAGTTACCAAGATATTACGCTCTCGGCCACACTTACTACAAAAGTTGGGCAGTAATAAGGGCGGTGGCGGTCGTGATAATGGTAAAGATGTAGGAGCGGCATTATCCAAAGATGATCTATTACATGAGGGTACGATTGGGTTAGCTGAGGCTATTGATAAGTATGATTTGGCATATGCTCAATCATCATCTCCTTCTGCCTCGAAAAAGTCTCCTGCTACTGCTGATTCTATCATCCCCAAGGGTGCAAGATTAGGCACCTACGCAACCTATTGGATACGTGCACGCATTATCCGTGCAATACAATCACGTGAACATCATATACGTTTTCCTGAACATGTATTACAGGCATCACATAGACTAGTCAAATATGCTAGAGATATTGAATTATCATGGTCAATTGTTTCAGAATTGGCAGATTATGATGTTATTACTGTAAAGCAGAAGAAGTTACGTGATGAATTACGTGTTGGTGCTGGTATTAAGTCGGATAGTTTATTTAGAGAAGCTGTGAGGGTGCGTACTATGAGTTTAGTTGGGACTACTACACCGTTGGAATCTTGGATGTCCCCTTCGTTGGATATATCATCTGAACAGCTTTCTTTGGAAGAGGATGGAGGACAGGAACATATCGTTGAGACACTTTCCAAGCATCTTTCAACTAGAGAAGTTGAAGTGCTGAGTTTACGGTATGGTCTAGTGCCATCCGGAGAAGAGGTTGTTGTCGAGGAGTCAACACAGGGACAACAACCAGCGTTCCGAAACTATGAGGCTGAGGCCGAAGAAGACTTGTTTGGTCCCAACGGGATGTTATCTCACTATTCTGATACACCAAGTGATACACCCCTGGTCGCCGTTGCCTCCAAGTCTACAGCAGCTAGAATACCGTCAACAGTAGCCCCTTCCTTGCAATCATCGCCAAGCAAGAAGAAGAAGATTGCTGCACCCAATAGTACACTATTGCCCTTCAAGGAAATAGGCAAGCGTATGCAATTCTCGGGAGAGTATTGTAGACGAACATGTGCAGTAGCATTAGACAAGTTAACACGAGCTGTTGAGGAGGGTAGACTTGCCGAATCTGACTTCCTGCTCGGATTCTCATAGAATGCTATTAAATGTATAGAGCTAAAAGATTTGCTTAACTAATACTATACTCTACTATTACAAGTTATTGCCTATGCTTCTACACCTTTCTATTCAACTGCATATGTTTCTGATTCCTCCTCTGAGGATATAGATCTAAGACGACATTGTCCCATGCCATTATCATTTGGTGCAATGTCGCAGTATGCTTCTAAACCATCACATCCTCCGGGTACACATCTGACTTGGCGGCATCGTTCACTACCCTCACACTGATCAAAGGGTGACACATAAGATGATGCAAAGCACTCACAAGCAGGCACTCCAGTGAATGGTCCGGCGGGTTGCTGAGATCTAATCATTGCAGAACATTGATCATCTGAATCACATTGTGCAGGTATAATACTAGCTGTATCATCATTATCATCTGATGACGACATCCTGTTGTCTTTATGAGTATCGTCGGCGTCATCTGTATCTTCATATTCTCGGAGTTTACATTCCCCCATACCATTATCATCTGGTGATAAATCACAATACAATATGCTTCCATATCATAGCAGTTATCTACATCTTCGCCGATACATCTCGCTGTGGCACATGATTCTCTATCTCCTTCACATTGATCAAATGGATCAATGTCTGATTCTGCAAAGCAACCACACATACCCACGCCTGTAAATGGATGAGGTGCTGAACCTCTAACAACTGGTCGACATTGATCATCAGAATCACACATGGCGTGTATCTTTTCCAATGTTGCCATACTTGTACTGCCAGTGGTAGACGACGAACTAGGGGTAGGTGTAGGGGAGACGCTACTACTTTCTTCAGATTCAAAACACTTCTCTGGTTGAACAAAATCATCGGGTGGTACTGTATCTGTTTTACTGCCCGTCCATACGCCCTCGGAGATTATTCCACTCGATGGATTATAACATTTATTGAAAGCACTTTGAGGGCCACCCATTCCTTTCTTATGGATATATAATTGACAATTACCAGGTGGACAATACACTTCATATCCTGGTGGTAGAGCCGCATTTGCAACGCCGATGAGCAGTGTACTGAATAATAGTTTCATATTGTGTATATGTCGTTTTATATATATTATATATTTACTCTTTTGGGTATGAGTATCAGTATCGTTGTATGAATTATTGTTTTGTGGATATATATATTTACTCTTTTTATGAGAACGATACTAGTATCAAATAACCATCCTGATCTTGATCCTTTATCTATTCATTCACATCTTGGGGATCTTGGATAGCAATAAACATCTCATTTGAGTATTAGAGTTGCTTCTACCTGTACGGAGGCGAAGAGGGGAGAGGCGAGAGGGGGGATAAAAAAGCAAGACCAAAAGATAGAGGACCCGTGTTGCTTGCCGAACAAAACCACCACGGGTTGAAAAGTCAGGAACCTACCAACGCTAACAATATGTAATGAACATATATGCTGCAACTCATAACAAATTGCAATAGTATAGAGAACCATGACAGCCTCCTATAACGACTGCCGTCGTCGATCACGCCGCATGGGTATCCTCTCCACTCTCCTTGTTCTGTCAAAATCAACATCAACATGTGCTTTCACAGCCATCATCACACCTGTAACAATAACAAGTAGCAAACCAACGTTGGTAACAAGGTCTTCTTCCGTTGTTGTACAGAGATATCGTACTGACAATGATACATCTAGCATATCTCAACCAATACAATCATCTTCTAATGCATATTCATTCCTGCCATCAAGATTATCATCAATTGAACAGATAGCAACACCATCACAGTTCCAGACACAGGTATTGGGAGAATCTGATTCATTAGTAGTCGTACGATATTATGCAGATGCATGTCCAAGTTGTCAAAAGACTGCTCCGTTATTTCGCAAATGGAGCAGAGATATTAAAGATGCATCAACAAAAATAGACACAAAAAAGATAGATACTGTTCAATTGAATACTGATAGTAGAGAAGTAGATAGAGAGCAACCTTTACCAATCAGAATAGTAGAAATGCCATTGAACAAAGCCACGTCTTCCTTTCTAAAGGATGAACTCAAAATAGAAAAACTCCCGACTTGTGCATTATATCATCCAATATTTGGGCTAGTAGAAGAGCAACTTGTTATGAATAGAGTAGACTTTGTTGAATTTGTAGATACAGTCAACTGTTGGTCAAAAGGTGTATATGAAGCTAACTTGCAAGCCTTGGTTAAGAGTACAAGCTTGAGATAGGTGCATATATAATGAACATATAGGAGTATAATCACAAGAGGAGATAGATAAAGTTTGGCCTCGCCGCCAAACATTGCTGAGCCGATAGATGATGCAGTTTATGTGCACATAATGTAAATATAAGCCAGCACAATGTACTAAGATATGCTTACCCTTTGGCTTCATCTCAATCCAAACACAGACATCATGTTGTGGCTGTGGCAAGTGGCAATATCACTTTTTTAAGGATTCCCTTGACGGTATCCTTTCTCACTCGTCGAAAGCGATTTCCCACCACTCTATTCAACGCCTGCTACAACTATCTAACTGATGACTAATGCGTTGAGTGAGTTGTTCTACATCAATTACAATGTATAAAGCACTACTTAGGACGATAGAGGAGAGGATAGACTGAGTATCATCAATTGACAATAGCAGGTTCACTGCAAGAGATCTATTGCAAAGACAATAAAAAATAAGTGACAAAGATAAATACTATCTTATTGTAGAACCACCACATAGTAGAAGAAGATGACAACAATATCAAGTTATCAATCGAGCATGGCTTCGACGTCATACGAAGATCAGGGTCTCGATCGACCATGGGGTGGCAACTTCGTACCAGTCTCGTCGTCGGGTACAACAACAGCAACAACACAACCACAAAAGTCGAAGAAGTCATTGCGCAAAATGTTTTCAAGTAAACGCGTAGGTAATAACAATAACAACAAATCAGGTACTGATTATCGAGCTGATGCAGCCACAAATCGTAGTGGAGGTAGTGGACGAGATCTACCACCTACTACCAACAACTCTGTAGAAGAACGAGAGATATCAAAGTTCAATGATAAAGGCAATTACTTCTTTAGCCGAGGAGAGTTTGATGCAGCGTTACGTATGTATAGCGAGGCATTAAAGATGTTAAAGCATCCCTATATTGTTATGGATCCTGCAGATGGTAGTAAAGAAACATACATGCCTCAAGAAATGCGTCGATACCGTACTGCACGGTGTTTGGTCAATGTAGGAGCGGTACATACCCGTCGAGAGAATTATAATCATGCATTATCAACACTTGATTTGTCTCTTCGTCAATCCAAGCTTGTTGTACCATCGAATAGTAGTCACTACTACCGATCATGTGAAGTGATGGCTGATGCTCTTGAGAATATTGGTTTAATACATTTTAAGTTGGAGGAGTATGATCAGGCGGGTATCATGTATACTGAAGGTCTTGCTGCTCGACGAAAGTGTCTAAGCTTAATGGAGAAGAAACATGCTATATGGAGGCATAGGTCTAAGGAAGTAATGAGAAAGTACAAGGAGGAACGAAATGCCTGTTTACTGGAGACGTCAGTAACACTCTTTTACATTTCATTGTTGAGAGAGAAGCAGGGCAACATTGCAGAGGCGACTGAGAAGTGTGAGGAGTCAATTCTCATCAGACGAGACATTATTCCCAATGCCAAATCGGATCCAACCACGCTCAATATTTTCTCAACTATTGGTAGATTGTATTGTCATGATGATGTGAGACGATACAAAGAGGCACTGTGGTACTTCCATCAAGTACATAGTATGAAGTGTGACATATATGGTAGGGATAGCTTGGAGGTGGTATCTTCCCTTAACAGCATTGCTTTTATCTATAATATGATTGGCGATCTAAACAAGAGCATAAATATTTCTGATCGAGTCATTGATATCGGGACAAACGGACGGGGGTTGAATAAAGAAACGTGTGTTGCGTATGTCAATAAAGCCGATGCGCACAAACATCTTCGAGAGTTTGAAATGGCAATCACATCATACGAAGCTGCACTCAAGGTACAGGAAATTCTCGGAGAGGATAATGATCATGTGAATGCTGAAGTCATTGAAAAGCTTGCCGAGACATACCTACTTGCTAATGATATTGAGAAGGCGGTATTATCACTTGAAAGGTCGATCGATGTGAAGAAAGATAGTTACGGGCCTGACAATGAAGAGTTAGCAAAGTCTTACAGTAAGCTGGGAGAGTACTACACTCGTGGTCTAGGATATTCACAGGCTATCAAGTGTCATACACGTGCATTGCGTATCTTTAAGCATCATGACAATAAAGAGAATGCTGCAGTTGAACATAATAGAATTGCCTCGATATTGAAGATATCAGGAGAAAGGAACAAGGCCATGGAGCACTACATGGCAGCTTTGTGGCATTCAAGAGAGGCTAGACTTCCAAGTACAGATCCTATTGTTGCAGATACGATCAAAAATGTAGCAGAATTTCAAAAGGAGTGTTAAAAGGGTATATAAAGAAGGAGTAAATTGTGTATGATATATGTTTCAAAGAGTTATACCCATGATCCCTCATATGAACACAGATATGGTATGTCTAGTAAATATATGTTGTTTGTGTGTGAAAGGAAGATCACTAATGGTAGAGATAAATGTTGAAAAGAAAAACAAAAGTGAATGCTGCTAAGATACCTAGAATGAGATGAGGGGAAATCAGCATCAGATTTCAAAAATCAAACCGGCTGTTTGACAATGTTTGGCCATCAAGCAGTGGTTTGCTAGCATTCTGCTGCTTAGATATTGATGTTTTCCCATTGTATATGTATAATAAAGGCCAATGAACACTATCAGCAGGATTCTAGGGCCCTCCATCACACTTGCGTGTCCACTTGTTGGCAGTTATCTTGCCTCAGATTGGGTCCGATTTTCGAAGACAAGAGATGATCAAGCAAAGAAATATACCACACAAGAGAAATAATTGTCAGCTAAAATGTAGTTAATAGACACTACCTTGTCTTGTGACAACAGTCATCTCTTTCTTTGCAAAGTGTAGAGGGTCTTTTGACTTCGATTTTTGATTGACCCCAACACCTGACTTGAGGAAAAAGCCCTTCATAGTTTCTGATCAGATTTAGATGAAACATCAGCCGTGTTAAGGCTGCGGAATGGTCAGTTCCTGGCAGATTTAGATGAAACCACTTATGTAGCAGATACTAAAGGATATGTTGATGCAATATGAGCATAAATAAAGGAGAAGGCACACTCCCAAGAGGCAAAAAAGCTACAAGGAATGGGAATTGAACCCACGACCTCAGCCGTGTTAAGGCCGCGTCATAACCAACTAGACCACCCCTGCCGTGATACTGAGTTATAAGAGCTAACATACATGATTTGTGTGTGCAATTAGCGATCTTTAGATCCTGAGTTCAAATCCTCAGACTTTTTTTTTGTTCAATAACTCTATTATTCGAGACAACTGTCAATAACAATAATAGGCGCTCTATCTTCCATCCCACATATTATATTGTAGAATAATAACATGTTCGGAGGTGCTCAAACGATGGGCGGTGCTTCTCCAGCAGCTGCTGAGCCAGCAGCGGCAGAAGACGGCAATACATTAATCGATTTATCTGAGAAGTTCGATAAACCTCTGTGTTATGCTCGTAATGAAAACTCATCATATCCCTGGACGAATCTATTCATTGGTGATTCGAGATTGGGTATGCAAAGTGATGCCGATGAACAGTTGATTATTCATGTAACATTTCAAGAGTTTGTTAGAGTAAGTTATATGTTGTTATAATATGTGTTGTATAATGTAATACGATGTATGTCTGATAGACTCTATCTTATTTATACTCTATCAATACCATTCTACAGGTGAAGAGTATCAAATTTACAGAGTGGAATAAGGGTGCTAATCCTGAAATGAGCCCTGTGACTGTCCATATTCATGTCAATAGGAATAATTTAGGATTTGAGGTATGTAAGATGTGCATATTAATGATGTGCACATTTTATGTTTTTCCTTTTTTGTATGTATGTTGCAAAGGGCAATTTATTATTTATATTGTATTAAATGCAATTACTAATGTCAATGTTTATTCTACAGGATGTTGAAGATGTTGATCCAGCACAAACAATTACACTTACCACAAGTAATCTATCCGAAATCGCGGAAGCAATTGATTTATACTATGTTAAATTCCAACGTGTGAAGAGTCTTACCTTTTTCATAGAAGATAATGCCGGAGGGGATGTAACAGCAATTGGAGGATTGAAAATAATGGGTAAAACTGTTGCTACTACAAATATGAATGATTTTAAGAAACAAGGATGAGGCAGGTAGGTGTTGCAATTGTGTGTCTCTCACATTAGATACACACATATTGCAATGCCGCATAATTATTGAACAAAACTTGAAGTAATGGTAGCAGAAAGGAAAAGAAAGTTGGGGAAATATGATGCAAAACAAATGTCTGAATCTACTGATAGCAGTCGTGTTGTATTGTAGGGGATGAATTGCTGATCGAATGATACCTATTGATTGAGCAGTATATATGTTTGGGGGTGGCAGTTGACCATTATTTCAATCATTAGTTGGATGTTGGAGTTAGGATGATGTTGTCAGAATGACGCGAGTGCATCTATTATGTTTTATATGTGCTTGCTGACATGACAACGGGTAGAGAAGGAGAATGTTCTATTTTCTTTTCTCTATTTGTATCACTATCCGCAAAAACTAATGATAAATCATTTCATATTGTACAACATAGACTTATTAGTTAGTTAGTTAGTTAGTTTAGATTTCAGGCTACGACTTGGTTATCCACCTC
>Ga0075439_13754_pt1 | contig 15584 bp, 11 predicted proteins | sample MintriSingleCell_FD_74264 | JGI IMG/M metagenome (GOLD analysis project Ga0075439, IMG submission 74264) | Marine eukaryotic communities from Monterey Bay, USA to study complex ecological interactions - Minidiscus trioculatus JGI Plate_4_G5... | ecosystem: Environmental > Aquatic > Marine >... | reverse complement strand
CTGCATGGTTAAATGCCTGGGTGGGGAAGTAACGGAGGATATTTGTGAAGTTACCACGCCAGAAGGCACCAATACCCTGCTCTGATGCTACACGTGAGAAACAGTCAACAATTCCAGTGTATCGGGCTACCTCTCCACTAATAATTTTTGGGTTGGCATCCTGTGTTTGGATAAGAAGCTTAACACGCTCGATGGGGGCTGTAGAAGTTGAGTTAGTATTGTGGTTTATTTCTTGGATATAAAATATTGGGTGTCGGATCATTATGTATTAGAAACTTTTTGAGATGAGCTCATATTGCTCAATTAAAATAACACATTAGATCAAAGTATGAAACAATAGAATTGTATTCTGCTGTATCTTTTTGTCTGTCTTTGATATTTACAGAACTCTGCTGAGAATAGAGGATTGGTACTCCGTACAATGTATCTTGCTTGTTGTGAAGTCATACAGATGAGGAAAGCTGCTGAAATGCCACCGACAACGTGTGACACCGACAACGTCAGTGGCAAAATACATAGACACATCTCTCTTCTAGGTTATCTATCTGCCTACATATATTTCTACATTGCTTGACCCGTATAGCTCTCTCTATCTCTAAAGCTTTCAGGCGCACTACAATGGTCACCAATTTCTTCTTCACATATAAACTTGTATCACGGCTTTACATTATTGTCCGCTTGTCTTTAAGGGTCATCTTTCTTTATCAAATTAATGCTCCTTACATCCAAGTTCAGTTACACCAAACATTGCACCGCAAAGCGAACTACACGCAGCCGTGGGAGAGTTACATACTACTGGAATATCATCAGGTTTGACCGTGTCATCTAGAGTTAAACTTTCACCCGACATGCTATGTGTTTCAGTGTCCTTATCCGAAACATGTGTAACAGGTACTGAGGGGGATGGTTCGTCATCTTTATTATCTGCTGCCTTTTCCTCGGCCTCCTCTTTTGATGGTTCCTCCCTAACTGTGGATAGAGAAGGCTCTACTGGTGTTTCAGTATGGACGGAACCGTCATCCCTTTCATTGGCCATGTATCTATCGTCTGTTGATTTTGTTACTTTCTTTGTAGGTGTATCCTCACGATCTTCCATGATTGGATCATCAGTATGCATTGGAGTCCTTTCCATTACTGGCTCTACAGTAATATTACTCCTCTTCCTACCCAATCGGGGTAGGGTTGCTAGCTTCTTTAGTTTTCCGCTGAATTGCAAGCATGTCGAGAGACGATATGCGGGGTGAGAAAAAAGATATGTTAGATATGTTGTTTTATGAATTGCAAACAGTAACATGCCAAACAAATATCGAGCATACTATACTTACAGCTTCATTGTATGTCTATACTGGTATACTATGTATGTTGCTTGGTAGGAGTTTATTGCAAAAGGTAGTCAAAAAATAGTGGAGGGAGTTCTGACAAAAAATGAACATGTGTAAATCCGTCTTCACAGCGAAAGGATCTTACCTTCGAAGAAGGAGGTTTCAACATGAAAACTGACATAGACTAATATTCACATAAAGAGACTAAGAGTTGGAGATTTGAGATTGATTGTCGTCTGTGTAACCATCTTATTGTACTATTGCAGCAATAGTAGGTCTTTAGGGCTTGTTTGTTGCTTACGATGCGCTTCTAGTTGTGACATATCACCATAGCCATAGAAGTCGCAATCGAACCATGTCTTCTTCTTCGACCACAGCTCCCAACATTCCTATTCGTCATCGCCCCATCTTTGATGGATTGGAAACAGGCGAGGCCAAAATGGCAGCTGCCATGGAGGAATACCAACATCTCAAGGATGCTGACGAAAATGGCTTAGATTTCGCCAACAAAACATCCATGTGGATTGCGTTCGAACGAGATATTGAATCACAGAGAGAAGATCGTTTATTCAATGATGTACTCGCCAAACATTTCAGTGAACCGTACGGGCAACGTCTCTCGGATTGTATGGCGTTTGGATTAAAGGTGGGGGTATTTGATACACCTGGGTCGAATATTGGATTGGGTATGGAAGGACACGTCATGTATTCTGCAGCGCGTACCCGATTAATTAATGATCATATTGAAAAATGGATGATTGGTGTAGGGGGCAATAAGCAAGTGGTCAACTTGGGGGCAGGTGTGGACACTCGGCCGTTTTGGCTGTCTTGCTTGGCACAGGCAAAGTCGTATTGGGAAATCGATACAGATTCTGTGATGAAATACAAACAAGCGAGGATGGATGGATTGAAAGGGAGAGGGGAAATCCCTCGTCCTATGTGTCCCATTCATTCAATCTCAATGGATTTTGGGAAAAAAATCCATGGCTGATGTGCTGACCAAGATATATAAATTTGATTCCTCCATTCCAACTTGTTGGATATTGGAAGGACTGATCATGTATCTGAAACGACCCGATGTTGAACAATTGATGAACAATATATCTAAACTTTCTCCGTGCTCCTCTTATCTCATTTTAAATTTCTCAACAAACATGCCCGACACCGCCTCTCCCAACATTGACGAAATAGACGAAATGTTGGGCACATCCAATTGGAAGAAAGTGATACGATTGATGTTTGGAGAAGAAGGCTTTCATTACAATAGATATCCGGAGGACAAGCCTGCCAACAAAATCCTTGGGTTTGCAATGTATCAGAAGGAAAAATAGTGTACTACTATAAATGATGTCAATACTATTAGATATCGTGCAAAACAGTAGAAGAGATCCATGCTTGTAAATCAAAGTTTAGGATACCACCATACTCCTCTAACAATCTATCTTTCTCAATATAGTCATGTAAATCTGCTCTACTCTTTAAAGTATGGATACGTGAGCGCATCTTTGGGGAGAATAGTTTCTTATTCCCTGGAAGATGCGTGTTATATCAGTTTATGAACATGAAGAGAGATGATAGGAACTTCTGTTAGTACATAAGGTTTGCAAAGGCAATCAAATAAGGCGTATCAAGTTCAATGAAGTATCCAAATCATGGAGACTTCATATGAACACAAGCATTCACATTATAAAAAACATTACAAACGCGGGCTTTCCTGCTGACGGATACCACCATGGCATTGATACTACAAGTATTGATTGTATCCTTATTGGAAAGCAACCTACAGCCTTAGACAAGAGTTTAGCCAACTGGCCAGGAAGATTCTTCCTTGTGTATCCTGATAGATCTAGAATGATTGTAATGCCTTTCAGTGGATCCAATGTGTTGCGTTCCATCATTCTTTGAAGAATGTAAAAGATTGCTCTGCTTGCATCATGACTATCACAAAAATGTGGTGATGTGCCTACATCACATTTGACTCCTCTTATTATCATAACATGGCTCAGGTCTTTTGCATGGAGTTCCTCTGGCGCAACTACAAATCCATTTTGAATAAGATGAGTTAGTTTGGGATCTTGGCTTAATAGTAATGGTTTGTCATCATAAACATATGTATTCTCCTTTCGAAACAATCTCCGTGCTCTAAATCTCTCCGCGGCACGTTGAACATCTGGCTTGTATCGAATGTATCTACTGAGAGTATTATCTGATACACCCTTTGCATCATCTCCCAGTATCTCTCGCAGAGATGATGTTAGAAATACAAACGCTTCACTTTCATTAGAGTCTGCAAATGTAAAGGACAGACTACTTTCAGTCGACGGAGAGATTCCACTCAATGTTCCATTGAATGCCTTTACAAGAGGAGCCGAAGGTTCTATAGTTGTTGTTGCTCCTGAAGGAGTAAGTGACGAATCTAGATCCACTTCTTCCATTGTACCAATTGATGATAAAGTTCGCAAATTCTTGTTATTACTATTGTCTCCATCGGAGAAAGAATCATAAGGTGTCAGTATTTTGTTGTTTTTATTTGCCATACCAGGACTAGGCATTTGTGGAGATGTTGGTGTAACTTCTTCTTTTGTATTTTCTGGGGTTGTTGACTCCTCCTTTTCATCAACTTGTTCAGCTTCGGCAACTTTTGGCGGTGCCTTTATATCTTCAGTAGTGATATTATTGCTTGATACCGCATCTGTGGATTTGACCTTTCCTGTCTCTGCCTCCTTTGCAGATACTGTATTCTTCTCTTTGGTATCTCCATCAATTGCCACAGTATTAATAGTTGTATCAATTTCATCAGCATCATTATTCGATTCTTCTTTGTTATTACTATCAATACTATTTACTGTCTTCTCAATAACAGGCGATTCATCCTTGTCATTGACATCATCGATACCATTATTTGAAGTAACACAACTCGTGTCATTATTAATTTCTACTACCGGATCTTTAGTTCCATTCACATCATTTTGAGCTACTGCATCCTTTCTTACCTCATACATAGATGTATCGGCGGTAACAACTTCGGTAGATTCTTCTTGTGGAGGCTCAGTCACCGCAACTCCCCCCTCATCACTTGTCGAAGTAATGTTATCATTATTCGTATCCTCCACAGTATCTTCATTGATATTTGTATCATCAACTACTACCGACTCATTTTCTTCAATTGTAGTAACATCTTTTACTTCATCATTGCTTATCTTCTCTTCCACTGATATATCGGTACCTTCTTTTGTAGGCCGATCTACTATTAAATCTACTTCATTTTTAGATTTTGCTGCAATGCTATCGGAGGTGGTATCCACTTTCTTTGTCTGCTGCTTTTTGTTGCCACCGCCGCCGCTGTTCTTATTCTTTTTCTTCTTATTCTTCTTCGCCATGATATATATCCTTGCTTTTTGCTCTGTGATATGAATGAAGGAAGAGATGAGTAGGGGAGGAGAGGAGGATTAAAAGGGATGCAATTTTTCATACTGGGAATTAGAATCTAAACGGTTATGTAATCACTCATCACAACACAGCAATCACATGGTGTTATGGGGAGTGATTGATATAATAGAATACAGTCTGTATATCGCCGGTTCTTCAGTTTTGTAAACGCACTTTTTATACAGATATCTGGTGTATTTAAACTCCCTCACAACAACATAGTACCACACAAAATTAGTAGAAACAAAATGGCGAAGAAGAGAAAACCACAACCACTGGCTACACCTCCTCAATCATCAGCACTACGATCTCGTAAACGCGCAAGACAAGTAACAACTTTATTTCATAAGTATACACAAGAGCGTGATGCTGCGGTAGCTAAAGCAAGAGCAGCTGGATGTAGTAATTGCATAGACGATGATGATACAATAAAAGATAGTAACCACAAAGAAGACAGTACCTTATCTCCACATCAGATACAATTACTGGCAGAGATTAAGAAATGGGATGACAAATTATCTGAAATTGGGGGAAGAGAAGAGTATCAACGTGCAAGTCAGATGAATACATCTCTTTTCTCCACAAGTAAATGGGTACTCGGTATCTTGGGACGAATTGGATGGTTGGATGGATTGCCACTTTCATCTGGTACTGATAATACAACAAGGAGTAAGAGTAAGAAGAAAGAAAAGATACAAAGAAGAAACATACGGCTATTAGAAGTTGGTGCCATCAATACACAATTACTAGATGCATCAGAACGAACAAGAATAAGAACAAATCATACATCATCAGATACAAGGCAACAAGACAGTAACAATAAGATGAAGAAGGAAGGCAACGAGTCAACAAACCAAACTGAACGTGTCTATCATCTTGATGTGAAGGCAATTGATATTCGATCAACAGATGCTAGAATAGAACAGTTAGACTTCTTTGACCTACCAATACCCAATTGCAACAACTTTGATTCTGCGACATTTTCTACCACAAGTAATCAACAACAGCAAGCATATGATGTTATTGTAAACTCAATGGTTATTAACTGTGTTACTACACCGGCAAAGCGTGGTAGTATGCTACATCTATGCTACAAGCAATTACGCCCTGGAGGAATGTGCTTCATAACTCTGCCAAAATTATGCTTGATACAGTCAAAGTTCATGACTAAATCATACTTTGAAGAGATACTGAAAGCTGTTGGTTTTGAGATTATGGAAGATATGGGTAGAGAGTCACCTAAAATATCATTCTTTGTACTTAAAAGACCAAAACTAGAAGACGAAGATATGAATAAGAGATGGAATGACAAGTTTACAAAGACGACAACAATCAACAGGGGGAAGAAGTTTCGCAATACATTCGCCGTGACACTGAACAAAGAAGAAGTTTATATCAGTTTAAAGTATGTCTATCCTTTATCAGTTTAAAGTATGTCTATCCTTAACAATGATGACTCCCGACATCAAAACACTCAATCACTCATCTACCCAAAGTATATTACGGTTATTGATAGTAACATACATCATACAAGAGATCAACGACAATAAGTATTTCTAATCATTACAAAGATTATTTGATTTAGAGACAGAAGGGCATTGCCAACCAAGATATGCCAAGACAAAGATACTTATAGTAAACAAATATCCACTGTGCACGTCTGCCCCATCCTGTACCATGTAATAATTAATCCTTCTTCCCATTGGCTCCCTTTGCCTCCTCAAAGAGCTTGAACAAATGATACGCCATTAACCCTGTAAATCCGACAAAGGGAAGGTAATGATCTGGAAGCTTGACGGGCATGTAAAACTGGGCGTAGACAGGACCTGCCAGTCCAAAGAGGACGATGACAATGGTTTGAAACTTGATCATCGAAGCGTCCATCTGATACCACAGATAGCAAAGGCCACAACCGAGGATACCAAAGACACGCATGAGGAATACATGATAATCATCCAGCTTAATGCCCTCGAAATTGGTCTGTGTGATAAAGTTAGGAACAAGCATACACTGAATCATAAAGAGACTCAGAAATCCTGAAGTGATCTTTGAAAGGGTGCTCATTGTTTTATGTCGGGAAGTCTATGATAGAATTCGAATAAGAAGTTAGGGCGTCAATAAAATAATCACAGCAGTAATCACAATAAACACTTACATGTATGATCAATAGAAGATGCCAATGAATATGCAATACCACTACAATATATTAGATATTACATAGCAGAATATTAACAGGAAGAGTGCGTGGCGTGTGTCTGTCTTGCATTATTTCTGAATACCAGATGGTACCAAAATTTCAAGAGGATACGGCAATGAGAAGGATAAATGTCGCACTAACTCATAGCCAACCAATTTTATCAATTTTTACTCTCATATCAACATATCATAACTTTAGAACAATACAACATACTCCTCTTTAATCAATATCTACCATAATTTATACAATCATGGGTGCCGCAGACGATAAAGCAAAGAAGGCAGCCAAAAAGGCTAAACTAAAAGCCGAGGCTGAAAGTCTAGGTATCAGCTATGAAGAATTAAAAGCACAAAAAAAGAATAAGAAAGCCAACAAGGCACGTAAACGTGAGGCAGAGAAACTAAATGCAGATAATACCAATGCAGATCGTGAACAGGAACAGAATCGTATGAGAACATGGTCTGGTGATTTTGATGGTGATAAAACTAATACTGCAAATGGCAGTAGTAGCAGTGATGCACAACCAGCAACAAAACGATTACGTACCCGATCAATGGACAAGGCAGAAGATAATGCAAAGATTGTTGCCTCTGAAAAGTCACAATCAACAGAAGAATGGCGTAAGTTACATAATATAACGGTAAAGGGACATGGTACGAATTCCAGTGAGAAGAAGTTTACTAGTATGGATCCATATATTGAATTTGATGACGCGCCGTTTAATCCTACGATTCAAAAGACATTAAAGGCTGCTGGCTTTGAGAGGCCTACACTTATTCAGGCTCAGGTAAGTGTTATTGTATTGTATTGTATCTCTTGTGTATGTATAGTGAATGATAAAAGCTTGTGTATCTCATATCTCATATATCTTTCTATCTCTTGACAAAATTGTACATATCATATGTCACTTTGCAATACATATCTCCCCCTTCCATCCTCAATATTCACTTCCTCCATTTTTATAGGCATGGCCCCTTGCAATTGCCGGTAACGACTTAATCAGTATTGCAAAGACCGGATCAGGTAAAACATGTGGATTCCTCCTCCCTTCATTCCATCAATTCATTCAAAATAAAGGCCAGCGTAATGGCAAGGTAGGACCCATGATGCTCGTACTAGCCCCGACACGTGAATTGGCATGTCAAATATTAGATGAGACACAAAAGTTTGGTAGGCCGAATGGTATCCGGAGTGTCTGTTGTTATGGCGGTTCACCCAAGTATCCACAAATTGCGGCCTTGGAACGTGGAGTTGAGTGTGTAATTGCAACTCCGGGTCGTATTAATGATTTGATTGAAATGAGAAAGGCAGATTTGTCGGGTGTGCGATTTGTTGTATTGGATGAAGCTGATAGGATGCTTGACATGGGATTCGGTAAGTGTTTATTGTATGTCGATAAATTTGCTTGATTATACAAAGCTCACACATTCACATTCATTCATTCTTCTACATCTATAGAACCTCAAATCCGTTCAATTATGGCCAATGTACCAGACTCGACGAAACGTCAAACATTACTATTCTCGGCTACTTGGCCTAAGGAGATACAACGCCTAGCATTTGACTTCTTGAGTAATCCTATACAGATTAATGTTGGTGAGATTAATGTATTGAATGCAAACAAGGATATTACACAGAATATTATCATGTGCAATGAAACTGATAAGATTGATAAACTGAAGGAGATTTTGACAAATCTAATCAATACTGCCGAGGAAAATCCAGAAGAAGAAAAGAAGAAACCACAAGCTACTAATCGGTTTGGTCAAAAACCAGTTGATTTGGGTGGTAAGAAACACTCCAAGGTTATTGTTTTCGTTGCCAAGAAGTATGTTGCGCACGATTTAGCCAATTCACTTTGGGATGAGGGATTTGCCTGTGATTCGTTACATGGTGATCGTGCACAGTGGGAACGTACCAAGGTTATTAATGCATTCAAGCAGGGTACACTTCGTATGTTAATCGCGACCGATGTCGCAGCTCGTGGTTTAGATGTCAAAGATGTTGGCGCCGTTGTCAACTATGATATGCCTGTTGGTACTAATGGAGCTGAAGATTATATCCATCGTATTGGACGAACAGGAAGAGCCGGACAAAAGGGTGTTGCTCATACATTCTTCACACCTGGGGATAAGAAGTTGGCTACCGAGCTCGTTCAGATTCTAACAAAGGCTGAGCAGGTCATTCCTGATGAGTTGAAAGCAATGGCTAGACCTAGATTTGGTGGACGTGGCGGTTTCGGAGGCAGAGGTAGGGGCCGTGGAGGAAGAGGTGGGCCATGTTCATTGTTCAACTTGTTCTTTAGTTTGATCTTATTATACTTGTCAACTCACATAACACTCAATTCTCATCAAACTTTTAAGGCTATTCTGGAGGTAGAGGCGGTAGAGGAGGGTACATGAGCGGAGGAGGTGGTGGATTTGGAAGAGGACGCGGAGGAGGAAGATCAAGGCGTTTTTGAGTAATTAATAAGTCAAGAGTAATAAGTGTCTCTTCACCATCAGATCTAAGTAAAGCTTGTTTGCATTAGTCAAGAGTATTGAGTAAGCTATAGTAACCTGTTGAAATGAACTCGTTCCATGAGTTACAAGTTCCTTTCAAATAGGCCCAAGCTCGCTGAATCAAACCACTACTACCACAAAAGAAAATCACAGAGCTAGCTCTATACTGCCTCTCCAACACCAATGAACTAGAATTGCTAATTATTAGAGCTTCTTGGGCACTGCTCACAACCACTTTAGACTTGTAAGTCACTAGAACTTGAACTTCTTCCATACTGACTTGCAATCCTTTCAACTTCAAGCTGGAACTTAGTCTTTCGGTTTGCCAGCTTTTCCTTTAGCTTGAGAATTTCTCTATAGATGCAGCCCAGCCATGAGATGCAGTAATTGTTACAAGTGAACCTGATAATTGGTGCTGAGAATGCTAGGGAAAAGATAACGACGAGTAGTACGTATACATTCATTGTCCAACGAGAGGAGAGTTAGCTAATCTAGTCTCACTCTTCTATCTCGACTCCCAACTTACTAACAAGCCTCTCTAGATTTTTCGTGTAAAAAGGCCCGCCTATTGAAATGAAAATTATAAGCTTCAGGATTGTATAGTATTAGCAATATAACATGACATATATATCTGCACTTATATCAACCTCTGAACTACGCTGCAAATGGGGCGTGCAATAATTGATTATATTCATTTAAGTTTGCATCGCATTGGGTATAGTAGTACTATATCAATCTAGCTGTGATAAAGACTCTTTAACGTGTGAACCTAATGTTCTCAGTCTTCCAACTAAGGCACCATGTTGAACCGAACTATCTGCAAGAGCTATAACATAAAAGTCTGGTCCAGCACTTGCCACTCCAACCACTCCCTTTTGATATAACAGCGTAATTTTATCATATCATTTATATTCATCATTTGTAGTATCATAACATGTGCATAGGCACAATCATTTCAATCAATGGACAGAAGGCAAATATATATAAATCATAGATAATGATAAGATTTCATACAATGAAATATATACAATTTAAAAGAATCAAATCATAATTATCAATCAATACTAAATATGAACTTACATAATCCATTTCAATTACAAGACTCTTTAAATTTGTATCCTTCTTACCACTCTTTCCTCCATCAGCACTACCACCCTGTTGCATGTTTGTAGATGAACTTTCATCATCACCACCACTAGATGATCTACTACTTTGATTTTGCTGCTGTTGTTGTTGTTGTTGTCCATCACTACTCTGATCTTTTTGCACATTAGTTTCTCCGCTAGATTGTCTTTGTTGAGACGAATCATATTGTGGATCTAATAATAACAACTCCTCACCCATGCGAGAATAATCACCGGCTACTTCCGATATTAATGCACCTATGGATGATGCATCTAATGGCCATTGTGAACTTAATACATTATTATCATCTTGTGAAATTTTATTATGTGTCTGTGGGGGTGGATTGCCGTAACTTCCCAATAACTCGCCATCTGAATCAATAAGAAAAACGGCATGTATACCATCTCCCGTTATACGAGAAAGTACAGTGGGTATGGAGCGTGAGCGGATCATATTTAATATCAATTTATTATTCGATAGAAGAGGCACTTTATTTTTGCGAGAAAATATTTTTATGAGAGTTGAGGACGGTATCTTTGAGGTAAATACTGAACAAACCACTAGGCTGTCTCTTCTGTTAGTTGCTTCGAAGTATAAGCATCAGTTTATAAAATGCATTGCAAGCAAAGCAAAGTAGATCGCTACTTTCCTTAAGTAAGTAGGTATTTATCTGTTATTTAGAATTATCCAGAGTGAGCTGCATTTGTCGGTTATCCACTCATCCTCGGCGATCTCTTTTTATATTATGGACCTGTAGTTACATGACATTTGGATACTGCGACATTGAGATGTATGGACCACCTCGATAGGCTGGCTTCCCTCCCTTATCTCTAACTGCCATACGAGCATCAGATGAAGTTGCAAAACGTACCAGGAATGTATTTCTGGTCGACTTAATTGGAGTGCCCTTTCTCTTGTGTTCATACTTCAACTCTCGATGAGGAATGCCCTTGATGAGGAAATCGACATTACTTTGATCCTTACTAACGTTGTTGACATTCCAATTAAGTTGTCTTTCGGGATATTCTGCCAAATATGGTGTTAAACCATTGTCTGTGGATTCGTCAGAGGTCTCCTCGGGTTGGATAGACTCCGTATCATATCCGCGAAACCAAAACCGAACATCTCTTTCATTTACTCTAAGATCCTCTGTGTCAACTCTAACGACATTTTCAGATAGGTTCAATGTTGAACTCAAATGAAAAGAGTGCTGTTCCCAAGGTGGTTGTCTTTGATGGTCGCTATCAATCGGGATGTCAGAGGGGTAGGGCAAGAACTCACGAATCTTAAGTGGCATTGACGCGACTTTGAGGAGTTGGTTGGGAGATGCCGACGGTGTTGAACTCTGAGCTTGCTTTGGGAATGGAAACGCTTCTGAATAATTGTTCATATAATCTTCAATGCCAGATGCCTGCATATTGTCATCGCTTTCCTCTTGACCAGTAGTCTCTGGTGCAAGATCGCCCTCAACCACATCAGTCTCTTCTTCAGCTTTCACTACCACATTAGTTTCTTCTTCTGTCGTAAACTCGCCTCCCCACATCAACTCCTTCTCATCATGATCTTCTTCTTTCAAGGCAATATCTCTTTCCTTCTCATTTGCTTTTACCTCATACTCATCATACACGCCACGCCATAATCCCTCTCTCCAATCTCTCCTAGCTTCCTTGAGACTAAGATCATGCCATGAATATCTTGCTCGACGAATGTGATTTAATACTGCATTCACTACACTTCGATTGGGAAAACGTAAGAACCAACCCATAGGTCGAGCACGGTATGATAGATGAATACGTGCCTCACATATAATTGGACATGTATCACCTCCTCCTTTCTGTAGTGAGTCAAAGTAATCTGAGGATGGTGTCCATAATGGTAATATGTTGTTGCCATTATCACCATTTATATTCTGTTCAGAATACAACGTCTTCAATGCATCGACGCTATTCAATGCCTTCATTGTAGCATTATCCACACCATCTAAACTACCCAACGAGTCTAAGTCCAATATACCCTTGTTTAGTTCATATTCAATAATTGAATTTAAACTTGGATATAAATCCGATAACTTTGTATTAGGCGGTGTTCCCGATATTTCTACCCATTCAGATGTTGCCACGTTTGTTGGTAACTTTAATTCAGGTTGTCGTTGTGGTGGTGGTTTCCTATTCTTCCTTTTAGATCGTCGTTTGTTATTATACTGGCGATAATTTGCCTTATATCCATCACGCCATGATGGTCTTTCTGCTGCTAAGTTGTTCGGAGTATTGGTATTACCTTCTCGACGTTGTGCAAAGCCAGCAAAACCACCAGTATTGTTGTTGTTGTTGTTATTATTATTGTTACCTCTTCTATTGTCTTGATGTGGTGATGGTTGCTTTTGATATTGAAGCATTTTTGTAAAGTTAGTAACTGGTGGACGAGTGTGTATAGGCTGTGACGGAGATTCAGATGCTGGTGCGGTATTCCCAGGAGATATACTTTGATCAGATTCAACATTCTCCCCACCTTCTGTTGATATCATACGATTATTATTAACCTGTTGATAAAGTTGCAATCTTACTCCTATGTTGATGTCATTTGCAATTGTTGTGTTTGGTATCTTGTGAGGCACAAACAACTGGGATCTTATCACCGAAGTAGATCGATGTGATTGCCCTATATTTAGGGCACGTCTGGCAATTACTGTGGACGGAATCATCTTACATCACAGTAGCTTCAAATGATGTCATCTCCTCCACATACAATACAAAGATCCCTCCTCTCCATCCAAGCGGAGGCTAGGGCAAAAAGGGGTCATATGTAGAGTCAAAATACCATCTACCTATCTTTTTAGCGATTCAACGATATTGATTTCAATTATTTGGCATCCGACAAACAATGATGCTAGTAGAGGTCGCAAGCGTTGAATACATGACTATTTAGTGAGTTATATCGCTGATTGAGAATGATATAAGAAAGTCTACTTATGCGTTAGATGATGTAAGTGGCGCTACAGCGGCGCTAGTAATGTGTGCATCACAAATAGTTGTTTGAGTTTGTTTGAATACGATTGATTGCAATTTATAATTCAAATTAGTTGATTGATTGATTGATTGATTGCTGACGTACTATTGATAACAATAGTTCTATAGTTCTCGTATATATAGACGAGTTTATAACATATATCTGATAGTTCGTGGCTCAATAGATAACTAATATGCCGCCTATCAAAACAATATTGGGGTCTGTACCCCTACTAATAATCTGCCTCAATGGAAGTATAAAATCAATCGATGCAAGAGCTGATCCATTATTGCAACAGAACATGTTCATCCCTCAACCACCGGGTACAGTTATCTGTCTAACCGAGGAGCAATGTAGAGCAAAGCACGCATCGTTAGGATGGGCTGGTGATTTCTACTCAGATGCTAACTCAAGTACTAAGTTTCCCACGAAGGGATGCTTCTCTAAGAAAGATAATGGAAGGATGTACTTTGGTACCGGGGGGAGTATTGATGAGATGAGTAATGGTGATCTACCTGCAATCTTAGAACGTGTCTATTGTGATGCACCGCCAACATCGATTGCAGATGACGTATCTCCTAAGCCTGAAGGAGATGAAAGAGATGGAGACAACTCTGTTGCCTGCCTAACATATCAACAGTGTAAAGCAAAACACGAGAGCATGAATGATGGTGGTACCTTCTACATGAATGATTTCCCAACTAAAGGATGCTTTTCCAAGACGACGAACAAGCATATATACTTTGGTACTGGCGGTAGTGTTGAGGAGATGACTAAAGATGATTTGCCAGGAGTACAAGAACGTGTACGTTGTGATGCACCGAAGCCCGAACCGCCAAGTGATATCGCCTGTCTTACATATCAACAGTGTAAAGCAAAGCATGAGAGCATGGACAATGGAGGTACCTTCTACATGAGAGATTTCCCAACTAAGGGATGTTTTAGGAAGACGACGAACAATCACATGTATTTTGGTACCGGCGGCACTTCAGAGGAGATGACTAACGATGATCTACCCGGAGTTCAAGAACGTGTACGTTGTAATGTTCCAACGGTTGAGCCAGAAGTGGTAACAACTCCTAGTACTGTAGAGCCTTCCGTTCCAGTAGACGAGGTCGAAGTGATATCTTCTCAACCGCTAGATGATAAAGAAGAAGAAGAAGTTGTCATCACTGATGAAGGAAGAGATGACAACTCTGACGAGTCATGGAACTCATTAACTCCAGAAGTTGTCATCACTGATGAAGGAAGAAATGACAACTCTGACCAGGCATGGAACTCATTAACTCCAGAGTCAAAGCCATGTTCCTCCCACAACAGGAGGAAGTGTTTCTATGATGATATGTGTAACTGGAATGGTCAAGAATGTGTCGAAATAGATATGACCCCAGACGAGGAGGATATTGATATGCCCATCAATTGGGATTTAGTGGAAGAAGAAGAGGAGGAGGAAGGAACCATTGAAGATAACTTTGCGATTTGGACAGGAGAAGAGGAGGACTCGTCGTTGATTGATGGTATTGCTGGGGCTAATGACGAATGGGATGACAATGGAGACGAGCTATGGGGTCTTTTAGATCCTAGTTCTGAAATCACAGGCGCTAAATCTCACAAGTCAGCCAAGACTTCAGCACCTACCACATTTACTGAATCGCCGACTGATATGCTGGCAAGCAAGAGTAGTAAATCAAAGTCAGCCAAGACTTTAGCACCAACCACATTTACTGAATCACCGACAGATATGCTGACAAGCAAGAGTAGTAAATCAAAGTCGGCCAAGACTTTAGCACCAACCACATTTACTGAATCACCGACAGATATGCTGACAAGCAAGAGTAGTAAATCCAAGTCAGCCAAATCCAAGACTACCACTACCCTAGCAACTATGATGGGTATATCAGAGGCTATTGATATCGATGGAACTAGTGATGGTGAAGATAGTGAAGCATCAGATGCATCTGGTATTGCAGAAATGAAGAGTTCAGGTGGATCTTCCAAGTCTTC
>Ga0075439_13427_pt1 | contig 15597 bp, 11 predicted proteins | sample MintriSingleCell_FD_74264 | JGI IMG/M metagenome (GOLD analysis project Ga0075439, IMG submission 74264) | Marine eukaryotic communities from Monterey Bay, USA to study complex ecological interactions - Minidiscus trioculatus JGI Plate_4_G5... | ecosystem: Environmental > Aquatic > Marine >... | reverse complement strand
GCAATGCCAATACATCAGTATATTTGCTAGCCTACATCTCTAGGGGGGTGCTAGATGGCCAAACATTAGCCCAGTTGTTGTTGTTGAAAAGATTCTTTGCGAATGTCTCAGTTAAAATGTCTCCTCCCTTCTGAAGATAAGAAATCGGTAAGCCCTTATTGTCGAAGGTGAGTATATCCATAGCACATCCACAATTGGCAGATTGGGTGTTTGTTTTGTGGATGAACTCAGTCAGCATAGCAATGTCAAATATCCCATTGGCATTATGACCTTTCATATTTCTTCCATTCTGTTCAAGCGGTGGCGGAGGTGAATCTTCTGTACAAGGAGTCTCGGGAATGGTAGTACAACAAGTACAAGGAGTCTCGGGAACAATCGTTGGTGGAGTAGGTTGATATGGAGTAGTATCTGTAGTATATTATCGGCTAAAGATTAGTGCATATCAATAAACAATACAATATATATACATTTATATAATATATACTCACAGTTACTTAGTTCTTCCTCGTATTTAATGAGTGCCTCGTTTACCATTTCTACTTTCAAATGGATATTATCTGAATTAGAATAGAAGTAATCCTTTGGTGGTAGGACGGGAAGACCACGCGTGCTAATCCCCGTATGTCGTTTGCGTTGGTCAATAGGAGCACCATCTTCATGCATTAATGATGATGGCCGATAATAAATAATCTCATTGTCCATTCTCCTATTAAGAAATATATTTGATCTGTTACCTCTAATTAATGCAACTCTTAAATGGTCGATTGTAAGAGCTCGGTCTACACCCCCTTCTATTAAACGGTCGTGCATTTCTTCAACAGTAATCCATAATTGTTGATTTTCAAGTGGCAATTCACCATTCAAGGATAGGATAGCTTTTAATATCTAGTTTGGGTTCACTCATGGTGCACGTGTTGTGTGTAATATTTTGATGTTTATTTGACGACGTGTGCAGATATTACCCGTAATGAATCTCCCAAAGATACATTGTTACGCGAGGCATTAGGTAAGTACTGTTGATAATTGTTTGAGATGTTGTATTGCACATGATGTGATCACAAATCTAATCCATGATATACCCCTTCTCCCTTCCATAGAATATATTGAATTATACTATCATGAACGTGGAGATGATATGCATGGAAAAACAGGATTTATAACCAAAGAGAAACGTATGGACATGGTCAAACAATCGATTGAAGAAACGGGTACATACGAACATACCTTTGATGAATTGCAACATGGTGCCCGCGTGGCCTGGCGAAATGCCCCTAAATGCGCCAACAGAAAGTACTGGCAGCAATTAAAGTTATTGGATTGCAGAGATGTTGATACAAATAAGGGAATGTTTGATTCTTGCATGCACCACTTGCAAATGGCTACCTCTAGTGGTGCGACAGAGGCATATATCTCCGTATTCAAACCAAAGCATCCTGGGGAGGCTGACGGACCACGGATATGGAACGAACAGCTACTTCAATATGCATCTTACAATACTTGTAAGGGAGACGGTAAGCAGGGAGAAGTGATTGGTGATGTCAAAAATGTAAGTTCAATATCTTTTTACTTTCATTGTATAGGTTACACATTCCTCATACCATAATCTACCTATCCATTCTAACAAATCAGTTGAGGTTTACTGAGATGTTGACTGAACGATTCGGATGGACTGGTCCTCCTGATGGAAAGCGGGGAGCTTATGACTATGTGAGTTATCTATTTGTATACTGACTAACTATCCTCCTTATTACTTGAGCTAAATCTTAACATACTTATATCTGTCTAGCTCCCACTGGTCATCCAAGTAGATCCGAATAAACCTCCTGAGATGTTTGAGGTGCCCTTGGAGGTTGCTCCACCAGTGCATATTCATCATCCACAGTACCCCGAGTTGTCATCACTTAACATGCAGTGGTACCCGGAAAGTCCACGTTTGTGTTGTTTTGTTGTGTTGTGTGTTATGGTGTGTTAATATAAAGTCTCGGTGATCTGAGTGCTTCATTTGGCCTGTATGCATCTTCATTTGTTTGTCTTTGCAAGCTGTATGCACTAACTCGAGTTACTATTGTCTCTTTTCATCGTAAAACACTAAACGCGCATCTTCCAGATCGATGGCACAGAGTTTGATTCATCATACAAGCGCGGTCAACCACTTACATTTGCTCCCAATCAAGTTATTAAGGGCTGGACTGAAGCTATGCAATTGATGAAAGAAGGAGCTAAATGGGAATTATACATCCCTTCTGAATTAGGATATGGCGACCGTGGTGCTGGCGGTAGTATCCCTGGTGGAGCTGTCCTCATCTTTACTTTGGAATTATTAAAGGTGAGAAATATATTTAATTGTTCGATACCGACTTTTTAGTCATTATATAAACATCCATCTTATAACTAATCTATCATCATTTATAGGTCAAGGGAGATTTTGTTAAGACAGAGTAAGTGGATTTTTGAACTGACACGGTAATATGAAGACGAAATGAATCCAAGGCGATAGATATAGTTGAAATAAAGCTAGGGTTTGATTTTTACAAAGCCAATCTAACATTCTATCCTTCCTCAAATTTTTAGACCAGAGGAAGTTAACACCGATGGATTTGAAAGTAGTGACGAAAGTGCTATAGACACAGATTCATCTTCTGATATAGACTTACCTTCTACCACAGCAGCGTTGACGAATACTAGCACTCATACCATTACAAGTATATCTCTACTTTTCGTAACTTTTAATGCTATTTTCATGTTGTAAAAGTTATTAAGAGCTATACGACACCAAAACATACTAGGAGGTAAAAGTAATGTACATTAGATCACTTCTTTACTTGCTATAATTAAAAGGATTGAACTGTTAAGCTTAGCTCATATCCTTATCTAATATCCTAAAGCCTCAAAACTTGTATGTACCCTTGGTCGGTGGAAAACCGGCACTTTTATTATCCTCTGCCGCCATTTTGAATGAAGACTTTCCAAAAGTCTTCTTTGTTGAATCTCCTTTTTGTGGCATTCCAGTAAACCCAGGTCCACTGCTTCCTTTCATTGGGGGCGGCGTCGAGATCTGTGCGTCACTTAAGGCTGAGTTTCCTCTCTTACTTTCAAAGACGCCACTACTACTCTTGCCACCAAAAGGTGATGCAGCCGTGTTACCTTTAGTAAATCCTGAGCCAGCTCCTTTACTTACTGATCCCTTCAAATTCGTCAGAGGCGTATTCATGCCTGAACTAGACTCAAAAGTTGTGGGCGGTGTATTGAAAGTAGGATTAGAACCAAAAGCAGACTGTGAAGTAGCACTTGCGCTCCCTTTGAGTGTTGTTGGTTGTGTATTGAAACTTGAATCAGATCCAAATGCCGAATTAGAAGTAACGGATGTACTTCCATTACTTCCAAATGACGACTGCGGGGTACCTGTACTTCCATTGAGTGTTGTGGGAGCTTCAAATGATGAGTCTTGCTGTGGAGGCATACTCGAAGATTGACCCATCATATTGCCTGTTTGACCTTCGGAGCTATTGAATGTTGACTGTGGCCCACTTTGCCCAAATGGAGAATTCTCACCGTTGACATTGAAACTCGAAGGCTTGTTTTCGTCATCATCGTCTTCATTATTGAACAATGGTAGTGCCGCAGCTACAACAACGGATCCTGTAGCCACCGCAGTAGCTGCTACTATGATTTTTGTATCGTCCAAGTCTCCGTTAAAGGAAGTTAGCTTTGATTTGGCCGCCTCCAGTGATTTCTTGACATTCTCGAGTTGTTCTCCATCTGGCGACAAGTTGTTCACATCAACACTAAACCCATCTGGAATTTTCGGCCTTAGCTTGTATAGTGCCTCTTTTGACTGAAATCCCTTCAGTGATTCTTGCAATGGAGGTGTATTCAACTGAATACCAGAAAGCTTTGACTTCATGGCATCTATCTTCGCATCTATTGCCTTGCGCGCGTCTATGGCTTTACTCTTCTCTAACTCTCTAGAATCTTCTGCTTCTCTTAGCCTCTCTAACACGGCTTTGGCTTCGTCAGCCTCACGTGTCAATCTATCTACTTGCTCATTGATTTTTGAGATAGAGTCTGATCTTGCATTGATCTCTGCATCCAATCTAGCCAGTACTTCCTCTTTCTGAGATTCAATCTTTTCTATAGCGCTAATTCTAGACTGCTCTTCCACTTCTAATCGCTCAAGGACCTTTTCTATCCGCATGATCTCTTTTTCCTTCTCTTGCTCGGCCATTTTTGCAGCTTCGATTCGAGCATTCTCTTCTGCGATACGCGTAGCTTCCTCTTCAGCAAGTTTCTCTAATCGTATCTTCTCAGCCTTCTCGGCCTCTTCTTTGGCTACTCTCTCCTGTTCAACTCTTTCAGCCTCAATCTTTTCAAGTCTTTCCTGCTCAACTCTTTCAGCCTCTATCTTGGCCAATCTCTCCTCTTCCATCTTCTCAGCGATACGCTCTTGCTCCAATCGTTCAGCCTCTATCTTATCGATGCGCTCTTGCTCCACTCTATCAGCCTCTATACGTTCTTGCTCATTTCTATCTGCTTCAATCTTATCAATTCTCTCCTGTTCAGCTCGCTCGGCCTCAGCTTTATCAAGCCTCTCCTGCTCAACTCGCTCAGCCTCTATACGATCTTGCTCGAGTCTATCGGCCTCAGCTTCGGCTGCTTTATCTTGTTCCACCCTCTTAGCCTCGGCTTTATCAATCCTCTCCTGTTCTTCGACTGCAGCACGCCGCTCTGCTTCATTTTCTGCAGCAATCTTATCAAGCCTTTCCTGTTCTTGCAACCTCTTCTCTGCTGCTGTGCGTTCACTCTCCATCTCCTTTTCTCTGGCGGCAGTCATAGCATCTTTAATCGCCTTTTCTTCTATTTGCTGATATGGGTTTTCATTCGTCGACTCGACTTCCTTCTTTGCCTGTTCTCTAACCTTTTGTACTGCGTCAATGTTAATCTGCTCCAATAGTGCTGATAGTTCCTCATCAACTTTAGTAGCTGTCAATTCTTCAGCGAGAAGAAGAGATGAGATTTGTGACGATGGTGCTGTTTCTAATGATGGTGTTGATTGCTCACTGTTCATGACAAGTGAAGAAGTTACTGATGGCGAATCAGATACTGCATATCTCTGTGCATCTTGCATATTAACTTCTCCAATAGTACCAGCTGATATTAGTGTTCCTATCGCCAATGCCTATACATATAAAAAGATACGAGGAAATATTAGCAATTTTCTGTGCACAAGATATGCACATATTTGAACTATGCAATTACATCCTATTCATTGCAACATATACATACCTTGGTAGCATACAACTGTGTAGTTATAACGGTGCTGGCTCCCAAAATACCTGCTGGTGATATACCTTTCTTCTCGTTTATATCACGAGGATCTTGTACATTGTCCTCATTTGCAATATACATACATAGTCTCCCCAAACCTCTATCTGCCGCATTGTTATTTACAAAAGCATTATCATTGGTACGGATATCTGGATCTTTAATATCGTTATACTGACCATTACTAGGAGAACTCAGTCTACTTGCTCCAGATGAAAAAGCAACTGTTGACGAATATTGATAATGCATAAGAAATGCTGATTGTGCAACTACGGCGGGAAATCTCATGATAAATATGATGATTTGATAACCTCACTACTTATCTCATACAACCTACTTCTATTGTTTGTCTTCACCGAAGTCCCCTAAGAGGTGGCAGCCGACTATCTATATTGCAAAGGGCAAAGAGGAAGATTCATTTATTTATTTATGACGTGGGTAGGCTGTCAAAATAATCTGGGGTAGCAAAGAGCGACAGGAAAGAATCCCTGTCGAAGAGGGAAATGGATATTCAAGGGCAAGAAGGTGTATATGAATAGTCGGTGGTTATTCTGTTATTGAATAGCTGAGAATAAAGGAACTATCTCCTGAAAGAGCAAACACAACTGCTCATATGTCTTCCAATAGCTTGTTTCACAACCAATGCTGCCTGATCCACGCCTTGCCATTTTCTTCCTATCACCAGCACAAAAGGATCACATTTTTGGGTATTTATATCATACTCATTACCATTCCCACATAGCTTGATGCAACAGTCTTGATTCTGTATACGATCAGTTACAAATGAGTTGAAAAGATATGAAACATGATGTTTAACTCTCCCTTGATATATCTCAAAAGGTATCTCCAATACTGTAACAAATGACAATTTGCCAAAAGGGTCTCTGACTTTTACCGCTCTACTTGTAGAATGATATGGTCGATGAGGTCCATTGCAACAGATAGCCGTCTCATAAAGTAATCTTTCCTTTGCACCATCATAGCGTAAGTTTTCATAACCAAGTAGCAGGTCTTCAATCTTTGTACGGGCATTCAGTTGATCGCTTTGTGCTGTCCTAGCATTACATGCATCTACTGCGATAGTTATTGGAGGTTGATGTTGGTGAAGATCTGGATTGAAATTAATTTGAATTCCACAATTTGTTTCCCGACCAATGTCAGTGACGCCTCTTCTGGATGAGCGTTTTGAACCAAGAAGATGAAAGAACAAGCTTTTCTTCGATTCTGAATCGTTCTGTAGCCACAGTGGTATATTTATCACCATTTTATTTTGATGATGCTCCTTTCTGGATGCCGATGGTGTACTAGTGATGGATCTACGACTGTCGTGTGCATTGTGTAGTGGTTTCTTGGAAGTTGGCGTTGTCGATGCTGATAAAGTTGTACCATCTTTGCTATTGTTTGAATCACAAGTAATTGATAGAGGTACTTTCGGAACAGACTTGGCAACAGCATCCTTTTCCGCTGCAACACCATCTCCTTTGTTGTCATCAGTTGTTATGTCTACAGACTTTCGATATTTGACGCGCTTTGCATCAACCCCTGCTTCATAGTTGGCTTGGAACCCCTCCACTGATGTCTGGATAGTGTATACAAGACCGGTAGGTGAAGGTTCACAAAGCAATACGGTGCCCTCTACATCTGTACCATCTTCTTTGTCACTAGAAATTGTTACATTGCAACCGGCTGCATATGCCAGTTTATCTTGTGTAACTTCTTCTACTATATCCTTTTCATCTTTATATATAATCTTATACATTAAATCTTTTGTAATTATATTGAAAGATACAGACTGAACCACTCCCTTACAAAATGATAGTAATATATTATGTGAGTATGTCATTCATATTATGTTTGAATGAAGATTAATAAAATATACCCAACACAAACTCACCTGCTTTAGAAGCATTGTCTCACTGCTAGATTTATCTGGAAAGTTATACCAAACTGGACAACCCTTTGGGAAGGGTAATGCCTCCATTTGCTCATTGGTCAACTCCATAATTTAGGTTTGATTTTGTTGAGGAAGTTTGTTATGTTTGGTATCTTTTCTACACCTTGTGCCGCCTATCCCTAATCATAAGTATCAATGCACTATATTGTTTGCAAAGTATTGCAATAGTAGAACGAACCAATTACCACGCTAGGCCGCCAGCCAAGTTGAATTGATTATGTATGATATTATACATATTGTTGCACATTGTGATAATAATGCATTTCCGATTTTGATTGTATCATTATTACAAATGTAATAAAATGGAGAAGTACGCTAAAGTAATACTGGCCCACGCCATTTTAATAACAACTAGCTGACCTATGCTAATTCTATGATTGAGTAAGAGGCAATCTTAGTTGATGTCATCACATAGTACACTTGCAAAGGACGACGAGATAAACGACGAACAACAATCATCTGATAGTCTAAATAGCATATCAAATTATAGGAAAAAGCTCAGTACAAACTTGCCCTCGAGCTTACCAACATACGGATATTGTTTATCTTCTCCAACTGCCCAACAGCAATATAGGGTAACTTCTCCTACTCAATTGTTACTATCCCTAATGGGATCAGCAGATTCTTCAGATTCTAATAATAACAACAACACTTCTTCTCCAACCAATAATTTACATTACTCAGCATCTTCAAGTAGTGATCAAGAAGATTCATCTACTAATTCAATACTAGAAGAGGAAGTAAGTAAAAATAATAGTGACAACAGTGACAATACATCCATAGAAGAAGAGCAACCTACTAACACCACATCAACAATATACAATAACAAACTAATAAACATGGTTAATTGGTCAATTTTTACACCACTATTAAATCGTTTCCTAAATCAAACAGTATTAGCAGATAAACTTAATCAATACTTTCTATTAGTATTATTATCACAGAATGGAAAGTATGCAGCGTTAGGTTTTATTGCTATATACATTGTATTCACATTAATAATTTGGATACCATTATGGTTACTTAGTTGTGTCATAACAGAAATGGGAGTATACCTCTTTATTTTAACAAGTATAATCTACGGTGGACGATGTATATTACGACTATTGGCATTCCCCGGTACTAATGTGAAAGTATATGGTGAAATTGAGAATGAATTTTCAAAGTATGCATGTAAAATGTTGTCTGGTGGTGCTGATGCCATTGATAACTTTGCAATGTCGATTAAGGCTGGAAATTCATCAACAACAACGCAGCCTTCAAAGATGGATAGAATATTAGGCAAAGATGATAATGATGGATGGAATATTCATGATGTTTCATCAACATATAAACGATTAGAAGTGTATAAGAAACGAGTGTTTGGTGTATATTTGGAAGTATTGCACTGTTTACTTGAAGAGAATGGGCAAGGATATGATCCTTCATCTCCTACTACTGCTCTTGGTGCACATACTACAGCAGCAAATGGGAATAGTTTTTATCGATTGGGTGAGAATATATCAGCATGCAAGGATACATGTAAAAGGAGCATGTGTTGTGAACGTCAGAATTCAAATGGTGGTGAAACTTCAGAGACTACTCAAATTAATGTCCCTCCAGCTCATAGTCCTACAAATAGCCTAGACAGCAATAGCTTTAGAAGATCGACAACAAAGTATGGTAACAACCCATTAGTTGGAGATGTTGGCAATATGAACACAATCACATCCCAAGCTCGTTCAGATGGACGAGAGTTATACACTCTCCTCACTTCACTATTAGATGATTACGCTACTTTGGAATCATCAGCTTCCAATATATTACAATCAGGTAATACTGTACAGAATTTAAAAAAGGGTATGGTATCGAATGAAACTGCAGAGCATGCAACAAAGTTGATACAACGAGCTGAAGAGTTACGAGAATTAGTATCACGGATTAAACTATCCTCTTCTGATGGCGATGATGAAGACGAGCAAGAAGATGACGAAGAAGACGTCGGTGCAGAAGCAGTTCGACATCGTCTTGAAGAGCAGGGTACTGCCTCTTCATCATCTACCATGGGTATGATAAAGTCAGCAGTGCAGGCCTTTGTGTCAATGGTCGATCCACCACCACATAAGAGCGTCTTTGGTTTGGATGTCATTCGAGGTTGTTTCCTCGCAAGATATGTAGGCGCCCGTCAGTTCTGGATTAAAAGAAGCCGAGGCGGTGGAAAGTTAGATGTCATACACATCCCTTCATTATCAAACAACAAAGGGCAAGAAAGTTTTCTACCCTTATCGCCACGAAAAGGGAGAGAAGAGGACATTGCAAGCAATTCAACTAACAAGAGAAGAGCAGTATTGTATTGCAATCCAAATGCAGGCTTGGTAGAGGTAGCTACTGGGATGGGGCTAACCGGTGGTAATGTTGCTCAAGATAAAGATGATGACGAGAAAGATGCGACATGTTGGACAGAGTATTACATTGAACATGGATATGATGTCTATCTTTTCAATTATGCAGGTTATGGTCGTAGTTTTGGAGGCAGTTCGTGGAACGAGACAACATCTGAATTCAACCACGGCTTCTTCCCAGCACTAAGAAGAGTTTTCTTCTCTACTTTCCTTGCTTTTAAACCATCCTCTGAAAGCTTGAAAGCAGATGCATCTATTGCTGCCCAACATCTTGTCGATGTTGCTGGAGTTGAAGAGCTAATCATACATGGAGAAAGTATAGGCGGCTCGGCAGCTGCGGGTGCCGCAAGGAGCTTTAAAGTATCAACACTGCTCATTTGTGATAGAACATTTTGTAATCTGGAAGCAGTGGCTCAAAGATTGGTAGGAGGTTGGACTGGGAATGCAATTCGCCTCTTGACACCAACATGGTCTACAGATGTTGCTCGAGATTTCATAGCAGCGAGGTGTCCCAAGGTTGTAGCACAAGATGCTGCCGACGAGATTATTCATTACTATTCTTCGCTAATGACTGGACTTTCATTTGCGAAAGAACTTACTAAAGGCTCAACGAAAAATCTCGGCTGGATGATGTCAGCACCATTAGAGTATCGAATGGCTGATCTAGACAGTGTGGGCATATCAGATTCAAGGTTATCAAGCAGCTCAAATCATGTCAAGAATCCCTCAACTTGGCCAGCAGACAAACACATTAGCTGGTCAGAGGCACATCATTTTGCCGCTTGCGTTAGAAGGATTGGGAAGCTAGCCACTGCTACAAAGAAACAGATCAAGCTTGACGACTCGACAAGATCAGAAGAGGGCACCGAAGTTACTCTTTCGTCGATGGATGGAGTAGATGATTTAACATCAACAAGCAGTGTTGGTATTCAGAAGAAGTCTGACTTCAAAGCACTAATAAAAGTTTGGAAGTCTCTGGCATGCATCGATGGATTATGCGGCCTACCACTCGGTCACACTGTTAAGGAAGGCTCTGATTGTACAATCGCTTGGTTATGTTGCGTAGTAGTATTCGGGGCACAACGTCTCGCCTCACAGGCCGAGAAAAGATGGAGTAGAGACACGTCTTCAGAAGCCTCCACTGGATTGAATGATAACAGCAACCGAGAGTTTCTCCCAGAAGATTTTGATATGAGACCAAAGAATCATCAGTGGGATGAGAATAATTTGATAAGTCATCCCTTACCGATTCCTGTGGTATTATCAACTTTGAAAAACATGACTGCAGAGGAGAAGCACTCTCTGAAGGAGGGTAAGTTTTGTATGATCTTAAATGTGCACTGATATGTCCTATTTATCATTGTCCCACCGCTATGTACTTATCTTCGTCATACCAGTCGAGGCTGAGCTGAAGTATGTAATAGGTATGCTTGAGTATATAGTCTCAAGATTGACCTCCAAGGAAAGTGTTGCTCAAGCAATCAGTCAAATACGAGACGGAGGGGCAGAGAATGACCAAGATATTGTATCAACTGGATGCTTTTTGAATCTCAATTGTGGTCATAACAATCAATACTCTTCAGAAGAACGTGAGAAATTAATATCATTGATACGAAGATCATTTGGAAGTCGTTTAGAAATAGTATAATAATACCATACTAACTCTTAATGATTCAGAGATATAATCTTTAGCTAATGTTGCTCAAATCAATATCACAGGACGTCACCAACTAAGGATGCAATCTCTTTACACCATGCTATATCCCTTGGTGCGAAAGACTTAGCTTTATCTCCTCCCAATACCACTGCATAATACCATCCATCATTATTATTATTATCATCTGGTCTTGTAACTGGCAATAGCAAGGCTTCCTGTGCATTACTCGGTAGGTAAGTGAACTCAACGCGACCAGGAAGCGCTTGAAGTGTTGGAAGATATGATTCATTGGCTCCTTTTCTCCTTGTTGATCCCACAACTTCTGTTCCACCCACGGTTCCACCTTTTATACTACCATCCTCTCTCAACATTCTATCAAGGATGGGAGTCTTTAAATCTGATGATATTGATGAACGCAATTGTTGTTCCGATGGGAGTATCCCCACAGTTGCAAGTGGTATCCATTCAGAGTTTTGTTGTGTAGCAAGAAGAACAGCTGATTGTGCTGGAGTACATTTAAGAAATGATGATAATGCCCATTCAACTGTAGATTGAAACTTATCATTCCTTCCCTGCATTACACTACTATTTTGATTCTCATTCCAAATAACTTTATCCTGGTTAATACCCTCCAACATTACCCTTTCAGCTTGTACACTCTCCACATCTAACTTCGTTATACCATTTAATAATACACTACCCGCTGCAAATACGCCTAATAAATCAATCTGACTTCTACTAGCCTCATATGTAGCATCTTCAGGAAAGGATATCAATCTTAGTAATAGTATGAATAATATACCGATTGATCCCAAAAGTAGGGAGGTACGATCTGATGTTAGGGTTAATAGTAGTTGATCAATGGTTGATAGATTAGATGGAGAGGTACTATCACTACTTCTTTTATTGTCGAAACTAACATTTGCTTTGCTTGTAGATAGAAATGAAGAAGATGATGTCGTGTCATCATTATTCATATTATTCATGTTGAGTAGTGCAGTGTTTCTATGGTGTATCTTATATTTTTTATTTGTTGATAATACTGATTGTGTTTGTTTTGCAATTAGGAAACTAATACTTGATATACCATGGTGCTGGAAAGCAGGAGAGGATTGCATCCTTCTTGCGAGCACATTATCTGCTGACGATTGTATCGAAATTGGTATCCTTGTTGTTGATGATATTACAGACGGCGGTAATACCAACGACAGCACCAACGCTAGAATGACATATCTCATCTGACGGTGATATTCATTAGACAGCGGTCCGGGCATATGAATATGGTAGAGCTAAAGAAAACAGCAATGGTGCAGCTGACAAAGCTAGTTAAGAGAGAGATGAAGAGAGGAGAGACTTGGAAAAAAGCGAGTAAACGAAGCCATGAAAAAAAAAAATGCTCTGCAACTTTGCAACAGGCATGTGATTGCTCTTAGCGCGGCCCCTCCCAAAGAGACCTATCCCACAATGGAACAACGATCAGCTTTCATAATAATATAAACACAAAGTAGTATTGCAATAGAATATTAGAATATCGTAGGAGAATACAACAATACCCTTCAATATATATACATCATCCCATACATCAACATACATGAGTGTATCTATCCAAACACCGCCAAGTTCCGACGTGTTGTCGTCGTATAATAATAGACTATCACCTCCGCCTACACCAGTAGCCAAGAGAGGACATCACTTTTTCGAAAGTAATGATAATACAATTCCACCAGAGATACCTATGTTCTTCCCCTCCTCCAATTCAGTAATGACGGGTCATTTATCATGTTTAAAGGAGGAGAATATCAAGGAGGAGGAGAATGTGGAGAGAAGGCTACTGAATCTGCTTGCATCCAGACCTACACCAACTATACGATTGAAACCTCGACCGACATCATCCATACATAATATTATGGATACTGAAATACCTCCGCCTGAGGATACTTGCAAGAAGCAAGTCTTAGAAGTTGATATTGGCCAAATAAAACCACTACCAATATATTCTCCATCTTCTGTTACCGAACCTAAGAGAATTTTAGAATCAATGATTCGGAAGCTACCTTCTTTATCATCTGATTCCGAAACCAAGACGATTCCCACTACGAGGAAGCTTCCGTCGTTCCAAAGAGGAGGTTTACATAGTCATACGACCAAGAGACGTAATAGTATTGTAGCAAGAAGTGCCTAGTTGGTTTGCTACATGTTGTGTACATGAATAAAGGGATATATTGGCTACTACCCAATGTAATTGAAGCACATATAGAGTAGAAGAGAGAGGATACCGACTTGGACGGCAGTGCAGGATTAGTTTGAGCTAACAAGAAATAATAGTAGATAAGAGAAGTGTAGATTAATTGTAAGCATTCGTCATAGAGAGTAGATTTAAGAGTAGGATGTTACAATATAGATGTAACTGAGGCAACTTGCAAATATATTAGGGACGACGCTTCTTATCTCGTGCTGCTTTTCTCTTTTGATCTTTCGACTTGTCCTTCTGCTTAGACTTTCTATCTTCTTTCTTTTTACTCTCTTCAGTCCATGCGACTTTAAACTTCTTCTCTTGCTTCTTTGTTTCTTGTCTCTTTATCGCTTGATCAATTGCCTTGTTAGTGTCTACTATCTTGGCTACTGTATCAGCCGTCTTATTAACTTCTTCTGAAATACCCCAAATGAACATGATACCCGCAGTAGAATCAAAGCTTATACTTGCTTTACTCTCTTCTCTTAGCTGTTTGATTGTCTTACCACCTTTGCCAATTACCGATCCTATTGCTGCCTTTGTCACAACAATACGCTTTGAAGAATGGCCAATCGGTAGCTCATCTGGAGCTTGCATAGCAGCATATTTCGTCTTGAGTTGGTTTATATCTTCCACGACTCTTTCCACAGGCTTCCCAGGACCGCATATCACAATTCTGTTTCCATTGACTTTATGCTTGATATCATTAGAGTACTTCTGAATCAAAGTGAGGATGTTTGAATGCCTCGTCCCTAGAATCATTCTCATAACACGGCTGTCGGTCACGAGGATATCAACTTTACAAGATCCAATAGGCAAGTTGCTTGATGGAGGTATTGATATATGCCTATGATTGCCAGTTCTAACATCTTGACTAGAAGTGCTACCAAAACTTTTGCTCTTATCTTTGTCCAGTTTCTTACTATTACTCGAACACCAGGCCTCAGGTATAACTGTTACTACAGCTCTACCTTTCTTTATGGCTCCACTCTTTGGTGTACACTTCAATGCATCATGTTGATTTACTCCACGCTCACTTATCCTCTTCTTTGCATGAGTGGTAAGGTATACTGATGGAACTAAATCACTTCCATCGGGGGAATTGAAAAAGTTACCCTTTTCTCCACCATATTTCTTTCTATCTTCCTTTACTTGCTTTCCATTATATTGACGGAGGAATTCCTCCTCGGTATTGCTCATCATTAATGTGATAGTGGGGTATGGTTGGCGGTTCAACTGCATGAAATTTTCAGGTGAAAGTGAAACGGGATTCCATGTAAGGGTATCCTTCCATTATATATCATAGCCTTACTTCAATTATCTGTTCAGTGTGTTTCTTCTTTACACATAGAAGATACATTATTGTGTTCCATTTGTGCATACTTCTATACATTCGTTAGACTCTAACTAACAACAAAAATAACGGAGATCTAATGTTTGTCTCGAATTGACCGTTGCCGACTTTCTCTTCTGCTTCTGCAGTCGTCACTATCCAACATTTAAGTTAGACAAGTATGCAGTTTCCCAAGTACTCTTCCTCATATATGAACGTTGTTTCTTCATCAGCAGGCCTAGTTTTTGCAAGTCTTTCTTCCTTCTTCATACGCTTCTATGATATGTTTGGCTGAGTTATGTGTATCTTAGATCATTGTCGGTTCATTTTGGTTAATAACATTTCATAATGATGAATTTGCTTCTAAAGTACACAATCAGGTCTCATCTTCTGGTAATCTACCTTTCACTGTACTCTTACACTATACAATATCAGGATCCGATAGTTTGTTGTTACTATGTCCAATCGAATTGACCGTTGCCCACTTTCTCTCTCCTGTAATTATATACATTACCCAACCTTTAGGTTAGACAAGTATACAGTTTCCCAAGTACTCTTCCTCATATATGAACGTTGTTTCTTCTCATCAGTATCAGCGGGAGGCTGAGTTTCAGATGATGCCTTTTCAAGTCTTTGTTCCTTCTTCAGACGCTTCTTCTCCTCAGCTTTTCTCTGAAGATACTCTAATCTACTCTTCATTCTATCTTCTATTGCCCC
>Ga0075439_13049_pt1 | contig 15599 bp, 12 predicted proteins | sample MintriSingleCell_FD_74264 | JGI IMG/M metagenome (GOLD analysis project Ga0075439, IMG submission 74264) | Marine eukaryotic communities from Monterey Bay, USA to study complex ecological interactions - Minidiscus trioculatus JGI Plate_4_G5... | ecosystem: Environmental > Aquatic > Marine >... | reverse complement strand
CTGCTGACTTGTTGTGTAGAAATATAATCCTCTAATGAAATGTATATTGATACTTGTCAGGTCTCTCAAAGCAATGCCAAATTGTTCTGATACACCCCATGTACCATAGCCATACTGTGCAAACATATCCTTTACAAAATGTTGCATCCACCACCGCCGCCAACTTTCTTGTGGAATTCATTTAACTCGACATGTGAGGTGCTGAAGGGTTCCGTGTCCTTTTGAGTAAATTGAGATATAGCCTTGCAAGCATCGCTCAAGGGCTTTGCTTCTTTCAATATCTTCAGCTCGTATTGTAATATCTCTACTTCCTTTTCAAGCTCTACAGCTTTTGCTTCTTTAGTTGCCATCGTGCTGATTGTTTGTGTGTGTATTGTAGATAAATTATTATAGTTCTGTATGAATTGTGAATTGTGATGGAGAGAAATTTATGTGTGTAAGAATTCGGCATGAAATCTATCGTCTGGTATTCTCCCTTCCTACAGTAAGATCAACCATATAAACCTTTTAACCGATCCGAGAACAACCGGAGGATGTTTGAATATTATCAACTCTATTAAATTAATCCTTTGACTAACCAACAATACGAGAGAAACCAGAGACATCATCAACCATACAACATATCAACATCATCATTGCAATGCAAAAAATCTTTTGTACTCTCATCTTCTAACCTTTCCGCCGTAGTTCCACAGTCAAACACAGCACATCTCATCTAATATAAAGCAATTTAAGACTACTTTAAAGCAAACAGCTCTGTCGATCAGTATAGCAGAGAGATAAACCAACACTACTACCGACCTTGAGGAGAAGAAAAATGGTAAAGTAAAAAGCGGGCAGCGGGGAAGATACGTTCTCATGCGCACTATATTAACTGACTTTTTTCTGCATCGATATGATTGCTTTCATTGTTGTTGGTTGATGTAACTACCAAAAGCAAACAATAACTTGAAGGAGAAGAGATTGTAAAAGTTAGGTGAGTATTTTATTAGAAAATGCATGTGACTCCGGAGATCAGGGAGTATATGTATAAGATGATAAATTTCCGAAATAAATGACGGCATTGTGTTGACATCAAGTTGCCTGTGTTGTTGTATACCTGAACTATTACCGCTTACATATCTCAATACTTTTATACCTCTTTCTTTTGTAAAAATAGATACTACAGATAAATAATTATACCCCACAAAACAACAAATTAATGCAGTTATTCGGTATCAATATTGATCTATCAACTTGCTTATTATATTGTTTTTTCGGTATAATATATGCCGGCTTATTGATACTTGTATTAAAAATCAAGACAATTATAAAAGCTCAATTAGACGTTGATAGACAAAGACGATCTATCAAACCTCGTAAAAAGGAAGATATAATTTTTCGTTGGTACTAAATATCTGTATTGAAATAATGGGACGTTATTCTGATGCAGTATTTAGTTCAGGTCGTGGAGGTAGATCATATACTGGTAGGGGACGTGGCAAGGGTAGAGGTTGGGGTAAGGGTAGAGGGCGTGGTAGAGGACATTATAATAAGGGGTTGGGAGATAAAGAGAATGAGAATAATGCAAACTTCACAACCAATGGAAATAGTCCACAGAATGATGGTGTTGGTTCTATCAAAGATCTTGCTAATCAAATACAAACAATCAATTCTACAATTAGAGATACATTGTTAGAATGTGCTGAGACGAATGAATCACTGATTGGCCTTCAGTCTCAACTTGGAGAGGCGATGAAACGTGTTGGAAAGGTGAATAAGAATCTCATCTCATTACAGACTCATACACATGCGGTACTACAGAAGTCTTTAGAGATGGTCAAATCGGAGGAAGAAGTTGCTCAACATCAGGTTGATATGCCAGTGACTCCGGAGAAACAACATCGTCCACCTCTTGTTGAAACAACACAATCTGTGAACTGCAATTCTAATGACATGATCACCCCGTATCAGCAGCATTCGTTTGGAATGCAACAGGTGATAGATCAGTCTTTTGAAGTACGTGCTACCAATGTTACCCCCGAACAAGTACAAGATAAGAGAGTAGCTATCGACCAAACATTGAATTCGTTAGAAACAGTTTCTGTGCAATTTGTAAATGAAGATGCTAAGCTGGTTACCCCTATTCAGGGTGAGGAGCTGCCTTCTGATGACATCAGTTTCAAGAGTTGCCAAAGTATTAGTGACAATCCTGAAGAAGAAACTCTTCAAAGTATGACTGCACATAAGGATATTGTTTTGGACTCCTCTTCGTTCAATAAGGAAGGAGATTTGAAATCTCCGTCACCTTCAATCGAAACAAATACAGAAGAAAATGCAAATCCTGCCGTGCCAGTCCACATCGAGACACAAGATATTGAATTTACAGCTGCGACTGGAGAACAGAAGGATGATATCACCGACGAAGAAAGTCAACAGCAGGAGGTTGAGAAGTCAAGGGCAAAGGGTTGGTATGTGTTTGTTTGTATGTTTTTTGGGAGTTTGCTTTTAAGGGATTATAGTTTGGGGATCGGGGAAGGGATTGGGATAGACTGGCATTTCTATATGTTGGATTTCGTGCACATCACATGTTCATTACCATATCTCATGTATCTTTACCTCTTAACCCCTCTCATTTTATCTAACAGGCAAGACAAGATTGCCAAGGAGGATGATAGTATCAATCTCATTTCCCAATTGATCACTTCAGAGTTTGTACGTAAAAACAAAGATAAAGGACTTACCGAGGATCAAGTCAACGATGATCTTTATGCATCACAAGTCATTGCCGATGAGAGTAAGAATGCAAACGATACACTCTTTGGAGGAATCAAATGTCGTGTCAAGGTTACTGGATCGGAAAAGCAGGACCTCAATGGTCGTATGGGGACATTACGTTACTGGGATGCAAATGAGAAGAAGTTCTGTGTCGGGCTTGATACAAAGAAGGCAAAAGACTGCGAGGAACACTTCTTATCCCCCGAGAATGTCGAGCTCATTGGCTCTATCCCTCGTACGGATAGGAACAACTCGGATATGCAGAGTTATCATGTGGACATGACGAATGATTTCTTAAGCCAGGAGGGTGATTCTGATATTGGATGTCAGTTCACCATTGATAAGGCTACTATTGCATCTATTCGTTCAGCTGAGTCAATCCCTGTTGGATTGGCAGCCTTTAGTCTTGAACAAACTGAAAAGGAGAAAGTATTATGTAAAAATGAGGCGTGGGAACGGAGAGAAGCACAAGAAGAAGAAGAAGAAGAAGATGATGATGATAATGATGATGTTATCTCCCAACAAACTTCATCAACTGATACGTCTTCATCCTCCTCCTCTGGAGTTACAACTACGGATGCCCGCGCTCTGGAAGAGATGACTGGGTTAGCGCGGAAGGAGAAAGCGGAGAAAGAGAAACAAGAGGCAATTGAATTAGCACGAAGAGTGGAGGAAGCAGAACGGTCCGCCGTTGCAGCTGTAGAAACACAGCAGCTCATTTTAGCCGCTATTGAACATAATCAGAAGAAGAAGGAGGAGAACACCCGATCAACTTCCATAGCAGATTCCTTGCCACATAGTGATCAAGAAGCTGCCGTCTCACGTATGCTTCAAGATAGCACGACGAATCATGGTTGTAACGATGAATTAGTTGCTAAGTCTATGGTACACGATGAGCTAGATGTCCAAGATGCAAACGCACAACAAAACGTAGAGCAGTCTTTTTGGAACAATATCGATAAAGTTATTGATGATTGCCCAAAGGATCAAGTAGAACATAAAACTACAGCTTCTACTACGAAGAAGAGCACTGTGGTTGCCTCACTAGCGTCAAAGAAGAAGAAGGTACTAGTAGTTGATAAGCTTTCCAGTTACATCAAGCCTCGACAAAGTGGATCCAATACTGAGTACTCCCCCATATTCTCCATGCTACAAAATAAGAATACAGCAGAAGACGGACGTAAATTGATGATTCTTGAAGTTGAACAGCAAACTTGCGAAAAGGAGCTTAAGGGGTTAATGAAGCAAAGATCTCGGCTTGAGGGAAGTATAAGGTTGGAGAAGAATTGCATCAAAGAATGTCGAGCGGGAATTTCAGAAGCCGATAGATCGATGTTGTTAAGATGGGGAATTTCTTCTTTTTCGGGGCGCAGTGAAAGGGAAATGATTACTCTTCTAGACAGAGTGGCAAATGAGGGAGTATATGTCGGAAGTGCATATTCAAAGGGAAAGAAAAGTATGCAATACATGGAAATAAGGAAAGCGATGGGATTAGTTCAAAGCAAGAAAAGAATTATGTTGTCTGCATTGCCAAGCTTACACGAACAGGAGCAAGCTCTTGACAAAGTAGCCTCTTCAATACCAACAAATGTTGTTCATCTGGATAAAGTTCGTGCCAACATTGCTGAACTCAAGGGCAGTGGAATAGTGGTGCCATATGATACAACTCAAGAGAAGAAAGCGGAAGTTTTCCACATCGATATTGACAGAAACCGTGACGATAGAGGGTTCACATTCCTCATGATTGCAGCACAAAACGGGGATCTCCTAGCAGCAAAGACTTGCTTTGATCTAGGAGCAAAAGCTTCTACTACAAGTCCCGGGGGGCTGACGGCCATTGACTTCTCATACTTCTTTGGCTTTGAGCACGTGACAAATCTCATTCTGAACAACGGCGGAATTCTGCCTAAGAAACAGAGTGAAGTATGGGCTGGCCTTGAATCAGTGGTTGCTACTAGTAGTTCCGAGTCTAAGAATTGGGATGTTATTTTGAAAGTTGCAGAGACTGCTGCTTTGCCAGCCGAAACGCTGATGGAAAGTCCTGAGACATGCGAGAACGATAAGGACAAGCGTATGCCAATTCTATCTCCCCAAGAGTGTCGCGATATGGACTTTACATGCTTCGAGTCTCGTCTCGTTGATTCAAACATCAACTCTGATCAAGTCAAGAGAGTTGTTCTACTTGATCAGAATGTGTACAATTGGTGTTTGAACACTGATCAAACGTCAAGGGCCAACTTTGCAAATCTGTTGGAAGGGCTCAAGCCGGTCTCAGTTCGTCGAGAGGGAGTACAAGAGACACGGATCCATCGTAGGGCTATCATCGGTGCAGCTACAACTTTTGAAGTCCTGTCGGCAAAGTTCAAGGATAGTTCCAAGGGAGAGAGAACCGCGCTATTTACCCCATTCGTGTCGGGCGAGGTCAATGGTAAGTTGTATATGTTGTATATTCACCTCTTCTCCTGTTCCAACAATTAATCTCACTCTGTACTCATCTTATACTCCTCATTCTCATATAGGCATCACAAATATTGGTGTGCTAGTTTGGACTGTAGCTCCAGACTCTGAAGCCTCGTTATACAAAACTTTGATTGCTAATACCGAGGTAGGTTTACTAGGGTTTATTGCATTTCCGTCGTCATACTTACTCATCATATCTACTGAATCGTCATACTTACTCACCATATATGCTGCATATCATCACTTCTCACAGTTCATGAGGCACAAAGTGAAACAAGACGATCGCTTCTTGCCTCATAAAGAGTCAGTACTTGAACTAGGGAAAGACATGCATCTATTAGACCTTCAATCCACATCAATCTGGACTACATCTACAATGAATCTTTACATTCTCAACCTGGACAATGGTGATTTAGATCGAATCGATGATCCTGCATTTACGGCAAAGAAGAGGATTGTTTACAGTGAAGATAAAGTCAACAGAGCAATATTTCAAACAAGTAGAGAAGAAGAGAAGAGCATTCTAGCGAGCGCAAGACGTGATATGTCCACTCTTCTTACTGGCGGTGCTGGTAAGAGCAGTTTGACTTAAGGCTGAATATCTAATCAGCTTATACTTACATTCTTCTCGTACTTTCATCGATACTAGGCACCGGTAAGACGCTTCTCGTGATTAGGAAGGTAGTACAGGAAGATTCATCTAGAAAGATACTTGTTGTCTCTCGTTTGTCTCGACTCGTGAAAGTTATCAAGACTGCAGTAGAGGAAAGAAGAGATGACGGGGCAAAAAACCAATCCTTCACAACATATGATGACTTACTACAACTACTTGCCAAACGAGTCACCCAAGACAAAGGCTTGGAATACAAGTCTTTTGTTCAATTTGATCGTGTTCGATTTGACTGTGACGACTCAAATATATCATTTTCTCGTCAATTTGTTGCCGGCCATCTCAATACCAATGAGAGGAGGGAAATGTCGAAAAATCTCATCGAAGAGCTTACACTTTGGCATGCAATTATCGTCATCAAATCACAAGCCAAGTGTGCAACTTCTAAACAACCGCTATCGCTTGACGACTATCTGGCACTTCCAGCATCGTTTGGACTGACCGGAACACAGCGTGAGCTATGCTATGCTCTATTTCTAAAGTATGAGCAGTGGAGAGAATCTGAACGTTTCTGGGATGAGATGGACAGAGTCCTGTACGTCTTGAAGTTTGGACCTTCAGTGTTCAAGGACGATCATTTCATCCCCTGGGCACACAGAGTGAATAAGTTTGGTCAAATGGACTTGTTGGACGATGAAGGAGAACCTCTATATCCATTCTTTTATGACATTGGTAAGTGTATACTGTGCTGTTATATGTTGTTCACATCATGTGTTCTTACTCTTAAATGTTCTGATTCTTACTTATGTGTTAATCTTTCTATAAATAAATAGTTTGTGCCGACGAGGCACAAGACTTTACAGAGATTGATCTCATTTTGTTTTCTAAGATGTCAGCGTAAGTCCGTCACTCTGATTATCTTTTCCTAACTCTTGTCAAGTCTAACACATCTATATATACTTCTTCTTTTCACAGTTCAATCAGGTCGTTATTCCTCAGTGCTGATCCAGCACAGAGCGTTGAGCTAGGAGTGAAGATGAGGGAAGGCACAGTGAACGATGTTATTCATTCGCTTGTTAAAGATGGAAAGCAACAAGTGAAAGATGTCTTGCAATACATCTCTCTACAAACAAATCATCGTACCCATGCCCAAAATCTAGCAATCGGACAAGCTGTTCGTCGTATCCTTGCACGCTCATTCAGTGTTCCTATGACTAACGAGATTGCCTTGATCAATGGACAACAACCAAAGGCCTTGAGTGTGGAAAACGTTAGCGATTTGGCCGATACGAGTGTGTTCTGTGGTGGTAACATTGTTTTCCTAGCACCCGACGAGAAAGTTCATGACCTACGATTACAGTTCAGTGAGCTTGGTATTCAGAACGATATCTTTGGTGTTCGTGAAGCAAAGGGGCTCGAATTCGACGCGGTTGCTCTGATTGGTTTCTTCTCATACATTGAGGAACGTGGTAGTTCAAATGAGTGGCACAACGTCCTTCGATGGTTGTCAAGTTCAAGTAGCCTCACCAAAACAAGTAGTACCGGTGAAAAGATCGCAGGTGTGATGCTCGAAGATTGTGATTACAGGTTGAGTGCTCCCAATGTCTCCGACGAGACTATGATGTTGTACACGGCCCTTACCCGAGCTCGAAATAATCTATACTTGATTGAAGTGGCACAGAAAGGAAAGAAGGCCGTTTCCCTAGCAGACTTTGCCTTTAGGAGATTCAGTGATTTAGGCCTAGCCAAACAAGTATCAGGTATTGATGAGGGGCAGGTCGAAATGAGTGCTGCTCAACACAAGGCTCGTGGAGTACTCTATGTTACTCAAGCTTTGAATATGAGTAGGAATCATGCACCTCTATCATCTGTCAAGGAGAAGTTCACGGAAGCAATGAACCGCTTCCGTCCTGATAAGGGTGACGATAAAGAGTTATTCGACAAGTGCCAGAAGCATTTCAATGCCGTACTTCAAAAACACATTCTCGTAATGTATGCTAAGGAGAAGTTCTTGAGAAACGGAGAATACAATTTGGAAGGCCGTTTTGTTGAAGTTCTTCAGTTTGAGCAAAAGTGTTCCAAGTTCTTTACTTGGTTCCTTGGTGATTCATTCCTTGTTGAGGTAGTAAACGATGTGAGATGTCTAGTGGAGGAGATCTTTGAGGATACGCCATATGAATCTCATTTCAAGGGTGCGTGTCAGACTATTTCTAGTTTGACCTAAGGGGGAGTTTGAGGTAGTAGAGTTGAGTTAGTTTGAGAGTTGGAATTGGAGGAGCTTGTTGTGGGCGTTGAAATGTCAGAGTCTGACATGTGTTATTTGAACTGCAGTTATGATAATATCATGATAAGTTTATTAGAAGACAAGCTATTACATACTATGTGTTTTATTCAGTGTTGGAGTGATGGAGTGATAGACCGTGAGGGGGAGGGGAATCAGGAGGAATGGACAACGAGGCAGCGCAGGATAAATGATGAGGCGAGGGTATCCTAAAGGAATGTTAAGCTCTAACCTACTCTCAACTCTCATAAAATTAACACTCAGCCCCACAATGACAATAACATATGATAAATCATAAACACTTAAATCAATAGTACCATTGCAGCAATGCCAACACTACACTGTCAATCGAAAAAGTTTTTCATAGACCGTGGTATTAATGATTCGCGGCCATTAGTTCAGATTAGTGACAAAGAAATCCCAATAAATGATGCACCGTCATTGAAGAGAAAGAACTCCAGTATTCGACTGCGCAGATTACCCAAACGAATACATCCAGCTGCATCTACATCAAATAATAATTGCAATTCTACTAATTCATCAATAGAAAAAGCAGTATCAAACCCCCGTCATCTCAAACCAAAGCTTACAATAGGTGCAAAAGTATACTCAGCTTGGTGGCCCGATTTCCAAAGCCGTCAAACTAATTCCAATTCATCGTGGTATGAGGGTACAATTAAATCAATAAAATCAGTACCCAATAAAAACTCCAAGTATGGACCATCATACTATTATGATATCTCATTCACAGACGGTGATGAACTACAAGATGTTGCCGATATATTCGTGTTTCCAGTCTTTGATTATTTATTAGAAGATAGAACACCTAAAAAGAATGGTGGTTGGTTGGGTGTTACGAATGTAGTTGATACAAATGCAAAATGTGTTGATAAATGGGCTAAAATGATTGGTTGGTATGAAGTGGTTATTGATGGTAAAAGTTATTCATTTTCATTATTATCTGGTGAGTTTATATATGTATTTGTTCTTTATATTTGGTTGGATTTATTACTGTTTAGTTTACTCATAGAATTGCAATACATATTATCATTTTATAGATGCATTAAGAGCATATGATACATCTATTGTTAATAAGAAGGGAGTCAATACAACAGAATGTGATTTAAACCTACCAGAGGAGTGGGAGTTTGATAATACGCCCGAAGAGGAGGAAGAAATGATGAAGGATGATGCACCGGTTGGAGACAATAATAGTTATGAGAGTCGATTAGCTGCAGCAAAAAGAGCATATGCTTCTATGGAATGTATTAAACCGATAACAAAGTCTACAAATACTAATGAAGATCAGGATATTGAAACAGTTACTGCCAAAGATAATATTGCGAACGGTGGATTAGAATTGGGAATCAATGAGCAAGATTTACTCCAAGATGATGACAAAGAAGAAACATTATTATCTCGTGATGTTACTCCTAGGAAAAAAGGTCAGTGTGCAGTGGAGCGGACGGCGTTATCTCGTGATGTTAGTCAGAGCAGCAGCAGCAGCAAGGGGAAAAGAGCATCATCTCATCGAGGTGCAACACCCAAGCTTTTATTAGAACGTCAACGAAGCGGTGCAATGAACAATGATAGCACGGGGATGACAAAAAGAGTCAAGTCTGTAGAAGCCTCGTTGCTACCACATACGCCCAATACCCGTGCCGACACAGATGAGAATAATACTCAAGAATTGTCAATTGCTGTGACCAATTCTGAAGACGAACCACAAAATATCACACCCGATGCGGTCAATGAGAAACAACACCCCCCTTCTAATAAAGAGGTTCATGACTTAGCATTAGATACAGCAGATGATCCAGAGATATCTTCACCTGATAAAGAGAAGGCGTTTAACATCAGATATGAAATAGCATGGAGACGAAATATTGAAGGTATGTTTTATTTCATTTTGTTTTCACATATGCCTGCACACACACGATTATCTCACCCGCATTCCTACCTCTATCAATAGCACTGGAACAGTACAAACAGATACACGGACATGTCAATGTTCCAAGTACTCAACGCCCCTTGGGTAATTTTGTATCAAACGCTAGACAAAACTATAGAAAGGGTGCCTCCGTGTTGACAAATGAACGAATCAAGGATTTAGAGGAACTTGGATTCGAGTGGACTAGATCAGGTGAACCAACCAACAGAACGTTGGGAACATCATCAACTCAAGTTAACCAAGAGAATATCGAAGTAGATTGGATTGCTGCAGCATCGGATCAGTCTCCTTTGGCACCACTACCAACAACTAATAAAGAAGGGAAGTCGTTTCTACAGGAGGCCTTGGAGTTAGGTTTCTCTTCAAACTATCTGGCAAACAAGACGGAGGACGAAGCTAGGATGTTGATACACATTGTCACTACAGTCCGTAGGCGTACACAAGAAGAATCAGGTCTTAATGCTTCAAAAAAACTGTTTGAATCAATCGAGAGCGCTTTAGAACGTGGTCATTCGGCTTCATTTTTAGTCAACAAAACGGAGGAGGAAGTTCAAGTTATAAGCACTCAAGATCCTGAGAAAGAGATACAAAGCCCCCCGAGGAAAGCGACAGCAAGAAAACCAGTTGATATCATGTACCCGGGTAATGGCAATTCTATCAGTGGTTGTCAACCGTCTCCTTATGATCCTTATGGAAATTACTGTACCATGCCAAGCCAAAACGAAGAATATGAACATGATATGTCCAACGATGATCAGCTAGTTAGAACGGATCCGGGAATGATGATCACATCATATGAGCAAGACGAACAACCCAGTGAAGAACATGTTAGTGGCGGCCGAACTGTTGGTCCCTGTACATGCAAGAATACGAAATGTCTCAAGCTTTATTGTGTCTGCCTTGCGTCTGAAGAGTATTGTCACGATGAATGCAATTGCAATGGCTGTCAAAATTTACCCAGACACGATGCTGTTAGGAACGAGGCCATCTTGGAAATATTGGCAAAGAATCGCAATGCGTTTAATAAGAATTCAAATCCATGCAAGTGCAAGAATTCATTTTGTCTGAAGAAGTATTGTGAGTGTTTTGCAGCAGGAAGACAATGTGAATCAAGTTGCAAATGTATCAATTGCAAAAACTATGATGGATGTGAGGCGCCTATGGCCAAAAGTAGTGAGGAAAAGAACATCGTTGGTCAGCACTGCGGTAATTTGGTTCATCTACCAACCAATGGAGAAGCAGAGAAAAGCGAGGCTGTGGTACAGCGTCAATATCAGATAGCTGAGTCAGCTAGGAAGTCTAACGCGAAGGCACTGGCATACTTCCAGCATTATGGCGTGCAGCAGTATCCATCCGGTTATAATCCATATTATCCGTATGGTCATCCACAAATGATAATGCCACCAGCAGGTGAAGGATACTCTACTCATCAAGGTGGGTATCCCCATCCACCATCAAGTCGTATTGACGAGCCCCCTACTAAAGATGCTGAGAGTGAAACTTATGATAGTGATGCGACTGTTCCGCTAAACAACAATGATTATGGGCCCCCAATTGTTCATGACCCTTTGGAGGAAGACGATACTGAATCCAGTGAGGATGAGAGTGATGTTTTGGAAGACGAGAGTGAAGCAAATTACTACAACGATGATATACACAGTGAGAATGATGGCCACTCTTCCGATGATGACCATTGTTTCCCGGGCGATGATAGCCGTATTAGACGACCATCTGCTATATCCTGGATGCAAAAACGTGGATCATCAACGTCCTTGAGCAATAGACCAAAGCAATCATCATCAACACAGGCCAGAGGAACTGACGATGTTTTCAATTATTGGATGGCAAAGAAGAGTAGTAATCAGCACCTTCCAGTCAGTAATGCATTAAGGAATCAAACGACTTTTGACTACAGAACTAATGGCGTACGTCAGTTAGCATCTGGTAATTGGGAAGTGTCATATAATTATCACGGTGCAAGGAGGAGTTTATCAACTTATGCCACCCTAGACCAAGCTGAACTTGCAAACAAAGTCGGGCGTACAATGCTTATGGCTACTAGAGATTTAGATCTAACTCCAGAAGAGATTAAGCATAATATCTTGCTTGCTCGTGCGGCAGCCCAGGATGCTGGGGGAAGTACCGAGAGGTCAGCCACCTCCTCAGAGAAGCGGGATTCCAAGTCGACCATTGACTCGAGGCATTACCTTCCAGCGGAAGCCGTGGAGATACTAAAGGCTTGGATATCATCACCAGAACATGTTAATAATCCCTATCCTACCCCAGAAGAGGTGGATGATCTTCTGCAACAAACTGGTATCGATAGGAAACAATTACACGGTTGGTTTGGCAACGCTCGTGCCAAACTTAAGAGGTTGAAGACACAATCTGCTACGTCAGTTTCTTTTCTTCCGATGGATGATAAACCAACCGGGATAAGCTCGGTTTCTACCCAGAAGAAGAGAAAGCACGAGGATCAACAAGTGGATGATCCAGTACTGTCAGAGGGAAGATTTGATACGTGGCTTGCTAATCGTAAGAATGAATGGGCGCAAGTAAGACACAAGAAATGGAAAGACAGCATACATAACGAGGCTATTCTTTCATTGACTGATAGTTTCAGTGACTGGCTATCCTCACGAAAGAAAACTTGGGAAGCTATACGTCAACGGAAGAGGAGAAAGATCAAATCACAGCAAATCGATCCCCTCGACCATAGCATGTTACCATCTCCACAACGAAAGACGGGTAAAAATCTCCTCCCAACAGAAGCTGTTTCAATTCTAAAAGATTGGATGTCCGAGCATATCGACAATCCTTACCCTACAAAAGAAGATAAGGAGGAGTTAATGAAGAAGACTGGCGTAGATGGAAAACAGTTACGAAACTGGCTTAATAACTTTCGAGCCAGTATGAAAAAGAAACAATCAAAACACATTAAAGGGTTGCGCTACTATGGCGAAGAGGCTGTTGTGACAAGCACGGTTTCTACCGAGAAGAAGAGAAAGCATGAGGATCAACCCATAGATGATCCGTTGCATTCCAAAGAAGATTTTGATGGTTGGCTTGCCAAAAGAAAGAACGAATGGAACCAGAATCGACAAAAGAAGTGGAAGGAGCAAGCTAGTCTTTCATCTGATACATTCAGTGACTGGCTATCTTCACGAAAGAGTACTTGGGCAGCTGTACGTCAACGGAAGAGGAGAAGGATTCAAACACAGCAATCACAACACACCGATTCACAGCCGAAGAAAACCACTATAGATTATCGGACTGTTGGAGTTAGACAAACAAAATCAAACACGTGGGAAGTTGGATTTAGATATCAAGGTTCTCGACGGAGTTTATCAACATATGCCACCCAAGACCAGGCCGCAATTGCGAATGAAATCGGAAGGAAGATACTCATGGCTACTAAAGACTCACAGCTGACCAGTGAAGAGATTGAGCAAAATGTTAAGGCTGCCCGTGCCGCAGCAAAGAGTGCAGCACAAGGTTTTACGCCTGATTTATCTAATGTTTGATATACTCAGGAGAAGGAGGAGAGGAAGACGAAGATGAAGCTCTCGTCCAAGTACCGCAAGGCTTCTGCTCAAGACAATGTGGACGAAGATGAGGATTTATCTTCACGTATGTCCAATTACTTGTCTCCCGAGTATCAAGCTGAGAAGGAGGCTTCTTGGCAGCTTGATGAAGCTTGGGCTGAGAGTGTTATAGGGTCGAAACTAAGAACAACCCATGGCATATTTATCCTGGACCGCATTGATTACAGTGCTAAAAATGGGAAGTACTTCATTTGCAAGTTTGATGACAAGGACTACCCAATGGCATACGAAGATGTTAAGAATCATCTGATGACTGCGTAATTGAATCTACTATATAAAACTCCTGGGGTTAGACAAACATCTATTGGAGATTGATTCACACTATTATTAAAGATTATCACAATGTACTAATCTAATGTCTGGTAGACTTCATCCAAGATAAAGAATTGGCTTCGAATTGAGCTATAAGATCTTCACGTCGTCCTACCTTCTTGGAGTTATTGATCTGTTTAGTATCAGGGGTAATAGTAACGGGTGTAATCTGGGACATAGACTTATGAGCTGATATCCAATTCTGTGAGTTGGCATTCTTTGTTATTGCTTGTTAAAGAGAGTACCTTAAGGTTGATACCTCCTACTGTAATCTTATCATCTTCAAGATTCAACATCATCTCGGTCTCGATCCTTCCCACCACTATTCATGTTAGCCTCTTGCTCTTCATATAGAATATAAGTTAGACTCACTTCTGATGATCAGAGAGTAGAACTAACCTCATACACAAACAACAGTTGGACTCCAAGAACGGGGCAGTAATAGAAAGTGCATACAGCGTTTACCCTTCTTAAAACAGCATGCAGTTGTTCCTAAAACAACTTCCACAGCGATTGAAAAAAGGAGTTTTCACCATGTACCATCATGAAAACTGATTGATATAAAAATGTTGATGATGTTGTTAGTTGGATGTTGGTGATCAGTGGATGACTACAACTCTATTGGTATCATGGTGTTAGTATTATTAGTAATATCTCTTCTGCAATCTATTCCTATCGACGCAGTTCATACTAATATCGAGCCACATACAACAGCTGCATTTATCATACCCAAAAAATTATATTCTCATAAACATTATCTACCCATCAATAAATGTCTATTTATTGCAACAGGCAGCAATAAAGATGTAAGTGATGATATCATACATAAAAACACGAAGAGAACAGAAGGTATAGAAAAGAAGAATACTCCAGTATCATCAAAGATAAGAAAGTCATCTAAAAAGCAGAAGAAATATACACAACCATCAACTTATATACAATTCTCTCGTATCTTTCAAAGACATGTAGTATATAAACGTCATAATGATGGTATCAACAACAATAACAAAGATGAAGTTATGCAATCATTTCTCTTCCTAGATGATGCTATAAACTCGTATCCAACCGCACAAGTATTATCACCACTCGATTTACCATTTCCTCCACCATCATGTTCATTAATCTACAATACAGATGAGAATAATACAGATAGTCAGTATAATTTAATCAGTAGAGGAAGGTACATTGATAGTAATATTGAAGAGGAGGAATGCGAAACAACTATAGCGGGTATGGGTCTGTATACGTTATGTGAATTAGAATACAATACTAAAGATGATGACGTGATATTAGATGAGATGAAAACTGATGAATCTAATGCAGCATTACAAAAGTTATTAGAGTTGGTACGATCTGATTCAACTTTGATGATGATACCACGTCACTTCTTCCGGTTGGATGTGAGACGATTTGCACAGAGAGGATTGACATCTGATAAGATTGTACAGAATTATGCAAGAGTTGTTGATTTGCTAAGCCGTCGGCGAGAGAAAGAAGATGGAGTAGGATTAGCAATGGATACGAAAGAAGTTGCATTTGTCATGCAAAACTTCCCTCAGTTGTGTCTTTATAGTTGTGACGAGTTGGAAGGGTTAATACAGTTTTTATTACAACCACATCCCG
>Ga0075439_15957_pt1 | contig 15606 bp, 12 predicted proteins | sample MintriSingleCell_FD_74264 | JGI IMG/M metagenome (GOLD analysis project Ga0075439, IMG submission 74264) | Marine eukaryotic communities from Monterey Bay, USA to study complex ecological interactions - Minidiscus trioculatus JGI Plate_4_G5... | ecosystem: Environmental > Aquatic > Marine >... | reverse complement strand
ACCAACCATCTGTCATATTATATGGGGTTGCCAATGAGCGAGGCTTTACTCAATTGCTACGAATAGCAAGTAGAATGCACATTCAACGGCAAAGTATCTTCGAAAAAATATCATCAGGCAGAATGCAGTATATGCGTTAGATAGAAGAAGAAGAGCGTTCTGTACACGCTACAATGGTATAGTAGTGTTAGTACTATCATTCCGAAAGCAGGATATATAATCTACACGTGATATATGCTATTGGCATAGAGGACGGCGATTTATTGCAATAGAATATCTTCTTATAAAAAAATATGATCACAAGATACCCACAGCATCGACGTCAAGTATCACAGGGCTTTGCTCGAACTTGTAGCACAACAACACATAAAAATGGTAGCATCTATCCAACTCATGATATGCTATTGACTAAAACATTGCAAATTGACACAGACAATCTTAATCGTCGTATGTCGGTAGGAAATAGTGATAATAATGTCAAGGATACTAGAGATGATATCGAGTTGGGATATGAGCAAACCGAGGATCGTGATAGAGACGAGTCTCCTCTTGAAGAAGATCAACGCATTAAAGCCGACACTAATACGGCACGCAAGGTAGTGGTATCAACGGTAGTAAAAGCACCACCGCCATCGCCAGCGGTAGAGAAGAATAAAGCAAAACAAAATTCATTCAAGATACTTAAGAAATCCATAAAGAAGTCTCTTATGAAAAGAGTAAGCAAGAAGAAGAACAAAGTTGATAACGTAGTGTCGGTACAACATGTTGATACTAGAGATGAATCAGTGAATAATAATATATTTAAGCCAGTGGGTAGCGTTGATAGCGAAAGGGTAATGGAAAGAACACCTTCCATTAGTTCTAGACAAAGTAGCCGTAGTGGTCGTAGCACTCCCGTAGCGTTCATCTTGGAATCTTGGGGTGATGAGAGTGTAAACAATTGTCTTGATAACAGGCACTCAGATTCTCCGGTGGTAGTAGATAATGAAACCAAGAATATTGAATCTTTCCCCGCTCAAGTCTTAGGACAAGGATTAGACTTGAAGAGATTCCAAAGTTCTCCACTGGCTGCTCTTGGTAGACAGCGCAGCAACCCAATGAGTACATTCAAATCGATGTCAATGGGAAAACAGGAACGGGAGGAATTGATTAAACTGATTAAATTCAATGCTCAGCTTGAGAAGAAGAAGGCGGAACTTGAGAGGCAAAAGATTGAATTGGATAAAGAAATGTTGGCTAGGTATGCTGGTAGCGATGACAGTACCAAGATGTTGTCCGGAGAAAGCAGTGACTATAGTGCCAGTCTAGCATCACCAAATGAATACGGTTCGTACTCCTCAAAAGAGACTCGTGAAAGTTTTGACGGAGAGAGCTGGGCAAGCTTCTTTCATGGCGAGCAGTCAGCTGTCTCGGACGGCAACACCTCCTTTATGAATAAGATCTTTGGTTCATTATGTTCTTGTGGGGAAAAAGAGAAGGAGACTTACAATGATAGGCTTGCAATGATGTAGTGAAAAGGTTAGATATATGTTGCCCAGAAGTGTGGGGTAAGGATTACATTTCTATTATCTTGTGTGGCTAAGTATTTATATATATGTTGTAGGAAATAGATATAGAATAGTAAAAAGTAGAGGAAAGTAAGCAGTTAATCAGCTTCTAACCAGTTTAGAGTATACACATTCAGAGTAAGCCCTCACCTCTCAACATCGCTCTCTTCAATCTCACCTCTCTTCATCCCGACATATTTATTCATTACATCGGTATCCTTTTTTCCTATAACGAGTCTTCTATTATGAAAACTGATCTCAGTACTTTCATCATTCATCAACTTGCACGCATTGCTATTATTATGTCCGTACCAACTAGTCTAACCAAGCAGCTTCTTCAGTTACATCACCCTGATCAGAAGATATCTAATGAGGCTGTCGAGTTATCGTCTGAGTTTCTGAAATTATTAATTCAAGAAGCTAGGCGAAGAGCAGCTATTGAGGTATGTTTGTGGTGTTATTACTTTGTGTTGCCATGATATGTTATTTCTTTGGTGCGAGTGTGCAATATCCATTACATACTATTTGTATCTAATCATGTACTGTTTATTTATACTGCATCCAAATATGAACATACATCAGGCCGAGTGTGAGGCTGAAACAGAGATTATAGACCCCAAAAGCAAAACAAAAAGTGGAGACTCGTCACTATCTGATTTGGATGATTTGTCAATGGATGACGATGGCAGTAGTAGTAAACAAAAAGATGCTAAATCAACAGTAGAGATTCGAGCTGATCATGTCGCCAAAATTGCAGCAGAGTTAATGCTAGATCTTTCATAATAGACGGGAATATATGATCAGAAGAAAAAGATAAGTGCATATAATATGAACATTTTGAATCAATCTACAATTTGAGGGATGTAGTATTATGGTGTTGTATTATAAGAAATGACTTTATTAGTTGATACCAAGAGGGGATAATACTACAATGCTGTATAAAAAGTAACATCATTAGCTGAAAAATATTATCAAATTATAGTTTATAAATATCGCTCCATTATGATTCAGCTGCTTCTTTTGGCAAGGAAGATAACACACTCAATACTGAATTCCAAAGCGCAGTTAAACCAAATACAATCAGTACCAAGCTACTTCCCAAAAGCCCTGATTGATCAAATATCAATGCACCGGCTACACTCAAGGATCCCAATCCTAACATGCCACTTAGTACTGAAAAGAATGGATGCCTACTTGATTCTTCTCCGACAGTTTTGAATGAAGTGTATATTGTATGTGATACTCCTGCAATCAATGACAAACGGGCCAATGATGCAATCTTTAGACATAACAGTCGCGCGGCACTTGTACTTGCTTCTGTGGCTAATGAAGTTGCTTGTAGTGTAATAGATCTGCATGTTGGAATACATTGCATCAATGCCGCGACGCTGCCTATTCGAAATACAAATGCTGATACCCCCAGCTTCCCTATTTCTCCCTTCTTACTCTGAAATAGACTCATTGGCCAAGTCACCAACTTCCTCAAGCCACCAGCTAATCCGCCATCACTCTCTTTAATCAACGCTGATATACATGCCAATGTGTTGTGTATATTGATTATTGCCGCAGATATCCCAAGGAATGGAGCATCCCTTGAATAGTAATATCCGATATGGGCACCTAGAGACAGTAAACCAAACATTGATAAATGCAAGTATAATCTTGTACGAGTTTTAGATGCAAACTCCTCAATCTCATCCTCATTCTCATCATTGGATTGTGAAGAGAGTGATAGAAACCAATCTCCTTTACTACTCGTGTCATCATCTGACGTTAATGCATCTGCTCTACTTTCCATATCACGCCATAACAAGAACGATACGGTAGCGGCTAAACCAAATCCAGAAGCGAGTGATGTGGTCGGCACTAAAGTTGCCAAAGAAGTCGAACCGCCTTCAACCACAGGGAACAGCTCGGCACGTTTTGCAGTGTTTAGTATACTATCAAAGAAGAGACTACCCCATAATGCTGTCATTATACCAAAGTTACGTGATTGTGATGATAATTGATTGTATTGTTGTGCCTTTTCAATATCTTGTGGTGATGGTGATTCATCCTCTGAGGTAGCTTCTTCTTCCTCATCACTATCAGTTGATTCATCATATTCATCATCGTCTGTAGTATCATATTCAATATCATCACTTTCATGATCTGTAGTATCTTCATCGATATCACCACCGCGGACCATCCATATCTGACTATCTACTCTTCTCTGTTGATGAGTTGCAAAAGTTGATGGATGATAATTTGATATTCTTTTAGGATGTCGTATCTTCATTGATGGCGGAGCAAGAGCATGATCGAGACACACACTTAAGCACAATATTATAATGGTTAGGAGCATCATTGTCTAATAACTGTATTAGGCGGTGCAGATAGTCACTAAAGCCCTATCCATGCCAATGCCAAAAAGATATGTAAAAAGATATGGTATCCTTTTAGACAAATTTCATTGGTATTACTGGTGAGATCAAGAGATGAGTAGATAGAGTAAGTGAGATGATCACATATTGAAAGGAAGTATATAGAAGATAAGCATGTCATCACTGCAAGCATTATTAGACAAACAGGAGAAGGGTAGTACCTCGGGGGATGGTTATAGGGGTGATTGGTCATCAAGTGATCAAAGAGGAAACACATCATATCGAGATCGAGATGATAACAACAACTTTAGAAGAGAGAGGTATCAGCCTCATTCATCAAGAGGTTCATATAGTAAAAGAGATGATGATAACAGAGTAAATGTAGGGCGGTGGAATCTTAAACCATCATCATCCCCTCATCAACACAATAGTATAAGAGATGGGAGATCAAAGTCTACAGAACCAACATACGAAGAACGTAGAGCCAATATTGAACGGAGAGCAATTGAAGATAGTTGTAGATTGTCAAAAAGCAGTGGTAGTACAAATTCAAGGTGGAATACTAACAATAGACAACAAGCTGATGGGGCTGCAGGCATACAATCTATTGACGAAGATATTGCATCTTTGCAAAGTTGGGTAGGACCATTAGTTGATGGTAAACAGTGTACATATTTTCAAGATCGTGATAAGAGATATCCATTCTACACAAATGAAGTTGGTTACAACTTATTGCAGCAACTGATGGAAAGGAATAAGGCATTATTACATATCAATCATAAACTACTCGAAGAACGAGCATCTAAAGAAGCATATGATGGAGTGCAAGAGGAAGAAGTGAAAAAAGATGTCATTATACGAATTGGACAAGGACTTTATGCACACAAACCAACATTACGAACAAAAGGAGTGACATGGTCAACCGAAGAGTATAGTCATCCCGGATTGCAGCGAATGTATCTAAGAATGAAATCAATCCAGAGATTTACAGAGGTATGGTGCCTCCTTGAGCGGTGTTATATGCTAGGAATGTTTGATGATATTATTAAAAGGGGAGAAGGAATGGTACGAATAGCTTCAATTGGGGGAGGGCCGGGATATGAGCTACTAGCGACCAAACTCTTCTTTGCTGATAAAGCACCAAATGTAGAGCTTGAGTTGATATCAATGGATCTCTGTGTTGCATGGAAAGTATTCGTAGAAGAGCTGGGATTTAAATTCATTCAGTATGATATCAATAATGAAGAAGGAATCAATCCACTCCAAGCGGCCGAATTAGAAAGAGGAGACATACAGTTTTGTATTGTCAGTTGTTTGATGATTTATTGTACCAATGAAAAGGTACTGAATATGTTTAGAAAACTTACACATGATGATGGAGTGAATGCAATATTGGTCAGTGAGAGAGGCGAACGAACAAAAGCATGTTCGATGATGGAAGAGTTGGGAGGAGAAGTGATACGATTAATTCAATCAAATGGTATGGATGAAAGACAGGCGATTTGGTGTTCGAAAGAGTATGCTAATGAGAAATTGCATACATGTAGTCCCGATTATGAAGCTCATCAAGATGATAGCGTATTTCCAAACGTTCCTTACTGTGAACATAAGAAAAGAGGTAGCAGGTCTGGTCGTAGCCGAGGTTGAGGAGAATAATAAATGTGATACACGGTATCCTAGGGTATCCTAGCTTCTCTACTATCAATATCTACTACATAGTCTTGTAGATCTGGGATGATATAATAGCCTAGTAGATCTGGGATGATATAAGGTGATAAGCATGCAATAGCGGCATTGTTGACGAGGAGTCTAGTGATCCCACCGGTTTCTACCTAAACCGTAAACCACTTATAGGTAATTACCCGTCTCAAAAAAATGAAGTGCGTATTTTGATATGTATTGTTGTATAATTTAGTAGTAGGAGGGCAGCGGCGTTAATACAATATGATGACGATGATAATACAGATAATAACGATAGCATTGCTATTCCGTTGCAGTAGTGGTTTTACACAGCCGTCATCATTTCGATCTGTAGGACAAAGATTGCAAACGATAGCATTAATATCCCAAGGCTGTAGTGGTTTTACACAGCCGTCATCATTGACTCGATCTGTAGACAGAAGATTGCAAACAAAACAAACCACATTAAATTCACAAAGTGTTAACGATAACACAAACGGGTTTCACTATGAGCAGGAACCTCGCGGCATGTCATACATGTCACAAATATCCGAAAGGGACTTGTATGAACGACGGAAGATGAGAAGAGATACATTAAGTCAACGTGTTGCATCGTCAAATATGAGAAATACACCAAATAGTCGAGGTGCAACCTCATATCAACAGCAGATGAAACAACAAGTTATGAATATGAGACGACCGCCCATGCAAGAGATGCAGCAACGACCTGTTACTACTAGGAGTAGAATGGATACTGAGAATGTGTTATACAACGATAATATGGTACAGCAGCAACAACAGCAAGCTTCTATAAACAACGAAGAGTTCAATACATTCAAAAATAATGTATCTCAAAGCTTGGTATCAATGACAAACCTTCTAAAAGAGATGCAATCAAATCAAAACATACAGAACACAGATGTACAGGTATTGACACGTCGAGTTGCAGATATGACGAACCGATTAGGTAAGGCTACTGCTATGCAGCAAAGTGATAATGATGGTGGGAAAAGAAGCAATGAGGAAATTGATGATATGATTAATCAAATAAGTGAAAGGGGAGCTCAGGAAACAAGTTTTGGTACATCACTTGATGGGCAGTTTAATCCAAAGATTAAAGAGTTTGTTGTTGACAAGAGTGATGATAATAAGTTGGATGATTCAAACTTTGTTGATCAAACTGCTAGCAGTGGAAGCGATGAACAGTATTATCCTGTATCAAAAGTGGCACAGCTTGAGAACAAGATCAATAAGATTGATAGTTTCCTACAGACTATGGAGAATAAGTTTGATACATTGATTAATGACCGGTTAGATGGAATCGAGGATGTAACTCTTTCTGGAATGGAAAGGGAACCGTTTATGGTCGAGGACCGACCACCGCCAATTCCTCCACTGATACCTTATGAAGAAGAGGCACCCCCTCCACTACCACCCATGCCTCCGCCACCACCTATTGAAGATGGCTTCGATGAGGGATTTGATATGGATGACGGACGGGCCTTCTATCAGGAGCGCAACTTCAATGCACGGAGCTTTAATCAAGCCAATAACAACATTCCGCCGCCACCTCCGCCTCAATTTCGTGAGCAGATATCTTCATCACAACAACAAATGGCAAATAATAACAACAGTGTGAATACAAGTAGTTCAGGGCATCATTACAATGATAGGAATACATCCTTCATATCTTCATTTAGTAAGGAAGACAACAGCAGGAGGAGACAATTTAATCCCTTTGATGACTCCAGAAGACGGCGAGAGATGAATAATATGGGTGAGCAATTCTCACCACCGTCTAGGATGATGGGTATGAATGATGGACCAATGATGATGATGGGAGAGGATGAATTCATGATGTATGAGGATCCAATGATGGATGGGCCAATGATGATGAATGATATGTATTGAGTAAAGACTGAAATGAAGATACCGGAGAGTTATTGAATAGAATGAAAGGCTTGAAACAGGAGCACATCTACAATTATTATATGAGATCATATGCAATGAACTAAGACAAACTAATGCTTGAATACTCCACTTCCCTTGCTTGTGCGACAACAACTTATTCTAGCAAGATTCTCGACATAAAGAAGTGTGTTTGAGAGTAACAACTCATCACCCACCCACGATGGTGGAGTTGCCAATAGTAAAGGCTCATAAATCTCATATCGGCAACTACTCAATCTATTATCTAAAATGAAACTATTGCAATTATTCTCGGCCGCAGTATTGGTACTCCCTGCTGTATTCTCGGAGGTGAGGAGCATATGATATGTTCTTTTACTTTTATGAGACACATCGACCTCGTGAATGATACGATATGCATTATATCTTACCATATATACTTCTCTATTTTATACTATTGTATATAGGAACCAACTCGTCGTCGTACTCGTGCAAAGCTTGCAACTCGACCTATCAACAACTCAGGCAAGAAGAAGCGTCATCTCGAGCGTATCTTTGTTGGTGATACCGAGTTTGTTGGTGAACATGCCATGTCAACTCCAACAACTCTTCCTCCCGCAACACCTGCACCTGTGGAAACTCCGACAACACCAGCACCTGTGGAAACTCCGACAACTCCTAGTCCAACCCCAGGAGCTAAGGTGCGTTTATTGTTTAACGTATAAAGAGAGATTTACTTTGTGTTCATATGATATGTACTAAACTTTTACTATATCTCTGTATTTTCTATACACACAACACAATAATACAACAGACGGCCAAACCTACACCTACTCCTGCACCTACTGATCCCCCAGTGACTTTGTCTCCTACAAAGAAAGATGACACGCCAAGGCCAACTAGACGTCCCACCCGCCGCCCGACTAGGAGGGTAAGTATATATTGAACCTGTTCTCAATTGAGTAATTATACATCATACCCCCTAACATATGTTTATATTCTCTTCTGTTTACTTTGTATTTATTATAGCCTACACGTCGTCCAACTCGCCGTCCAACTAGGAGGGTAAGATTTGGTTTTGTTTGTTTGTTGTGTATTAAAAAAAGGTATCCTCTCACATATATGAATCCTTCCCTCTGTTCAATTATAATTATGTAGCCCACACGTCGGCCTACTCGTTCTCCATTCTGGGACCGTCGTCGTACACCTTTACCAACATATGAAGAGACCAATGAACCTACAGTTTCATCGGCACCTAGTATTAGTTTAGTTCCAACTATCATCGTCACGAAGAAGTGTGTTGGGGATAACAAGATGAGGAATCTAAATGAATGCGTTAGACTTTATCAGGAGTTTTGTAACAGTCCTACTTTGTACCAGGAGAATCGTGAGAAGTGCTTCGGTCTTGGCTTTGCCCCTCCTTTGGAAGAAGAAGAAGAAAAAGAAGAAGTTGAGTTTGGAGTTAGGCAGGATACCAAAGTGGCTCTTATTGAGTAAAGTTATGATTATGCAAATGACAACATGTACATAGAATATATTCGTATAGCAGGATGGCCTGATCTATAATGTAAAGCAACAAATCTGTTTGACAATGATACTTTTGAGCTGTATAGATGCATATAAGTTTTACTCGGTATCCTTCATATCTTTTTCATCGCTAAAACATCAACGCGAATCCGAGTTGATGTGATTTGTTGTCTCATGCTGCCATCGATCATCATCAATAATCAACCATAAAACAACAGATATCATTGTAAACGCGTATATCTTTTGGTAAGGAAAGGGAAAGTAAGTGCTCTTTCATGATTGCAAAGTTTGACTTCTCCAAGTATATCTGCTCATTGTCGTTATTATTATTGTAATATTGTACTTCTCTCAAGTAGTAACATCATCTACTCAAACATCAAGCATGTTCTGTCTACAAAAGCTCTTAGCTTCTCCATCGTCTTCTGTCATTCGAAGAATGTCAACATACAAGCAAACTTCCCCTCTTTCTGGAGTTCATTGGCAAAATATGCACATCAAGGAGAGAGTAATCAATACTGAGAAAAGTCTTGCTGTACTTGCAATCGCCACTGCTGCCATCATGTTGCCTTCGCCAGCAACTATTCCCGGCGTGACGGAATTGGATTGTTGCAATAGCTTTGAAGAACCTTTTGATTCACATTAGATATTCATCAAGAGATGTTGACTGTCTATGGAAAAGGGGGAGAAGCTGATGGGAAGGGGAGAAGATGGGCCGGGGGGAAGCATGAGGTTGATGGTGATGGATTGTAGTATAGAAGTGAAAACGAGAGATAAACGGGTTTGTTGGCTCTAGTATGAATTGTAGAATGAGATATAATATGGATTGTAGTGTAGATCAACGTGATGAGCAAAAAGATATGTGCACTATAATGTTGGTATCATTAAGAATATAAGTTGTCAGCTGCAACAGATTCTTTATTCCACCATTATGGTCTCTAGAACTGGTAGACATACTTATTATACAATCAAATACACCTTTGACATCTCAATCAATCACAGCAGATATCATCCTAAGATGAACTTTGAGCTATCTCCTGGAAAATAATATCGCACGACTTTCTCAAATCTCCTTCTCTGTTCATCGCATACTTTGGGTAAGGCCGGTTCTTCTTCTGCAAGTCCTAGAGAATGTAGATGTTTCATTCTGAGATAATCTAATATCTTGCCAAAGCAGTATGGTGAATGTTCAATCAGGGTAGCATTGTCATAACTCTTCCTATGAAGCTTTCTGATCTCATCTAAAATAACACAAACTGTGCCAGGTCGTGTGATACCCATCATTGCTAGACCCTCTTTCTTCAAAACTAAGAGCTCATATCCAGTAATACTGTTTTCTCTGAACAGTTGTACAACGTCATCTGACATTCCAGGTATGTCTTTGACCCAGTCACATACGTCTTCAGATGTCCACTCCGATACACGAGAAGCGGACGACCTCTGCTCTGTCCATTTCGTGTTATCGAATTGCTGGGCTAGTACCGACTCTTCGGCCACCTTCAGAGTAGTTCGTTTTACGCCCATGATTGTACCACTCACATTCAGAACTACCACATCTTTTGTGTTACCACTTGCAAATGATGAGATGAATGCTTGTTCATCATTGAAGCTCTCATCTAGGTGGATTAGTTCTAGCTCAGCTTGATAAAGAGATTCCCGTTTTAAATTGATTGCTTCATTAATCTCGGCAGTGAATTGATTGACGGGCTTACTTTGTGAATGATCCATGGTCGTTTGATCCTCTTTATGAGTAGATGCCACGGTAAATACCTCCATCTCTCGTACGTCATATGCCTTTGCCTTCCAATCAGCCCCTGCTACAACCTGATCTGATTCTAATCTGCCTGCTGTTTCATACCGGTATGTGTTACCAAAGTTGGAGTGAACTACTGAGTTATCAATACTGACATATAGATCATGATTGCCTTCTCCACTACAGTTGAAGAGTAGAGTTACATAATATGAGGAGAAGTTAGATATAACATAAAGAAATGAGATAGGAGAAAGGGGATCCAACTTACAATATAGGTCCCCAGTCAGGAAGGTTTCTAACTGCCCTTCCGTCATTAACGTTCTTCAACTTCATCTTACAGGGTGATGATGTACCATCTTCTGGTAGTATAAATAGGAAGGCCTTCTCTGCAGCAGTGTAACTGCCCGATGAACTCCAAGGTACATTAGAATACCCTCCCACAATATGGCCGTCAGTTGTTTCAATTATAGTAATGGTTGGGCCTTTGTCATTGCAGTTAGAATGAAAACTTTGAGAATCTTTTCCATCTCTTGATAAACGATATAGCAACCTGAAATTGCCATCAACATTATCCTCTTTCAACCAACCATGTAGGATGGATTCTGAGTATGAATCTTTGAGAATGTTAGTATCAGGCGGCATCTTATCCATCAACCCAAATAACTGAAGTTGATGCCGTAAGATATGTTTATATTCATCATCAACATTTGGCGGATCAGGCAAATCATCAAGACTTGATATAGTCAATTCATTCAGATAATCCACAATTGCTTGGAAGCATACTGAATTGATATCCAGAAAAATTCTGCCATTACCATCTCTTTGCAACTCTTTATCCCATCGACCACAGAACAATGCCTCTAGACGAGTACCCTTTAGTTGAGTTAATGTCGATCTTCTTGCAGTAATTAACTTCCCACCTGCCATAATCTCAACAATATCATCTTGTGATACATTCTCCCCGTGTAGCTGTGCGGTTTGTTCTTTCTTATTATCTAAGTCACTTAAACGTTGAAGGAGTTCATTTTCCTTGTTATTTAATTTACCAATCTCTGCATGATATTCAAGCTCGTGCTTTTCACGAGCTGTATTGAGGCGCTCGTTTGCAATTCTGAGCTTCTCCATGTGGTGGTGTTGATGTGTTGGTCGTAAGATACCAAAATTTATATAATGTATGAAACTACCGCCGCAAATCGCCGTCGCCGCCTCCCAAGTATATGATCAATAATAATATATCACCACCGCAATACCACTACTATATCAATGCTATAATAATGAGGCAATACCTACTAATATCACAAGGCAGTGAATAATGAAGAAGTGAAAGGCAGTCATTTATTCTACTCATGAAAGACGTTTGATCGCTAAATATCCTACTCCATTCACTTATTAGTTACGGAATAGATAGTCATAACTCGAATCCCCGTATCACAAGCTCTATGGTAAGCTATATCACCCCTTACTAAACATCATGGCATTGCAATTCTTCCCCGGTGAATTCGAAAAGTTGGTAGGCCCGACTCTATTGAATGGTAAGGGCGAAGAGGTACTGACGGCGGAGGTATTACAAAATAAGCAACATATCATGTGAGTTATATTATATTGTGTTGCAATGGTGTACAATGCATACACATATGTATGCATATGTATGTTTATTACTATATGTGTACTAAATTATCATTATACCTATATCAATAACATAGGTTATACTTCTCAGCACACTGGTGCCCTCCCTGCCGTAAGTTTACACCACAATTGGAAGAGGCATATACTGCACACAAAGCCTATGTCCTTGCAAATTCCTTAGCAGAGAGTAATACAATTGGAGAAATTGAAGTTATATTCATATCATTAGATTCAGTCAGATCCGAATATGATAATTATAGAAAAAGCATGCCTTGGTTATCTGTACCATTTGAGAATCTACATAAATTACAAATTAAAGATACGCTATCACAAAAGTTTAGTGTTCAAGGTATACCTGCATTAATCGTATTGGATGGTAGTAGTGGTAAAATTGTGACAAAGAATGGTAGAGGAGAGTATGGAAAGTATTTCAAGGGAGAGTATACTACTGGCTCAACGTCGGGATGTATCTTGTCATAGTAAGGTACTCCATTATAAGAAGGATGTATAGTATGTGATTTTTGTTATATGTTAGCATTATGAGTTGTTCAAGACGAGTGAATAATTGGGTGGTATGGAGGTCAAATGCCACCGGTTGCGCCAGTAACTATTTGAATTACATGTGTATAAGTTATTGATGACTTGATAGTAGCAAACCCGTATCTTTCTCAAAATTTAGGGAGTCATGGTTTCAATAATTGCATCCACTCTCAACAACTGAGTATAATTTCAGCCTCCACCAATCAATATTGATAGACTGAACTACTATAATTACTAAGGCTACAGCTATTCAGTCTCCCCCGTTAAAAATGGATGAGCTCAGTATTACTAGTACGTGCCTAAAAGCAGCCCATGACAAATTTGAGCAAGAATATAATGCCAAGATTACAAAGATAAACAACATCGAAAGCAAACTGACTAAGCGCTTGGAGGAACTAAATCAAAAGAAAGACAAAGTTGCTGAGACCAATGGAAATGCAGATGCCAAGGATGATGATTTAGTTGAGATCAATGCTGGGGGTAAGATTATTGCCGCAAAACGTTCAACACTAACTCGACTAAAAGGAACTAGAATGGAGGCCCTGTTCAGTGGACGCTGGGATAAGAAGCTACAACGAGACAGTAATGGTCAAATCTTTCTAGATGTCAACCCTTTGTGTTTTCAAGCTATCGTGGACTATCTCAATGAACTAGCAATTTCATCAGAAGACAACCCACCTCGTCCACCAAGTGTTGATGACGAGCACAAACACATCTTTCAACAGCATCTTGAGTTGCTTGGATTATTAGACTATGTTACAGCCAATATCAATTTTGATAGCACAATCGTCAAGGATGAAACACAAGCAACTTTGATTCATGATTGGCTCAAGGCAGATGGTTCTAATGGGAAGTTAAATCTGCTATACCGATCATCAAGGGATGGTCGCTTTGATTTAACTTTCCACTCTAAGTGTGACAACAAGGGTTCTACTCTTACTATCATTAAAACATCCGATTACCATATTATTGGAGGATACTCTAACACACCTTGGAAAGCATCAGATAACACCTACGTTGGAGCAAACAAGGCATTCTTATTCAACTTGTTGTCGACTACTCCCCAAAAAATGAAGCTGAAGAATCCAAATGATACTCATGCCATCTTTAATTCCAGTTCGTACGGTCCGGTGTTCGGTCTTTTCAATTCTAATGACCTGCAAGTGGCAGGTCAGTATGTTTATCCACGTTTTGGAGAGAGCTATGAAGCAGGCTCTGCGCGTGAACTCACCTACGGGACTGCATATGCCATCAAAGAGATGGAGGTATTCCAAGTAATAGGCGCTGCGGAAAGTATTGCGAAAGTATCAAAACAGAAGAACAAAACCCCTAAGGTCGAAAATCCCTTCACAAGATTCTCGGAAGATATCAACAAGGCAATGAATGCAAAACGTGCATGTCTTTTGCAGGCAGAGTTGGAAATGGATTATCTTGAAGATAGCTTCGAAGACGAGCAAACCTTTATTGAAGAGTATGTCAGTGGGGATGACAAGGATGTTGTTGTACTTAATGTGAGCGGCACCATGATGTTGACAAGGCGTTCCACTCTTTGTATTGCTGATGATTCAGTATTAGCCCAACAATTTGACGACTCAAAGTGGACACAGCAGAATACTTCATGTCGTGTAAAGGAGTGGACATCTAATGAAGTTTGTGATTGGGCTAGGAAGACCAAAGGCATTCAAGAAGATGTGTCTAGTATCTTTGTTGAGAATAACATCACAGGTTGTGAACTACTCGCTTTGAATATGGAAGGTTTGAAGATGATCGGCATAGAGAGAGCTGGTACATTGTGTCTTCTTCTAAAAGAGATACAGAAGTTGAACCAGGCTATTCAAGACGTTGCTACCCTCATCGAGCACGGACCTTATTGTTTCGGTAAGATGTTAGACTATCTTCGTTTGAAGAGTCAACATTCTCAGGGGCGTGTAAAGGAAGCACCAGCACTGCCTAAAGTTTGTGAATCTCAACAGAGTCGATTTGAAAAGGTGGTCAAGTATTATTTCCCAGGAGATAGCGCAAAATTCATCTTGGGCTGATTAGTGGGTAGAGTGATATCAAATGATTCATTATGGGCAATGTTGTTATCTATGTGAAGAGTTATTAAGAATACGGTGTTAGTGGATATAGTTTGGTGTATAAGATTGAGACTTGTGGGTAGTGTATAAATGATAAAGAAGATATCCAAGTGAAGTGCGAGGCATACCATATAAGTAGTTCAGTAATCAGTTGATCTAGTTACAATAATGGCACTATCAATATCGAAAAGATCTCTCAAAAGCTTGAATTGCTTCGCTGCAAAAAGAATTCAAGGAAAGAGTCCGTCCAACGACATCTTCTTCGTCTATACACCTCTTGGTCGCAAAAGGCTTGGTCTTACTATATACATCAGAGTCAGTCAAATAACTGATAATTCGAATCGAGGCATAGGTGAAAATATCCGCAGCTTCTTCTTGCCCTTTCTCTAAACAAGATTCTGATAGTTTGCCGAATGCATCAACAAAGTAAGTAGGATCCTCATGTATACCGTCAGTATTGATAACTGATACAACTCTATTCAATGTAGACGCATAATCAAATATATTCACATCCATATCTGCACTGAGTTGAGTTTCTACTTCACTCACAATAAGACCCACAATCTTCTTTGTGGCACTCTCAACGA
>Ga0075439_12910_pt1 | contig 15642 bp, 12 predicted proteins | sample MintriSingleCell_FD_74264 | JGI IMG/M metagenome (GOLD analysis project Ga0075439, IMG submission 74264) | Marine eukaryotic communities from Monterey Bay, USA to study complex ecological interactions - Minidiscus trioculatus JGI Plate_4_G5... | ecosystem: Environmental > Aquatic > Marine >... | reverse complement strand
CCTGCTCTTCGTAGATAGTAAGTCCGGTCATGATCAATGCACTTGCGACCCAACAGCAATTATCGAAGACTGCCATTACCACAACCCAATGAGAAGTTTCAATATATCTACTGAGTTGATAGAGGTCTGCTATGGCTTAGTATCATGTTCACTGTAGGCAATACATAAGACAAAGAGAGAAGGGGGTTGACCGCTGCTTTCCGTTATATCGCTAAAAATCATTAAGAACTTTAGGGAGAAATGAAGTCGTATCAGACACAAAAAAGAAAGCCATCAAATCAAACGAATATTAATGCTAGTAGATAAACAAAGCCACAGTTCTAAGCCGAATAAGAACCACAATCATTCATTAGAATATGTATTTGACTTTACTACTTTAATGTTTATGACAGTATATTATTGAATTTATCGCTACCTTACTCAATAAGCGGAGAATTCATCACTTTAGAAGGTGCATCAGAAATCAGAACAGAATTACAAATAACAGCTTGCAATATATAACCAAGCATATATAGTACCTCATATCGTTATATATTGCAATTAGATAAAACAATATGTTATCATATCGAGTAGCACTCTCTATATTGCTATTGCAGCAATCTACGGCATTTCAAGCTGTACCAACAACTTCTTCTACACACCAACATCGGTACACCTCCTCTACACAAATCTACATGACTGCATCGATCGAATCCTCATCAACAACACTAGAATCAATACTAATAGATGACACAAATGGTCATATCAATAGCGAGTTGGCATCGGCGATATATGAATGGGAAGTAGCGCATAATGATCGACGGCAACATTCTGATAAGGAATCTTTTTCAACACGTGATGGATTGAGATTAGGTAGGTGTATTTGTATGATGTATGCATATGATATGTGCACATGATGTATTAGATTTAGTTAGCTTTATTTGGTTGCAATATACATGTTTTATGCTACTGTGTACTCGTGCTGACGAACTTCTTTTGATTCTTCTGCTTTACTCCTCTCATCTATAGTTGATGAACTGGCTCGTGAGATGTTATCAAGCCTTGGTCAGGATAGTAAAGAAGATTTGGGTGGAGGTGCAAGTGGAGACATTGCCCCAACGACGAGAAAATGTCTATCCTACAATGATTTAGTTCAAGAGGGTATGATATCATTACTAAGAGCAATGTCAACCTATGACAATTACAAACAACATAACAAACAAACATCATTTGAAGAATATGCCAAGCAAAGTATAACTTCCTCCTTCTTGCAATACATGGCTCAATCATCACAGATTCGTCTTCCATTATCAATTCAAACTACATTGCAATCTGCAAATGTAGCCGCGACCAAACTACGACAAAGATTAGGAAAGGAACCAACATTAACACAAGTTGCAAATGAAGTACAAATTGATCCTGAGAAGTTATTACTCTATCGAAAGTTATACAAGAGTAAGCATGGTAGTGATGCATATGTTAGTGTTGAGGATGGATTGGAGATATATGACCCGACATTATCTGGTGTAGGTGAGGGATATGGCTTGAGTTCTCGGATAGATACTGATAATGGTGATAAGAAGGTTGACTCATCAACTTCAGATTCATCAACAGCCTCAACAACATCAGTAGACATATTATCCGATAATGAACAAGAATTACTTGCTCAAATTAACTTCCAAGAAGATGATTGGACTAACGACCCACCGGAACGATCAGTATCACCACTCAAGGATGTCTTAACTGATACAGAAGAATTGAACAATCCATTATCATATACACATCATTATTTAGTTAATGAGGAATTAAATGAGTTTTTAAAAGAGACATTAACAGAAGAAGAATTGATTATTATACAATTACGATTTGGTTTAGTTGATTCAAAGTATGGTGGTAAAGGATGGAGTGCTAAGGATATTGGTGTGAGATTGAATATGGATCATGATGAGGTTGTTAATGTTGCTAGTGGTGCGTTGGAGAAGTTACGGATGAATAGGGAGGAGATGGAGAATGAATATGATAATGATGCTTATGTTGAGGTTAGTTTGTAAAGTAAAGGGTATGTGGATATATGATAGGGTAGTATGGATAGTCTACTTCTTTCTTAAACACATACATTAGAAGCAGACCGTCATAACAATCAAATAAGTTTTTCTGTACTTTTGTTCACTTTCGACCATTTCATCTTCGGCACTGGTTGCACTCCATCCATATACGACGACATTTGCCATCCATCAACAGGAGGTATCCAGGGATCCTCATTGTTAAATGCTTCATAGAAATACCCGTCTATGTAAAACCCATCTGTGCCAATTCCTCCGTCAAAACTAATGTACCACCTGCTACCATAATGGAGACCATTACTGATCTCAAATGTACCTTGATGTCCTTTCCACACGCCTCTTTTTGTATAAACAGGGGCTCTGTCATTTTTAGGACCTTTGCGCTTATAAACCCCATTTACCTCTGCTATGCCACAGCCCTCAACTGTAATTTCCTCAACATCATTTGGACTACTGTTAAGTACTCGGCATTTGGGAGCTGGTCTAATTCCTCCATGTGTTCGCCCAGCAATTGTCCAACCCCAGCCTTCAGGGATCGTTTTCACAGAATATGAAGTTTCTTCACATTTGAATAGAGTCATATTCCTTGCGGTATAATCACCGTCGACAGTTTGAGATCGACCAATGTACCAATTAGCCTTTCTCTGATTGTCAGAAGAATCACGATAAATTGCAAAAGTAACTGCCTGTCCCTTCCAAACTCCCCTTTTGGTATAAGTCGGAGTATACGCCGGGGATCCATCATTTAACACTCTAATATATATACCATTTACCTCTTCATTCCCACATTCTTCAACAATAATCTGATCAACATTGGGAATAGCCGAAGAATGACTACTTTGACCAACTGCACTAGTGGTATTTTCATTTGACGAAGACGACGAGTTAAAAGATGCATTTGCAATCCCAGGCCCATTATTTGATGTAGAGACAGCTCTAGTACTATTGGTACTATTACCAGCGGTCCTATTAGTACCATTAGAACTGCCTGTACCTGTTGTCCGTGTACCATTAATAGTAGAAGTAGAACTATTATTATTGTTGTTGCTGTTTGGTTGAGGTGATAATGATACCGCCTTCCTCTTCTTATTGCCCTCTTTCGGTGGCGAATTGGGCTCCTGATCAATATCAATAACTTCTAATCTCTTTTCTGTTTCTGCTAAAAACTTTTCTGCCTCTTTAACTTCACCATTGGCCGTATCACATAGGGCTTGTGCACTATCCAACATTTTTGCAACCATTTCTTTCACGGATATTAAATTTGCAGCAGCCGCCGATGCTTGTGTTTTAGCTGCAGCTAAACGTTTCTTCGCTGCTTCCATTTCATGAATACTATCTGTTGAGGTCATTATATTGTAAATTGCAATGAATTGACTTTATTTGTAAAACTGAAGGTGCACCTTAATTTTAATTTTTTTGTGCACAAGATGTGTCTGTTTTTGCTTTATATATTGTTGTAGCTCTTTTACGCTCAATTAAATGCAAAATTGTATACCACCAATCATTGAAGGACTACTGAAACTAATCTGTTTGATTACTACTGCATTATCGGCTTGAGGATAGACTGAGATAGACTGTAAAAGCAGACCTATATGACTTTGCAGAGAAACATCCGGTTCCTAGGATACCGAGCTCAGTGATAACCACCACCAATTGAAATACTTGAAATAGCAAAGCTAATCAGCAGATGCCCTGTGCTAGACATTTATCCTTTTATTAAACATAGCAATAATGATATTATTTATATTACCAGCTAGATGAAGTTCATAAAAGAAATAATAATGGTCGGATCCTTTTTGGTTGCCTATTCATTAGAGAAAAGAAGAGATCCGCGAGAGTAGCATACATACATTCATAGGTTGTATTGATAAAGGAGAATACTCTAAACATTAGTTCCGTTAGGGCTGATTTGTTGATCAATCTCAATGCAAAGTACAATGCCAAAAAAACATTTTTATTTTCATATAATTATTGCCACACTCCCCGACGAGGGTATTTACGATGATACATCCTCATTGTCTTCGTCATCTGCACTAGCGCTACTACTTCTACTCTCATTTAATTCCCCGACTGCCGCTCCATCATTATTATCCTCATCCTCCTCAGCAAACCAAGGAGCCTCACCCCGTTCATCCTTACTAACCCTATCACCCTCCACAACACCTAACCTAACAGCCTGCCATTGTCCAATAACACTGGCCGGACTAATAGGACTCCATCCTCGTACGGTACCATCTAAAAAATAATAATCATCAATAGTACCAGCCCATATTTGTTTCCCGAACCAACCCCCAAATGATTCTTTGGATATAGAGAAGAATTGTGACGGTACGTCGATAGTCCATTTGCCTTTGGAATCATCACCCCATACTGCTTTATTCTCACCAGACTCGGTTGTTTGTAATCGTACCCATGTTGTATCGATAGACTTTGCATCACGTGGCTTATCATCCATTAATGTACCAATTTTCCATTCTGTATTGTAAAAGTCACGTTCTGTTAATAATTCAAATTCCTCTTCTACCATTTCCCAATCATCATCGTCTAGATATTATTGTATTGTTTAATTGTTTATTGAGGTTTGTATTGTGGTATTGGTATATTGGTTGAGAGTTGAGCATAAGATGTGAGCAAAAAAAAAGTCAAAATCAGTGAGCATATAATATAAACAAATTGTGAGCAGCTTGATGTATCTCCACACACGAAAATGTGAACACAAATACTCCAGCCCCAATATAACGACCATTCATGGTGTGCAGTTGAAGCGGCAATTGCCTATACATATTTACCGAGTAACAAATGCTCGATGACGCACGACACTCAATTTTTGCAACGCCTCGCTGCTCAACTAAAACCGTACATGGCCGCTAAATAATATACATCGTATAATGCAATGCAATACGTACCTTCTCCTTCTATCGGCATAGGCAGCGTAGCCTCGCCAGCACTCATTGATAAACTACTCCTTTTACTACATCTCGATAATGATGATGTGTAATGTTTTCTAGAATTTGTTGTTATTGCAATAGATTGCAAGGATGAAAATGATTCCACCACAATTCTATTGGTATAAGATAATAATAATATTAATAGATATATAATTTGATACATGTTGTATTGGGTTGATATCATGGTGGAAGGCGGCAAGTGTTGATTGAGTTGCGAGAGTTGCATGAGTTGAATACTAAGTAAAAAATTATTGGGAGTCTTTTATGTAGTTGAGAGAAACTTTATCTCAGATTGTGAGGTCGGTGTAGTATCACTCTACCGTCATTGAGGCACTAATGCATAGTTAGTTGTTATATCTTTCGTTCATATTATACCGATATAGAGGGGAGGTTATAATAGTACATATATGTAGATATCACGATGAGTAAAGAAGTAGAAGAGGAGAAGATACTGACGAGCATTGCTCAACAAGAGGAGATGGAATCAATGGCTGCAATCTTTGCGGACGACTTCACTCTTCTTAGTAGTCAAGAGCAGCCCATTTCATACTCGATACAACTACGTACTAATGAGTTTAATAATAATAATATATCACACAGACTTCCAGACGATCTAAGATTGACAGTATCCTATCCATCAACATATCCCGACAATGATATACCAACATTTGACATACTATACGATAAAACAAACATTACACTACACGAAATACAAGTACGTTCCATACTCAAAACTGTCACAACTGTAGCACAAGAGAATGTAGACATTGGTATGCCTTGTGTGTATAGCTGTGTTCAAGCTGCAAAGGAATTCTTGAGTAGTGGTGGATTAGATCAAGCTGGATTAGCTTTATTGTCAGATGATAATTTAGCGTGTATATTATCATACCTTGCAACATCCAAAGAGGATATAGATGAGATGTGTACTGCTTTACCAATAGTAGAGAATGCAGCAAGGCAGAATGTAGTTTGGAAACAGTTATGTCAGCGTCGATGGAAGGAGAAGTGGGGATATAAGATGAGATGGGAGCGAGCATTAGAGAATTCTACATTACAACCCGATGAACATTATTGGTTCAATACATATAATAATGAAGAAGAAGATGCAAGTAGAACACATCTCACCCGTGATGAACTATCTGGATTGACATTTGATTGGCGAAGATGGTTTGAACATCAGCCACAAAATGGTGGTCTCTCGACTGGGCTGGTAAGATCGCATGCGAGAGATGTCGTGTTTTGTGATGACGGACATATCTCAACAGATCAGTGGACGATGAAAAGTTACTAATGATGATCACATTACACATTTGGCATTACTAAACCCCCGGATTCGTTTCAGAATAAAGTTGGCCCAATTTTATGTGATTAGACTAACTAACTGGGGATGGGAAATGAGAAGTGATCGTGAGATACTTCGAGCCGTAGACGAAGAGGTCACTTTAGATGAAGTATGGGAGGATTTAACATCAAATATCATAATACAAGAGAGGCCAGAGTGGGTTGAGGTAACAAAAACTCACTTCGAAGTTAACTGCCGAGAGGTACCAGATGACGAAGATTGTAAGGCGTTGCCGTGGTGATATACTATTTATAATTATTAATAAATGCCATAGAAGAAGAATGAATACTATGGTACTTTGTATGTGCAGATAACTACATAGTTTACTAAGTAAGAGTACGACAAGCGTAACAAATCTTTAGAGTTTGTTGTGATTACCTATCTCACCTTTTTACCAATTGCAAACTCTCTATGACTGTAACACACTCCTCCCTTCCTACTTAGTTTTGTACATCCATCATGGCTGCAAGTCTTCTTCTTTGCCCCATGCTTGAAACAAACTCCTCTATTTTGAATTTGGTTTGCGCATCCTTTGTGGCTGCAAGTAACTTTAGCACCATGCTTAACACAAACTCCTCCCTTCTGAGCTATATTTGTACATCCTTCATGTTTGCAAGTCTTTTTCGTCCACGATGCACCATGCTTGATGCAAACTCCTCCCTTCTGAGCTATGTTTGTACACCCTTCTTGGCTACAGTAATTCCACCCCCTATGTTTAGCCTTACACGTACCACTATCAGCTGCTTTATAGGTACACCCCTCAATAGAACACTCTATACGAACAACCTTTTGAACGGATTTATCACTCTCTTCTCCTTCTACTTTTCTTTTTCTTTTACTGCAATGTCTCTTCCTCTTCTTTGTTGTGTGTTGAATGCCCATGTTATCCTGAATAGACATAGATGCATTAAACTGAGTAGTGGGGTTTGCCAATAAACGGGGTGACTTGCGTCGTCTTACTCTAACATTATCAGTCTCCACTGATTCTTCTTCGATGGGCAGATGCTGTACTGTGTTGTCATCACCCGTATCTTCACTATCTGTCTCCTCATACTTCACCGGATCGTAGTATTGTGCTGGTGACACAACATACTCTGGACTATACTGCTCATCATCGGTGCTTATATCACCTTCAGCCTTCACCTCCACCTTTACCATATTTTTGGCGTTATCCTGAGTAGATGCCTTCTTCTTATCTTCATCAACCTTCTGCTCTTTCTCCGCTCTAAGTAATCTTGCAGTACGACTAGTTCTATATATAAATTCACCTATTTCTTCATCATCGGAGGATAGGTCGAGTGCCATGATTGATGTTTATGATGTGTTATTGCAATGATATTCTAAGTTTCAAAAAAATTTTGTATTGAAGTATTGTTGATATACCTTTTTCTATTGTAATCCACCAACAATACGAAATGAAATGGCCGGAATGCGGATAGGTAATGATTATCGATTCTTCTAATACCGATGTATATGAATTGTGCAGATGATGATTTGGATGTGTTTTGATACCTGATTGAGAGGAGCTTAAAATTGAAAGGATACCAAAATAATAACTACTGGTAGGTGTATCCTCCTCTAACTCACTCAATATAAAGATCAATACTATGAAACTACCACCAATGGAAAGAACATTAAAAACTGATTAAGTTGGTATGTTTGTAGAGTGTTTGGTCTGATATTTCAATAGGTACTTACTATGAGGGCTAATGAGGGCCATAAAAAAAATTATACTTTGTTGAAATTTTGCAGGAGGATTCTTCTTGAGTTTAAGATCATCTAATACATACTCTATTGTCTGTGTCGGTTGTCAAAACCATAATCATATACCGATATTGATCGTACGATAAACATGCTTGATGAAAACGCCTTTGTGAGTGCCTATCAATTAGTGCTGGTCCTATGACAATATTATGGCGCAAGAAACGGTTTTGAAGATGAGTGAGATGAGTTTGATAATTGATATTTTGATGTCTTGTGTTGTTCTATGATATGAGTCATCCCTACCGCCTTCACCGAGGAGTCTAATATGAAGCCAGAGAGTGTTGTATCGTCGGGATACGACCCAGTCAAGAGTGAGGAGACAGATGACGAAGATATGTGCAAAGATAATACATCCAGTTCACATGAAAACATCAATATTAAACAAGAAGCAGTAAAGGTCGAGGTAAAGACCGAAGACGATGTTAGTACCGATGATGAGCGTAGTCCAGAGTATGTTTTATCATCATCTTCGGGGTGTGTACCGGTGAAGAGTGAAGAGACGGATAATGAAGAGCTAGGCGACGATACCAACAACACATCAAATAATGAACATCGATATCAGCATTCCATCAAAGTGAAGGCTGAGGTAAAGATTGAGGATGATGTACGCACCGATGATGAATGCAGTAGTGGAATAAAAGAACCAGTAAAACTCCCCACTCAACCTAATGTATCATCAAATCAGAAAGACTTTACAAAGAAGAGGAGACATTGCAGTAAAAGGAAAAGAGAAGAAGTAGAAGAGAGTAATGGATCCGCCAAAAAGACTGCTCGTGTAGAGTGTTCTGTTGAGGGGTGTACCCGCAAGGCAGCTGATAGTGGTACGTGTAGGAAAAAACATAAGGGATACAATTATTGCAACCACGAAGGATGTATAAAAGAAGCCCGGAAGGGAGGAGTTTGTAATAGGCATAAAGAGTTTGCAATTGTGAAAAAGGATGATCGTGTATGTTCTGTTGAGGGGTGTACCCGCAAGGCAGCAGGTAATGGAAGGTGTAAGAAAGATCATGGGGGGTACAATGTTTGCAGCCAAGATGGATGTACAAAAGCTGCTCAGAAGGAAGGAGTTTGCATCATGCATGGTGCAGTAGTAAAGAGAAGGAATTGCAGCTACAAGGGATGCACAAACCAAGTCAGAAAAGGAGGAGTATGTACGAAGCATGGGACATCAACTCGTAACGAGAAGGTTGCCCATATGATATGTTCTGTTGAGGGGTGTACCCGCAAAGCAGCTGATAGTGGTACGTGCAAGGCTAAACATAATGGATATAAGCTTTGCAAAGAAGAAGGATGTACAAAAGCTGCTCAGAGGGGAGGAGTTTGTATGAAGCATGGGGAGAAAGGGAGACTCTATAAAAGACATTAAATTAAATTACTATTTGTAAACTAACTTTATGATTGATATCCTATCCTACTAGCCTCGACTACTAACATTGCTGGCCTTCTCTTTCCTTTTACTCTGTAGCACTCTCATTCTTACTTTGACTCTTCAACCACGATGTATAAAGTTCACTTGGCTCGAATGTTGTAACATTGTTTATGGCTTGTCCGTATATTCTACCATACTTTGGTACCATCCGTACAAGTTGTTGCCAAGCCAAGTCATCAAACATAGTTCCATTATATAAAGTATAATACCCCTTCAAGTTACATCTACTCTCCTTTTCATATCTCTTCTTTAGACATGTTTTGTAATAAAACTCTCCTTCCGATCGTAATGCATAATGATAAAAGACAGCCACGTCGGTTGGATTGCGTGTATTTTGATAACAACTTCTGCATTTAAAGATTGGACGTTGACCGGTAGTATCAAGCCAATTACCCTTCTTTATATTAAACTTATGAATATGACCAGTATTATCAGAGACATAAGATGGACGTAGAATTGGTTTGACATAACCCTGCCACGAATCTGGACCGGGATTCCAATGAACATTACGTTTCGTAAGTGGTGTAGGAGTGTATTGTTTTGCTCCACTGATACCCATTATTTTCCAATTGATCGATAACTGTCCACAATCTACTCCACAATAATGGTCTGCAAAGTCAACTACATTGTCAAAGTTTTTGAGGACTGATCACATGATATGAGAAATGTTAGAAGACTTTCGATACACTTGCAAAGTAATACAACATACAACACACGACGTACCCAGAAACTCGTCAGCATCAAACAAAGATACAAAAGTAGAATTTGCAGCATCTTGTTTAATACATTGTACTTGTGATAAATGATGTGGAAATTTCTCATTACCCGTTGGATAATGTATTAAACGAAGATGTTCATGTATATCTTCTCTTGATTCATACCAACTTCTATAGGCATATTCATCGAGTGGATGAAGACCATACATGAGATCAAAGTCATCCGAATTGTCATATATAATGATTGGAGAGAAGCCTAATGCATAATGAAAGTCAACAAATTCATCGAGGTAGAGTGTTTCGTTCTTTACCATGACACATAGTGCAACATTTGATGTACTGTTTGTTGGTTTATATACTATTAACTGTTTGGTATCGTCTATTAGCTGCCGCTGACCATCCATACTATTACTGCTTCTAGAAGAACCGATAAACTGTTGATCATGACGTGTATTACTGTAGATAATATGAAGGATGATAACGATAAACCATGTCCATATTCTCCGCGGTCTACATCCACGACGACATATTGTTTTGTTCATAATATTGCCAATCGTCTATCACATATACAATTGTGATATCTTTTTTAGAGATCAATTTGCCGCCGACTTAGTATAAACGTAGTGGCAGGGGCTAATTACTCTGAACTCTAATCTTAGTCTGTAGGTACTACGGCCGTGATAAACATTATATTATTGCATTATAGGTAGACTGTTTTTTTAGGTGCGTGCACCTCCCAAGTGCTCGGTATCTTTTGTGGTATCCTATACCCTCTTACTTTAGATAACGACATGACAATAGCCCTACTATCGCCTCCTCCTACGCCGTCCACCGCCGCCGCAGAGCACCCACATCATATAATCGGCACCATTAGCAACATGTCATGCATGCTAATAGAAATGCTTCTTAGGATACCAAAAAAGTAACAACAGGGTATCCTCCTCTAACTCAATCGATATAGAGATTTGTATGACGAAACTACCATCATTGGAAAGAGCATTAAAATTGATTAAGTGGGTATGTTTGTAGAGTGTTTGGTTGGATATTTCAATACTAAATTAACGAGGCGGCAAGAGCGTAGGTACGTTGATATGGTCAAAAATTGCAAATTGCATGCCCCAAGAGGAGGGTTCTGTCGGTAATTAGTGTCTACGGATCAACCTCTTCTCAACAGACCTAATGAAAACTGCACAGGAACCTGAATGAGCTTTATAGAAGGCAAGAATATATTCGTAGGAAGATACAAGATTATTTAATGTTGCAATCGTTAAAAAAAAATTGTACATGGACTCTATTGTAACTGGATGATGGCTATTAGATAATACACACATACTAAAGAAGAATGTCATCATTATTTGCAATGGAACTCTCCCTCTTGCCCAACTCACACAACAACAACGACGATTCACTAACAACATCACAAAGAGTACAACAATAACATCCAATCCAAATTTACAAAGTATACTAAAACAACAAGTGAATAAGTCTGGATATGTAACCTCTGCGGGATATAAGGCGGTATTGCAACAGATACTGTATAGTGCTGCTGTTAATCAAGAGCAAATGTCATCATGTTCTCATCATGATGATTTGAATAATTGCAATAAGCAGCCCCAGCATCACAATATTACGAATACTGCACAGAGCAATAGAAGAAGACCACGATCAATCAGCCATGATGAAACATCATACCACAACGTCCCCGCTCAATCAATGGTAGTTCACGCTTCGGATCGATAATCCAATCAACTTCCAATATGACTACATCTACCATGTCATCAATGACTGCTTCAATAACTGCGTCAATGAACTCTAAAGGTAGTTTAAACACTAGTTGTTTGAATGGTAGCATATTGAATGATTCATTCTTTGGTAGTGGTGGTGGTGGTAGTGGTAAGAGAAGTAGTTTAAGTAATAGTTTGGGCATGAGTAAACGATCCAGTTTGAATGGCAGCGGATACAGTTCCTATCCGATTGGTACTAGCATGACATCGTCCACCAAACGTAGTAGTATAACTACCTCAACAAATACAAGGGGTAGTACGATTAGTTCATTAACATACAGTAAACGATCAACATTTGAAACATTTACATTCGATCAACAAGATGACTCTCCTCATTATAACTTAAGTCCAGGAGGTGAGAATAATAACTTGGCACCCAGAAAAAGAAGTGATGTTAGTATATCTCAAGAACAGTTGGATATATTACGAAGGGAAAGAGAGAGTGTAAGAAGAAGTGATATTGAGTTAAGGGGTAGTTCCAATATAGTAGACGTGCTAGATTGAAAAAGTTGATTAGGTACGTTTTATTATTGTTAATTTGGTTTGAGGAATTAGGGGCTTTGGACGGGGGGTAGTGTAAAGTTGTTTAGGGGGACTTTTGGGGAATTTGGTGATTGGGGGGTATTGGCTTGATGTAACGTGCTGATCGGGGGTGGGGGATTCGGGCACGTGCCTTGCCTTAAACGATTTTGTGCATATGATATGCTCAACTAACATTCTCCTCCATTCTCAACCCTCGTCGTTCCCTATACCTCCCTTTAGTGTCAAGTTTGATCCACAAGATGATGATCAGGAACAGGATGCAGTACCGCCGCCGCCACCTAACAATGGAAAGGGACGATTAACTGGTAGGACTTTTCCAAAAGAGGTAGCCGTACCGCCCTCCAGTGAAGACTTAAATCCCTCTACAAGCAAGGATGATAATGCCAAGGTCAAGGATGAGAATAGTTCAGTTAGACGACGACGAAGGAGAAATAGAGGCAAGGACAAGAAGGAGCGTAAAGACAAACTACTCTCACAACGACAACATCAAGAAAGTTTACATAGTATACTATCCAATCCACGGGATAGTATCACAACCAACCGCACCAAGTCAAGTGAAGAGAATGAATTTGACAAATCATTCGACCCACAAGCATTCCTTAACAAGCTTTGTGAGGAGGGGGGTAAATCATGTGCTCAAGGAGTACCATCAGATACGAATAAGAAGTTATGTGATATGATGAATAATAAGAAGAATGTTTGGTTGCCTTGGCCATCATTGTCGCCGTCTACGAAGAGTTTGTTACGTACATCATCTTCGGCGGATAGTAATGATGATAGTATAAGTTTATCTTCGGTAATGTCAGCTGATGATGATAACGACGAAGATATGAGCAAGGATATGAGCAAGTTGTTCAATAGTAGCAGTTGTGGTGGAGAAGGAGGGTGGTTGTCATGGCCTGATCAGAGCAGTAGTAGATCACTTGGCAAGCCAACCAAGGAGAATCGAAGGACGAATAAGAAGTTATCCTCCGATAGTACTACCCCGCCTGTTACTACCTTGCCGTTGTCAAGTACGTCGTCTTCTATCAAGAGTTCAAGAGCACGTGCTGCTTAAGAAGATTAAACTTAATAATATACAGTTGTACATATACTTGTTAAGTTACTAATATACTTTCCTAAATATTAAAAGTAATGACTATTTTGCAGCTCTTCTGACATATATTCTGGCATTCCGTCATAGTTTGATGTGCTTCCCACATCAGCAGCAACTATTCCCGCAAGGGTGGTGGGTTTAGCTGATACGGAATCTCCCCTCCTTAAGCTTGTCATTATATGGGCTATATCAATTGCTTCTGGTGAGGGCTGTGTTGTGATGGTGGTGGTGGCCTGGATTGGTGAAGAGTGTGTATCCATTTCAACATGACCCCCAAGTGAAAACCTTAACGGGATATTGATCGAGGCCTGTACCTGAATGGTTGTCTCCAAAACATTATTCTCGTTTACTGTCGCTATCTTCTTCTTCTTCACCATCGTCTTCTTACTTGAACTATCTTGAACCTCCGACGCTATAGCAACCATACTCGACGCATAATACCCCCTCCGTTTCATCTCTTCAATAGCATATTGTTGAATTAAAGCAGCATCATACTGAGGTTTCTCCTCTAATACTTCATTCTTCTCCGCCTCATTCTCTCTTTGTTGAATCTCTTGACAAGCATGATGATACTTCCTCTGTTCGGCTGCTGCCAACTCTCTACAATACTCTATAACCTCCGGGATTGCATTACGCCAATTCGCTGATACAGTCTTACTCATTTCTGATAGACTCATCCGTCCAGGGACTTTTCTATGCTTCCGTTTCTTCTCTATCTTTGCTTTATGTAAACTAGAGTACCAATATGGTGCCATAATAACGTCTTGATACCGTTCTGGACGAGGCCATTCAAGTGGATCGTGATGGTTTGGATCATGGGCTGCCAACACCAGTGGGTCAACAGCACCGCCATCTACTATCTGTGTAAGGTAGGCCTTTTCAATTCGGAAGAAGATTGTATAATCTGTAAACGGTTTCGGTGGGAGGAGTTTTGATGAAAGTTCGAGCAGCTTCTTCTTCGCCTGCTTGGCCTCCTTTGATGAAATGGGTTGCTTCTTCTTGGATGGGGTGCGGCTCCTCTTCTGATGTACAGTATTACCGAGAGATGCAAGTAAAGGGAGGGCGCCATCTACTGTCAACCGGTCTGTGGATTTGAGCATACTTGCGGTAGTTGACTTCTGCTGTATCTGTGCCATCTTGATACGTAACTTTTCCTCAATCTTGTGGCTCATCTCTGGTGAAGAGGGTGGATTCCTTGACTGCTGTCCTAGAGACATCTTGACTCGTAGTTTCTCTTCGACCTTGGAACGGATCATGGCTTCCTTATCAGTCTCCTCGGCAGGAGCGGACGACTCACTCCGTACCAATTCAGTCTTTAATCGTTTATGATCTGGATCCTCATCGGTTGTACTACCTGCCTTCCTCTTCCTTGCTGATTCATAGGCATTTAGGCTTTGTAAATAGCGACGGAATGAATCCCTCGTCTTTACCCAATTCTCCTCACCAACAATAGTACGTAACTTTTCTTGAAGAGATCTCATCTTGGCAGGTGTATACTCATCCACCGCTTGTTGAATAGTACTATAATAAACTTGTATTTGAGATTTAGCCTTGGTATATGTATCCTTATCATGAACCTTGAGGTTATTCATTAACATTCGTAGGAACATTAAGAAGCCTTCTCTTTCCTTCCTCCCTGCCCTATTTGTGACATTAAGTTCTTGTTGTTGCTGTTGTTGTGGTTGATGCTGCTGCTGTTGTTGATAATTGACATGGTTGACAGCTTGAGGAGGCTGCCGAGCCTGAATAACTTGATTTGCTGTTTCTCCGTGTATCACATTGGATGAGGATTCTTTCTCCTTAACACTGCCATCATCATTATCATCCTTATTAGTACTACTCAACTTATCATTATGACCATTGTGTACTATTGTATGAGTTAGACGACGAGGAGGGTGAGGATAATAATAACCTGGCGGCGGCTGGGGTGGATATCTGTGTTGACTAAATCCAGGATGTATGTTACCCGGAGGTGGTG
>Ga0075439_10860_pt1 | contig 15647 bp, 12 predicted proteins | sample MintriSingleCell_FD_74264 | JGI IMG/M metagenome (GOLD analysis project Ga0075439, IMG submission 74264) | Marine eukaryotic communities from Monterey Bay, USA to study complex ecological interactions - Minidiscus trioculatus JGI Plate_4_G5... | ecosystem: Environmental > Aquatic > Marine >... | reverse complement strand
GAAGCAATCTGGGATATCAGGTGCAAGCTCTTACCAATTGTCAACCTTAAGCCAGTTTGTGTACTTTGTCCAAACGGACACTATTTCCACAATGAAATATGCACCGTACCCAAACGGGCGTTGTGTACATACCTGACAGCTGACGCATAGCTCGAAACAGGGGAAAGGCAGGCAGGATACAAGGTGAGGTATCTTCATTGGACAATGGGTAAAGGGGGTTCCATAGAGGGCGATTAACCCTCTACAGATGAGCTCCGTTGCCAGATGCAACAAGGGAGCAGTCTCAAATCTCCCAACCCCCCGCCAGGCGCGTACATCGTAACTCTCCAAACGGTATGTCATTGATGTACAACCTATTATCACATAAGTGAAATCATCGTGTATACTTAGCAAAGGTTTTGAATGTTCTAGAGGTTCTAGAGGAGAGCATGCAAAATACCTTACACAAAATAATCATCCAATGCAAAGTCAAATACCAATAAACATAAATAAGAAAGATCATCACTTACTATCACCTAATCAGGATTTAGTATTAATATTATAACATTATCGGTATCAGATATTAAATGGTAGATTGGCAAGACATAACATATATAATTTACAGTAGACGTAACATATATAATTTACAGTAGACACAAGAGTAAATATGAGTACATCAGACAAAATTAAATCAAACGATGATGGTATATGTGAGGTGAGCGATATGTTGAACAATATGAACACGGCTGATGTATCGGTATGTGCCAATTGTGGTAAAGAGGGTGCCAATAATATATGTAACAAATGTAAACAAGTGAAATATTGCAATGCTGCGTGTAAAAAGAAGCATAGAAAAAAGCATAAGAAACAATGTGAGAGACAAGTAGCCAAGTTACATGATGAAGAATTATTCAAAGAACCTCCACCACTAGAAGATTGTCCTATTTTGTTTCCTACGAGTACCAACACTAGATGGTGGGCGTTTGCACATGGCATGTTGTGGAAAAGTTATTTGTAGCGGTTGTATTCATGCTCCTGTCTTTGATAACCAAGGGAATAAAGTTGATGATGAGAAATGTCCTTTTTGCAGAACCCCACGACCAACTTCGATTGAGGAGATGATTGAAAGATACAAGAAACGAGTGGACGTAGATGATCCTATTGCAATTCACAAGCTTGGGGTGTATTATCGAGGTGGAGAATATGGATTTCCACAAGATTGGAACAAGGCATTAGAACTATTTCATCGGGCAGCAGAGCTTGGCCATGCAAAAGCCTGTTGCAACATTGGTTGGGCTTATGATAATGGATATTTCGTAGACGTTGACAAGACGAAAGCTGTCCATTATTATGAGCTAGCAGCCATGGATGGGTGCGTGATAGCAAGGTACAATCTAGGCCTTATGGAGAAGGCAGACAATGTAAATAGAGCTTTGAAACATCATATGATTGCAACAAGTAGTGGATTTGCCGAATCTTTGGAGGAGATTAAAAACCTATACACAGATGGAGAAGTAACAAAAGAATGTTACATGACAGCTTTACAATCCTACCAAGCATACTTGGGAGAGATCAAGAGTAAACAGAGGGATCAAGCTGCGGCATTTAGTGAGCATTATCGATACTATTAGTTAGGTCTATTTAATGCTAGTACATAACAGATTCTCAACAAAAACTCAATTAAGTAATAGTAATAGCTATGTATCAATCTTCTGATTTGTGCTCATATCTTATGCACTTTTTTATTACGATATGTGTTTTCTCAGTTCTTATTACATTGGCGGCGGTACTTGGCAGATATAAACAACAACTCCTACACTGACCCAGTGGTGTATTGCAACCACTATAAGTGAATATTGTAACGAAGGGCCGAGTATCTAACTAATAAACTGCCGCAAGGCGAAAATGATACTATCGCTAAACGTTGCTCTCTTTAGTCCCTCATTGATATAGTGTTGCCGCCAACCAATCTCAAAACTTTGCAAATAGCAGCGCGATAAAATAGCATCACAAAGAAGAAGTGTCTGTTTGTTTCATTATACTGCAATTGAGTTTGCTCTCCGATATTTTTCAACATATATTACAATACACATCATACGATACAATATGGCAAAATCATCAATATCTGCCTCCTCTAAGGCAACAACATCAAAGAGCAAAAAGATGAAGATGAAGAAACAAGCAGGTGAAATCACCCGTGGTAAATCACACACCCAGCTACTAACACAACGTAAATCCCTCAAGTCTGAAATATCCAAATTACCAAAATCGCAACAAACTAAAATACTCTCCCATTATCATGGCGGTACTGAATTATCATCCGATTTATCCAAATCACGTATCCAAAATTTAAAGTATGATGATAAACATAATGATACAAGTAACCTATCATCCTATCAAATCCAAACATTAAGAAAACGTAAATTAAAACCTAACATGGCATTACAACGTTCGATGCATCGTCGTGAAACGAAACGATTAGTGAATGCTATTGAAGCATCAAATGCTGAGGAGATATTACATACACAAAATGCCGGATTGGTGGAAGTTGAAACTGATATGGAAAAGACTATCCAATTAACACAACAGCAGTTGAAGCACGGAGTACATCAGTTAGAAGAGAATGTAGCACGAAACATCTACAATTTGGATTTGACTAATTATGGTCCATACAAGTTACGATATGATCGTTCTGGAAAGTATGCACTGTTAGCTGGAAAGGGAGGACATGTTAGTATAATCGATCAACATTCCTTATCATTATCGACTGAATTTCATTTAGAGAATAATGAGTCAATTCGAGATGCTATATTCTTACATTCCGGAAATATGATGGCAGTTAGTCAAGAGAAGAATGTATATATTTATGATGAGGAGGGTACGGAGATACATCGATTGGATGGACATAGGAGGGTTATGGGGATGGAGTTTCTGCCGTATCATTGGTTATTGGGTGAGTTTAGTTGGTTGATTGTGTTTGCTTGTTTGTGTGCTTGTTTGTGTGTTTGTTTGTGTGTTGAACTGGTGTGTAGAGATGTGGTTTGTTTTGCTCACATCTTGTGTTCATAATTTATCCTCAACACCCATTGCTCACATCTTGTGTTATTCTCCTCCCCACAACATTTAAATAACAGCCACTATTGGTAGTAATGGCGTATTACAATATCAAGACACATCTACTGGTAATCTAGTATCACAACATCGTTCCAAGATGGGTCCATGTCATGCCATACGTCAAAACCCGTTCAACTCTGTGCTACATTTAGGACATACCAATGGCACTGTCACACTCTGGTCACCTTCCAGTAGTGAGTATCTAGTGAAGATGCTTTGTCATAAGGGTAGTCCAATAACAAGTTTAGCAATCGATCGTAGTGGACGATACATGGCCACCGGTGGAGGTGATTCCAAAGTTAAGATCTTCGATCTACGCATGTATAAGGAGGTACACTCCTACAAAACATATGGCGGAGCACCATCCTGCTTAGATATTTCACAGACGGGTATATTAGGTATTGGACATGGATGTCATACGACATTTTGGAAACCAGAGGCATTAAAGATTAAGATGAAACAACCGTATATGAAACATGAATGTTCCGGTAATGGTCCGTTGGAATCACTACGTTTCCGTCCATTTGAGGATGTATGTGGTATTGGACATCAAAATGGGATAAGTTCAATTGTCATTCCCGGTAGCGGTGAACCGAACTTGGATTCCATGGAACACTTTACCAACCCATACATGGATACGAAGCAACGTCGTGAGGCTGAGGTACGTTCTCTCCTTGAGAAACTAAGTCCTGATATGATATCAATCGATCCTGATAGTGTGGGTGGTATTGAGGAGAGCAATCTAATCCATCGGCAGCAACGTCAAAGAGATATGGAACAGGAGGCTAATGCAAAGAAGGTGGCTGAAACGGAGGAGGCCAAGAATAAGAAAGAGAAGAAGAGGATGAGAGGTAGGAGTAAGATTTCCAAGAAGTTACGTCGGGCGAAGAAGAATATTGTTGATGAGAATACAATGAAACTTAAAGAATTGAAGGAACAGGAGAAGGCGGAGAGGGAAAGAGAAAAGAAGGCAGAATTGGCTGGTATTGTTGATAATGGGGAGAGTGGGGATGAAGAAGAGGAGGCTCCTGCGGCATTAAAGAGGTTCTTCTAGAGCTGTGTTATGAAGTAGATTGGGCTATGTTACGTCCATAGAGATCACTATTGGGTATCTCTTATCTCCATCTCATCTATCAAAATCAGCTCATTATTGCTTCTGGATTAGACAGTAGCATTAACCAGATAGTCTCAATATACTCTGCACTATCACAGTCGTCGAACTTATCTTTTCCAGCCTCGCATAACAAGTGAATTGGCAGCTCATCTTTCTCATTCGTCTCCGCCAATGCTACTAAGGAGGAATGGTTTGTTATCAAGTACTTCACTACATCCAAGTTGCCTCCTCGACATGCATAATGAAGAATAGAATCTTTATTTGTATCCAATTGACCCATTGGGATACCATCATACTCAACTAAGAACTTAACAACTTGAACCGAACTAAACTCACAAGCAATATGTATTGGAAATGCCAGTTTGTCATCAGCTGCACGTATAGAGACTAAAGCTTTCCTTACCAGCAGCTTGATAGTTCCAAGAGATACATTATCCTTCAATGCATGATGAAGTGGCAACCAGCCATTCTTGTCTGGTGAATGCAGGATACCCACATCTTTCAATTTTGTAACATATAAATATTGGTCAGGAAAGAACGTTAATACCTTTCTGTCCTTCTTTCTTATAAGCTGGCTTACAAGCTGGCTTGGGACCTTCCCATCTGCATCCAAAACCAAAATAGCCTCCGGAAAGGAATCGTATAACACTTGAATCATCTCTGGACGTTTGCAATATAGACAAGCTAAATGCAATGGTAATCGCCGTTTTCCGTCGGTTGTCTTCTTCTTTATCATTTCAGGATCATGCTTTAATAATAATTCAATGTTGTCTACCCTGACGTGCCTAGCTCTAGCTGCACAGTGTATTGGTAAGCAACCATACTCATTCCTTACAGTGATACTTTCCGGATACAACTCTACCATATACTGAATTAGTTCAGAAGCATCTCTATTGCCGTTACTACATGCATTGTGAACTGGCAGACCGCGGATATTTGATGCAATTCGCACTGATTCTGGATGTAAGTCGATTAAAACTTTGCAGAAATCAAATGGCATCCCTCTGACCGCGGAATGAAGAGGTAGACAACCACCTATGTCCCTCTCCCTTGGCAAAGTAGGGTCAATACTAATCATATATTGTAGAATGTCAAGGGAAGTTGTGTGATTTGAATGATGATTCGAACAGAGATATTCTAAAGGAGATCTCCCAAATTGATCTCCCAGTCGAATTGCCTCTGGCCATATGTTGAAGATGAACTTGAACAATTCCAACGTCACATTTTTATTACGACAAGCTAGATGAAGTATTGTTCTGTCTTCTGCATCCAACTTATGTACATCAATCCCTTCTAATTCAATCACATACGCTAGAATATCTTGTAGATTATTGGTACTTTTGTTTGAAAGAAGTGCATGGATAGGAGAGCACGCCACCCTTCTATCAGCAATTACCAAAGATTCTGGATATGCCTCAATCATCATTCTAATTATATCAATGTCAACATTCTTATTTAGCGCCAAGTAATAATGCAGAGGTAAACTTGCAGCCTCATCTACATAATCATAGTGATATACATTCATATTCGATAACCATTTGGTTGCTTCTGGATACTGCTCAATTAGTAAACTTATAACATCGTTGGGGCAATTCTCATTACAACATGCCACGTGCAATGAGTATGCCTGCTTTATTAAGTCACCTCCATCATAATCGGAGGATTCTGTGCTCCTTACTTGTGCCACGTCGGGGAAACCTCTAACGTTGTTGATATAATGTAACAGTAATTCGATAGTCTCCAACGTTACATTCTCATTGTTACAAGCTTCATGAAAGACATAATGCAATCTCAGTTGATCAGAATTACAGTCGGTACACAGCAAAGGGTTTTAATTGTTTCTTGTAGTGATGTGATGGAAAGTTCATCTGATTTGCACAAGTGATATTATGCTTCAGTAATATACTTTGTCTGTGTTTCTCCTTCTCTTCTTTCGTCATAACCGGTATTACTGGATTTGTTATCACTCATTCTTAATATATAAGTCAATATCTGGTACTGATAATAGGTGAACCGCTGAACAACTATCTAATCTCAAAAAAATGACTGACAATTATTGTATATATGCGCCGCACACTACTTCACAAACCTAAGACGTAGACAACAAATAACATTGTTGTTACATACCAGAAGCCGCCATACCAACTTGCTGCAACAACTTCACTAACTAACACTCACGTAACAAGTCTCTTAAATTGCGGTTGCAAGAATAAAAACTCGGTATCTTTTTATGAGAGTGTATGTAGCTTATTTTCAAAGTCAATAGTTAGATGCATATTGAAGAAGTTAGGACTGATAGATTAACAGATGAAGATATCACTAACACCAGAACAGGCAAAAGATTTGCCGTACCCATTAGGCTGTAAGTTTTGTAGGCTTCTCTCGCTTCCACTGAGATATCATATCAAAATTTGCAATTGCAATGTTGGTGCACATATTATATCTATGTACTTTTTGGTGGAGATGTATTATGATCATTGCAGCAGTGTTGGTATAGCACACCTTGTTTGATTTTATCTCGTCTTTATCTATATCTTTGCTATATGTTTTGTGGTGGTGCTTTACAACACATTTGATAATGAATCATCAATTTTGCATTGGTACACATCTTATGTACTTTTTTCATCTCATTTATGCTATCTTTATATTGATATACATGCATTGTATATTGTATTTATATAGGTCCAGTATGGTATAACTTTCCAACATCATCTGCACAATCTTTTGATGCATTAGATACCGAGCCACCAATCCTCAAACGAGGTATAATCGACAGTGTAACCCTTGACATGTTTACACGAAATATGGTATATAAAGTTGTATACAAAGATGATACTCAAAACATTAATATTGTGGATGAAGTTGGAGAGAAGGAATTGGCATATGGAGCTAGTTGTCCTGTTTGTATTGTTGATGAGGGGGTAGAGGAAGAGGATAAAGGAGAAGAGAAGAAAGAAGATGAGGAAGGTGCTACACCAAAGAATATTATTGAAGGAACAGTATTATACGCTGAACCATCACCAAACGAACCTGGTAAAGTAGTATACACAATAATGATACACGGAGAAGAAGAAGGAACACAATCACGATATGAAACTAGTATCAAGGCAGAACGTGTTAAATATCGTAAAGTTGTTAATGAAAATGTTATCGAGGCATCAATTAACAAAGAAGATGGTGTTGTTGGAAATGATAAGTTGGAAGAAGCAGATCGTATTTCACCACTTACTTTACAAACAGAAGAGGAGGAGGTGCCTGTATCATCAATTACATTGAAGAGTAGTCCAGAAGACGGACAGATTGATGATAGCAATAATACGAAAAGGAGTTCTGTTAGTACCTTGGGTGATGGTGGATCAAGTACCATTCATAGACAGAGTATGGGTGGTTCAACTAGGGGTAGTGGGGGTAATGATACAGATGTGGGTAGTTATATGAGGGGCTGCTACGGATCAAAAGGACATGATTATACACGTGACATATCTCGAGACTCAAGGCCAATAGATGAGGCAGCCGTAGACAAGCTACTCTCGGATCGATTATATTATAAGAAGAAACACATTTTTGATAAGGCTGATGAATTGCGTGCCGAGTTATTGAATGTACATGGTGTTACTGTTCGAGATAGGGATGGTAAGCCGCCTATAACGTATACTACCGAGAGGGTTGGGAACGGTCGTCCCGAAAACAGACAGAGTATGGAAGAGGAATCTGTAGGTGGTTTGATGAAGGAATACGGAAACAAAGGGCACGATTATGTACGTGATACATCTCGAGACTCAAGGCCTATTGACGAGGCAGCCGTAGACAAGCTACTCTCGGATCGATTATATTACCGTAAGAAACACATGTTTGAAAAGGACGATGAAATACGTGCCGAATTGTTACATGCACACGGAGTAAGCGTATGGGATGGTTCTCATATTAGGGCGAAGACGTATACAACTGAGAATCTCAGCGGTGGGGCAACGGACAGGCTGAATATGTCTGTGCCGATGTGGTTACAAAACATTGGAGGGCCTCAGGAATTGTTTGGTAAGTGGAATGTTTATTCTATGCTATTAGTTATGGTGCACACATTCCCAATCTGACATTACTATCCTTAAAGGCTACCTTCTTGGCAGAAGCCAAACTCGTCGGAATCTAAGGCTTAGTGTGAACACGATTGGGAGGGATTATAAGTGTCGAATCAGTGTCAACAAAGATACTAGTCCTATTTCCATTATTATTACATCCTTACTCGGATATGCAAGTGACATTGAGGCATCCCGTCTCATGATAATCGACTTGCTCTTGGAATATGTGGGTGATGATGGATCAAGAGGCCGTTTAATTTATGACGTTGGAATTAGCTGCCCTGGTCCTCACCACCCAGAACATTCATCATGCAAGGCTATTCAAGCTGGTGATCCGTTTGGAAACGACGAACGTGTTCGATACATTACTGTATTACCATTACCCTACAACTCTGCACCTTTGTTGAGAACAAGTACCAATTTTCGGTGGCATCTTCAACAGGAGACGGACTCCACGTTCCTATTAGTTGGCGATTATTTCAATGTGCCATGCAAGTTATGTGATCCGTATCTGATGGTCATGGGTACTTCTATTGAGGGCATTGATAGGGCAGTCAAGATGATTGGGGATGAGCTTGCCACAGTATAGACAGGCACTAACAGGAATCTTGGGAAGAACTACCAATATTAGAATGAGAAGATACTTTATCTTTATAAATGAATACTTTTATAAGAACTATCTTGATGAATTCCAATCTCTTCTTCTATAATTTGATCGGCAAGTACATATACTGCCCTCCAATCAAATCATCTCTATTGTCAACCGATATAACAACATCAACTAACATATTATCATCATCTACAGCTCGAGGAGCTACACATGACAGGCTCTCCTCCGAGACAAAACTTGCCGTAATTGAAACTCCACCAAATGAACACGTCGTGGCATGATTTGCAGTAAAGCCTTGTCCAATAATGGTCACTACATTTCCACCACTCTTTGGACCATACGGAGGATCCAGGTGTGAGACTATTATCACATCGGGTGACCTTTCACGCACTGCACTAAATCCCATACTTTCGTCATCCAATGCTACATTGATAGTACTACCACCTTTTGGCAACGATGCCATTGGATCTACACTGCCAATCGATAAGGGCTCGTGATATTCAAACATGACATCATCCGATGCTGATGAGAAGTCTACACCGTTTAATGCTACCTGAATATGCACCAAAGCTCTTCCGTATCCATAAGGGTAATGAGGTGTAATGCATAGAACCTTGGTTGGTGAAAAGTATTGAGCCAACCCAACCACTGAACCGAAACGGCAAGTAAGATGGGTTGTATTCATCATATTAATACCCTCGACTAGTACTTCTGTTCCACCTTTCCTTGGCCCTGTCTCTGGAAAGAGAGATGTAGTTTCTACTAGGGCATGAAATGGTATAGTACCAATGTAATAACTATCTGATCCACTAATCTCTAATGTTATGCTCAACTTAGATCCCTCGATCAGTGTTGAGTTTGATGCCCAAGATTGATGGGTAATTGAAAAGAAGGATTGTAATTCTGGTGGATTTGGACATTGTATGTGGCTACTGTTGTGAAAGGTTGCCGATTCAGGATAAGTTGCTAGTCTATCCTCTGGTGATACGCCGCCTCCTTCTGATGGAAGGCTAATGTCAAAGACACAGGTCATTGATTCTGATTCGTAGAAATGCTTTCCATAAACATCTAATGCTTTAGAAGCATGGAGTGCTGGAAGTGATTGTGGAAACATTGATAATATCTCTGGCTCATGATGATATGTGAATGATGCCTTTGACTCTGCTCGAACACCACTCTCACTAAACTTTACTCCGACGGCAACAACGGCATCATCTAGACTTGCCGGTGATACACATGATATTGTGTCTTCGTCCATCCACGTTCCTTGTACCTCAACACTACCGAAGATACACAAGGCATCCTACTACTAACACCTAACATTGATAGTTCAACATTTGTTCCCCCGTTGGTAGAGCCATGATCAGGAGAGATCTCAGTTACCACAACTTTATCGTGGTAAATGAATACCAAGTCTGTATCATAGAAGTCTACTCCTCCATTTAGCGATAGACTAACATTACAACATAATGATTGTCTTCGATCTATATGGACGTCTACCACTGTATGTTCAACAGTGAAGAGGGGCTGATGATCTTGTACCATGCCTAGAAACGTGACCAGAAAGGTCTTGTCCAATGACGATTCATCTTCCATACTAACTGAAATGTCGTCAAGCCCGGGTAGATTCAAGAGCAGTTCACTCATCTCATCGACTGATAAATCGATATTAATTGGATCTGATATCTCGCCTCTAAATCCCAATGTAAAGCTACCACCTTGAGGAGACGATTCATCCTCACTACTTCCTATGACTGTTATTGCCTGAATCTCACGTATAGGAACATCTGGAGGAGCTGTACATTTGACTTCCTCATCTGAAAGAAACGTGGCAGGTAATTCATGACTTCCGATCTTACAGACAACTGAATTGATATCTCCTTGCAACAAGTTTGATCCTTTCAAAGTGATATTCGTTTCACTATTACTCGATCCTCGACGAGGGTACAAGCCGTTGATTGTAGGATCAGTTGTATATCGAAACTGAACATCTGATGTAGTGAGTAGAGTAGGCTTGGCATTCTGATCTTGAGCTAATCCAATCGATATACCACCGCTCGTGTTACTCCGAGGAGTTAGGCAGGTAACAAGCGTCCTGTTTGTTCTATCAATTAATGCAATTGTTGTCATGTTACTTCCAAAGACACAATACAATTCGTCTACATTTGGTACTTCCTCTTTTACTGTAATCGACAGCAAAGTGCCTCCACTCATTGATCCGAATGATGGGTAAAGGGAAGACACAACAACCGGAGGAAGATACGTGTACTGTATCACTGTATCATCATGGTATTGTTCAAGCACGACATTTGTATCTATCGAGACAAGACTGAATGGAACTATGCCGTGCTTAGTAGAAGCTGGGGCAATGCAAGTGATCTTTGATTCTGATAATACCGATACTGCCATGTCCTGAGACTCTCCAAAGTGACACACCAGGTTGTCTTGTGAGAAGACTAAACTCTTGCCGTGTAGTACAATTTTATTGCCGCCAGACATAGGACCATATTCAGGTGCCATCGAGTAGATCAATGGCTGATTTGTATACTGAAATGACAGACCACTTGCGAAGTAGTCGATGCCATTTAGGCTAATTTCAACCTCAACAATTGGAGTCTCCCCAAGATGTTGGTGGTTAGGTGACACACATTCCACTTCATAATCAGATACAACAGTGGCATTAGCTGCCACAATACCCCCAAATCTGCATACAAGATGCTCAACCCAACCCAAGCTTGACTTCATATGAAGCCTCACACTTGTTTGAGCTGGTCCAATTGCCGGCAACAGTCTGGTGATTTGAGGTGTGACATGATAGACAAATGATCCGGCAGAAACATAGTCTTTATTGTTGTTTGATACTGCCAAGGGTACACTAATCGGTAGTGATAGAGAGGTCACCACATCTGATAGAGGAGATGTGCACATCATGTGTTCATTATTGATAAAGACAGCTTGAATCTCCACCTCCTCGCCAAACTTGCATGTGAGAGATGTCGAATTGATGAAGCCTGATCCATAAACTTGTGTGACTGTACCTCCTTCTTCTGAACCAGATCTGGGTGGAGTGAAAGGCGGAGTTGTGGAAAGAAGAGAGGTGAGTAGTAGAAAAGAAGCCGGCCCAACTTTGCAGTACTCGGCTCAAAGTCGAGTACTACAAAGTTTGGGCCGCCATTGTTTGCTCACGTAGGACATATGCTGACACATGGTATGCTCTTACCTTGGTGTAATAGAATCAATAACTTCTTTTTCATAGTGACTAAACACCATACTGTTACTTCCATCTCTGGTAGTTGACTGATGATATGATGGGGCAACATACACCTTTACTCCCACCAAATTGTCTTCTACTTCTTCTAACAAATCTTCTTCGATTGATATTGATGGGGTGATGCACTGTACAGCTGTATCATTGATGAGTGTTGCAAGTGTTGAATGTTCCCCAAAGAAGCAGTACAGTTGGCTAGACCAGTCTTGAAACTCTCCTCGGACGATAACACGAGTGCCTCCATCAATCGGGCCCATGAATGGTGTCATCTCTTCGGCATTGATTTGACGTCTTACTTGTATATCTTTAGATGCCGGTAGAAAGACATCATTGTCTAACATCAGACCAACTTGATACAGTCCCTCGTGCGCATCTAAGCAGACATCATTACAAGTCACAATACCGGCTACCTCTCCATTTGCCGGATAATTACTACCGCCACCGATCGTACAATGTGATGGTGACGTATAGAGTCTGCCAACTTGCATAGTCAAGTTAAAGCATGAACCTTCTACAACTTCACTTGGATAGAATGAGTGAAGTATGGCACTTTCCGTATAGTTGTAATAAACACCGTCAGTCGAATAATCTTGGCCGTTACCAGAAATCCGAATGACTACCATCCCACCCCCACTTCCAGATGGCGAGGGAGGAGTCATTACTTGTAAAGTTGTCCGATTCAAGAACTTGACATCCTTGGTATATGTAACATGACTTTGATCAACTACCGATGTAAATGATAGTGTGAATGAGCTTCTACTCAAGCCTTCGATATGTAGATTAATCATGTGACCACCCGATGCCGGGCCATTGTCTGGGGTAATCGTAATGAGCTTGGGTGACGAGTAGTATTGGAAAGACAAGTCGGTGTTGCTAATTGGCATATTTCTGAACTGAGTTGCTTGCACTAGTGTAAATGTAACATTGTTATCATCACGTGACGATGGTGTCTTGCAGTGGATGTGTTCATCGTCCATGATATGTGCGGCGGATATTTCATTTCCAAACTGACAAAAGATGTTAACATCAGAGTAGGCAGAGAAGCCAATTCCCTGCACTGTCACATTCGTACCACCAGGTAATGGTCCCGAGGATGGTATTAACTTTAGCAATTGACTTGTTGAAAGAACCGTAAGCTTGATAGAGTTGCTTTGAACAGTGCCGTCCTCTCGTGTCAAACAAACATGAGAATCTCCTATCAAAGGCGGTATTGTGCATTTCAATTCATGGGCCGCAATGATATCAGCACTTGTATTCGTCGTAATACCAATGCTATCGGTAAATCTACACAAATATGGAGCTGCTGAAACTACTACTTCTTGAGATGACTGAATGGCTAGTAACTGACAACCAACATTGGCTTGAGCTTCTGATAAGACACTCGGATCGACGGACTCGAGGGCATATCTCGGAGTTGTATAAATGCTTAATGCATTTGACGTTTGGTTATCTTCTTCTCGGTAAACAGCAAGGCGGAGGGTACTACTATGATGATTAGCCGATGCCCCGACGAGGTCAATATCACAACTCAGGCTTGTTTCATTGACATAATTTGGAATGTATTCAAGTTTTGAATCATTATCATCCAATGACATGACGCATTTGTAATTCCACTCTCCTCCAAAACTACCAGATATAGTGACCCGATTCTCTGTATCCAACACAACAAGCAAGAACAAAGATGGCCCCGCAACGCACAAAGAAATGGTATTGAGAAAGAGTTGGTATAAAATTCAGCATACATAAACACATCGAAACAAGCCTCCTCTCCTCAACCACTCTCGTCATACAATTATTACCGCACCCTTACACAATAAACAATACATATAAAAACAGCCACATGAACCATTAAACAAACACAAATACCAACAAATACCAACAATAACATACAATAATACAAAATAAAAGAAACGTACCATCCCTCTCTTCATTCATAAACTCAACTAATCCACATTCAACTAATAATTCACGTAATCCCCAATTCTTATTTGATTGTAGGATTTGACGTCGTTTATTTTCTTGTGCCTTATTCCCTCCTACTCCTGAACTGGACGCACCATCTTGATGATGAGATTCGTCTAGTTGAAATGTTGCTGTTGTTGTTTCATTGTGCGGACGCTTACGCGTATTGTTGTCGGTGGTAGTTGACATAGTTATTTGTTGGTTAAATATGTTATACTACGTATAATTATATTGTAGAAGGTATTGCCGAGCCTTATTAATTATGTTTCATCACTATGTGAAAATGTGGGCGCAATTTTAGTACTGATTCCCCCATTACCTACAATTTATTATTGGTCTTCATGACAACCAAAGACGGTGCAGCTTATTAAATTAATATAACAATGGATGAATCACAATCACAACAGCCATGGGAAATAGCCCAAACTGAGCCACTCCTCAATCATCCCAACAACAACAATAATAATGAAGGAGCAGGTCGAGCATCACTCGATTCCAATCGTTCATCACTCGATCCAAACGATACAACATTACCACTAAGTCCTAATACTCAAGCTCAGTTGAATGATATGGCTTCTCGTGCTTCTAATACTAGTACTAATAATTCTAACAATAATAATTCTGCCAATACTACTGATTCCACCACCACCGAAAATAACAATAATAAGATGAGCAATGAAGACGAATTAAATCGTTTATTAAAATTACTATCACCCACAACATCCAATACTACTAATACCAATGTATTAAATGAAGAGGATGGTGCAGCGTTATTATCCTACCTTACTAAATTACGCACTGGCAATACTACCTCCTCTAATTCTAATTCTGCGTCTAGTTCTACCTCAGCTGATGCCATGGAGGTAGACAATGAACCAGTCAACAACAATATTGATCAAAATAATAATGGTGCATGTGAGCCAATTAAATGGTCAGCGAATAATGTACAATTAATAAAGTTAACTGTTAAGTCTGTTATGAATTCCTTTAATTCCTCCTCATCTGGAGCCTCATCCAATAGTATGGAAGAAGAAGAAGCTAATAATAGCAACAACAACAACAACAATACTGTAACAATTGATAACAAATTAGCATTACGATTATTGAGTGAGGGTATATTACCATTTTCTGGTGTTAATACCAACAATGGTGGCGGTGGAGGTGGAGGTGTAGTTAGTAACAATGAAGAAGGGAATGAGGGTACATGGGTAGCAAAGTTGATACAATCAATTGTTATGGAAGATTTGTTACCGTCTGCTTTACTTTCAACTGAGGGTTCATCAACTACTGATAAGGGTTCAGTGTCTGAGAATGCATCAGAGGGAGATAGTGGTGCAAACCAGGGCAGCACGGAGAAAGGGAATGGAGGTACTAATATTGATACGACAGCCTTATCCATATTACTATCTGCATTCCTATCACGCATGGATTCCGATGAGATGTTACAAGTCTTACCACCATCAACATCAACTACCTCAACTACTAATGATAATGTATCTGCATTTGGTAGTGTTGATGACATAT